>Ga0209123_1001451_pt1 | contig 23495 bp, 23 predicted proteins | sample BarGraIncu00431A_FD_184500 | JGI IMG/M metagenome (GOLD analysis project Ga0209123, IMG submission 184500) | Arctic peat soil microbial communities from Barrow, Alaska, USA - Barrow Graham LP Incubations 004-31A (SPAdes) (version 2) | ecosystem: Environmental > Terrestrial > Soil > Wetlands >...
AATAATTCACCCATGCTGAAAGGTTTAGTGATATAATCATCTGCTCCGGCATCCAGTGCTTCAATCTTTTCATTTTCTTGATCACGGGCCGTCAGAATAAGAATCGGCACCTTTGACCATTCACGAATAGCCACTACCACCACTTTTCCGTCAATATCAGGCAGTCCCAAATCTAACAAGATCAAATCAGGCTTAAATATAGCCGCTCTATTAATCCCCTCCTGCCCAGTTTTGCATTCATCAACGTCATAGCCATGGGCAGTAAGAGATACCTTGAGCAGTCGCCTGATTTGCGGTTCATCATCAATCACTAAAATACGTGCCCCTATATCCATCATTACACCACCTGTTTATATACATATACTATATATATCGCGTTAAAGATTCTTCAGGGCAATTTAGATGCCAAGTTCTTTAATTCATCATATATACTTTCCATTATTATAACATATCTATCTCCGGTTGCTCGCTACAGGGAAGGGCAAATGTCATTATTGTACCGCCTCCTAACCGATTTTCAGCACGGATATCCCCCCCATGAGCTTCAATAATCCCTTTACAAATAGATAGTCCCAGCCCTGTACCACTAACACTTTTCGGTTGCTCTACTCGATAAAATTTATCAAAAACTTGGTCTAGATATTCCGGTGGAATACCCGCTCCCCGGTCTGCCACTGCTATCTTTACCACATTTTCATCTTGGCTGGCGGTAATAGCAATTTCACTGCCAGTCGTTGAATATTTACAGGCATTATCTAATAGGTTGATCAACACCTGTTCTAATAATACACAGTCAGCCATCACTAAAGGTAAATCTTCAGGAATATTAATAAGTAGTGGTCTTCCTTCAATGCACTTAGCCTCACGCCGAAGGGCAATTCCAACCACATCTTCCACGTCACACCAATCTTTTTTCAATTGCATCATACCACTTTCCAGTCTGGCGGTATCCAAAAGATTGGCTACTAGACGTTCCATGCGGGCTGCCTCTTCTTGCACCGTTTCCAACAGTTCTTGTCTATCTGCACTTGAATATACACCTTCTGTATCGAGCAAGCTGGAAACAGATCCAATAATCGATGCTAAAGGTGTTCTTAGTTCATGGGAAATCGAATTAAACAAGGCAGTACGTAGCTTGTCAGAAGCTACCAATAATGATGCTTGCTCAGCCTGCTGCGCCAAATTAACTCGTTCAACTGCAATTGCCGCCAGGCCTACCCATGCTTCAATTAATCGCCTTTGGGCAGGAGTCAGCATTTTTTCCTGAACATGAATGCCGAGAACTCCCACTGTATTGCCGCTTGTCATCAATGGTAAATACATATACTGAGCTCCTGGTAGTGTTTCAGTACAACGTCCGGCAATCTCACCATGTTCATTTGCCCAAATGGCTACTGCTAATTCACTGGTATCAATGCCTAACTCAGTTGTCCCTGCTTCAGCAACCATCGCCAGTTGATTATCTTTCTGAGGTAAAAATACAGCTACAGGGAGTTCTAAGGCTTGCCAAGCTTGATCTGCCAAATTACGAACAATAACATTAACATCAACCACTGCTGCAATCTCACGACTAAAGGCATATAACGCCCGGGTGGATTTTTCCCGTTGCCTAGCTAGTATAGCCTCCACCCGTAGCTTTTCAGTCTGTCTACCAGTAACAAATGACACCACAAAAAAAATCGGTAAACTCCACATATAACGAAGGTCCGATATATTAAATGTGAATATAGGTGGAATAAACAGAAAATCAAACACCAACATACTGCATAATGCTGTCATATAGGATGGTCCTTGCCCCCACCAGACTGCCGATAAGAGCACAGGTAGTAAATAGAGCATCATAACGTGCATAGGCTCAACATAATCACGCCACCAACTGCAACCAGCTGTTACCAAGACCAACATCAGTAGCCCTGTTGCATAATTACCCCACTCTATAGGCGCCGTCGCTGCCAAAGTTTTAACTTTAGGCTCGTCTTTAACTTCAGTCTTACCTTGAATAACATGAATATTGATGCCACCACTATAGCGAATCAGTTTATCTACGACAGCACCACCACTTAGCCACTCCCGTATACGCCCATGCAGTGGTTTTCCAACTACTAGATGAGTGACATTTTGCTCCCGGGCTACTGCCAAAATTTCCTCTGTCAAGTCTTTACCAGCCACACTCAGTGTTTTAGCACCTAGTTCTTCAGCTAACCTCATATTGCGAAAAATACGATCTCGCTCTTTATCACTAAAGGCCAATTTTCTTGGTATCTCAATATGCACAGCCAATAGTTCAGCCTGGAGTCCACGAGCTAGCCTGCAAGCTGACCGTATAAGCTGGGCTGAAAAAGGGCTGGCACTGACGCACACCATGACCCGCTCACCAACCGGCCAGGGCCCAGCAATATCGTTGGCCTGCATATATTCATGTAAGTCCTTATCTACCCGATTGGCTGTAAATCTAAGTGCCAATTCCCGCAAGGCATTAATATTCCCTGGGCGAAAAAATTTATTCAGTGCTAGTTCTGCTTGATGAGGCATATATACTTTGCCGTCCTTCAAGCGTTTAATGAGTTCATTCGGTGGAATATCGATGAGTTGTACTTGATCAGCCTGTTCCACAATACTATCAGGCACCGTCTCCCGTACTGTTATACCAGTTATCTGGGCCACAATATCATTCAAACTTTCAATATGCTGGATATTTATCGTAGTATATACATCAATACCAGCGTTTATTATTTCCTCTACATCTTGAAACCTGCGGACATGACGCGAACCGGGCACATTGGTATGAGCTAGTTCATCCACCAGCACAACTTGTGGCCTCAGCGCTAAAATCCCATCAATATCCATTTCATGCAAAATTTTATTTTTGTACTCAATATCCTTTGCTGGAAGTCTTGGTAGACCTTCTACCATTTTTTCCGTCTCTAGGCGTTTATGTGTTTCTACCCAGCCAATAACAACATCCATACCCGTAGCCAACATTTCATGGGCTGACTCTAGCATTGTATAGGTTTTACCAACGCCAGCTGCTGCACCCAGAAACACCGTCAACTTTCCCCGAGCATCTTTATTTAATTTTGCCAGCAGTACATCAGGATCTGGGCGTTTCTTTTCTTTACTTTCATCAGCCATGTTAGAGCCTCCATTATGCTAATCGTTTAAAAATGATTGCTTACCTAGGGCATTGGCGTCGTATCAACCTGTTGTATCCTTTTTTACATACCAAACTATGAGCAAAGGATACATCACGATCGTAACAATAGTCAATAGTATTATCAAACCCATATACACTAGTCCCTACCCGCAAATGACTTCCATACTTATTGTAGCTCCATTTATAGTAAAGATACTATAAATAAACCTAGTGATCAGATAAAAAAACTGTAAAAATACAACCTTTTGAAACGCGAAGTAACGATATTTGAACCACAAAGACGCAAAGGGTTTAATTATTAATATTTTTTACGTTCCCCTTTGTGTGACGCGATAGCGGCATTGCGCCTTTGCGGTTTGTAAAATTATACGTCCACAACTAAAACAGACTGCCAATAAAGCAGCCTGTTTTATTCTATCTACGCCATTGGCAACACATTTTCAGATTACTTCTCACCTATCCCATTGTCTCCGCTAGGCTGTACTACTGACTCTCTAGCTTGGTCGGCTAGTTTATTCTGAAAAGCTAGGTGCGCGAAATCCGTTCGCCAAGTTCTTCGGGGCGCTGGGCTACGGATTACGTAGCCCTCCTCCTCGATTTCCATCAAATTAGAATGAATAAGTTACGCTTGCTTGGGTTTTAACACGGTCTGCGTTATCGCCGCCTACAGTGGCAGAGTTGATAGCAGTATACATGCTACGTGATGCACTTAATGAGAAGTTTTTGTCAATTACATGGTTATAAGATATGATAACACCTTGGGTATTAGCATTGGGAGTCGTAGTTATGCCACCCCAATTTTTATCGTTAATATTGGCTAAGTCTTCAACGCGATAGTAGCTAACGCCTAGTTTATTGTTATCATCAAGCTTATAACCAACTGAACCGATATAAGCTTGATTATCTGATTGAGTATTTGATTTTTCATAAGCAGCACTCAAACCAACTTTCGGGGCGATTTGATAGGAACTGCTTAGTTCATAGAAGTTTTGACTGGTACTATTGGTTGTAGTAACGTACCCATTATCTTGAGCATATTTAACAGTAGCGAACATACCACCTACGGTAAATTTGTCATTAACAACATAAGTACCTTGCAGTCCATAGAATTTATCATTTTCTCCCATAGAACTTTGATAATTGGTGCGGGCATAGAAAACAGTCAAATCAGTAGCACCCACTTTTTTACTTACAACAGCAGCATAAGGCAGAGAATGATTGCCGAGGTAACCGTTGTCATAAATCAAACCAGAGCCGATAGTCAAAGTTTGAGAACCGATGGTATATTTATAGCCAGCGTTGCTGTATTTTAAACCAAAGGCATCAATGTTGCAGTAGACAGAGTTGGACGGTACAGTTGGAAAGTAGTTCCTTTTAAATCGTTAGCCAAGACCTGATAGGTGAAGCGAGCATACGCGTCTAAGTTCTCAGCTACATTTGCTGTGGTATTCAAGGTAAATGTTGAATTAAGACCATTATTGGAAGTGTTACTATTAGGATAATCGACTGCACCATATTGCACGGTCAAATTGCCATCAAAAGTGGCAGCACTAGGAGCGGCAAGCACAGTAGTTGCTGATATAGCTAAACTGGCAGTAAGCGCTAAAATTATACCTTTTTTCATTAGAAAATCTCCCTTGTATTTTAAATTTGTAACACGTTCAGCTGGCCTAGTGGGATAAGTGTCTACGTTTCCTTATTCCCGATTATTTCAACATCATCATGTTTTATAAAGATACCCTCCGCGAGTTTCTAAGTGGTGCACCTCCTTTCACTCTCGCCCGGGTAAATTATAATAATAAGTCGCCGTGATACGCTTATTAGCGAGTCACACTCTCCCAATTCTCATTGATTATCTTTGCCATAAGTTTCTTGCCTTCAATGTCGGGATGCAATCCGTCGATAGCATAATAATTGGGCAACGTCCGGTTGTTATCGAAAAAATGCGGTTCAATGTCAATATAATACTCTTGCTTACAGATAAAATTATTGACCTTCTCAAATTCACTTTGCCAGTCTTGAACCGTTTCCTGATTGAAGGCTTTTTCGATTGCCGAAGGATTGATTGGCAATAGCGTTAAAAATATTGGCCGAATACCGTTGGCTAAGCATTTGTTTTTTATAATTGTTAGTTCATCTATTACATTGTTTGCAGGAACACCATGACGAAGACTATTGGTGCCGCCTAATATGATGAGAAATTTAGGTTTATAGGGTAGTACGTCTTTATCAAAACGGGCAGCCATCGTTTCCGAAGTATCGCCGCTTTTACCCAGGTTGACAACTGGGAATTTTAAATAGGTTTGAAAATCATACTCCCAGTCTGAAGGGCTATACGAGATGGCACCGCCGCCATGTGTTATACTATCACCTAAGGCTGCCGCATAACTATATTTACTAGGATTTACTACAAAAGGTTGGGCGTCTGAATATACACCTACAGCATTGTTTTGATCATCAAGGCCACGTACTCGCCAGTAGTATGTGCCTGGAATGCAACGGGCTTCATCATCGTAGCAGTCGAAACCGACTGCTTCTTTACTTTCTATGCGATATTTGGATGGTTGGATATCATTAGGATTTTCCGGAGATTGACTAGTAATTTCGACTTCATACTTTGAAGTTCCAGTAATAGGTATCCAGGAATATACGGGATACAGCGGTGTAGGGCTTTCATTTTTATTGAACTGAACAGTTGGTATAGGTTTTAACAGCGAATGGATTGTGTGATCGATGAGAATTCGATTAGCATCTGAAAATACGCCTAATGGGTTTCCATCCAAGTCTAAAGCGCGTACTCGCCAATAGATGACATTTGCTTGGTATTGTGATAAGTCAGCATTGTAGCCGTTAGTAAAAACTGCACGGGAACTGTATACTCTGTGCGATGACAGCTCAATATTATTGGGTTGTTCCGGTGGTGCGCTTGTAAATTCGATTTCATAATATACTGCGCCTAGTACCTTAGGCCAGGTGAGAGTTGGCTTATCTGTGGTCGGTTTAGCATCAGCATCAGGGTCATTGAGACTTGCTACAGGTCTAACGGCGTTAGAATATGAGCCAGAATTAAGTACTTGATTTGCACTTTGGTCAATTTCAGATTGTTTTAACGTATTTGACCTTAAATCAAAGCTATTCAAACTAATAGCTTTAGGAGGTTCTATAGTGAAAAATAGGATTGGCAATAGCATGATGGCAATGTAATTCATTAGATGGACCTCCCTACAACCTTGTTGTTTTACAGCAACATCTATACCTAAGATACCACCGAATGCCGTAAAAAGGGTAATAAGGATACTTGCTAAAGCATAAATAATATGTAAAGTTTAATCAAATCACTGGTTGGGAGCATTAGAAGTCACTCCGAGCAAACGGCACGGTACATACCATCCTCATTTGGGACGCTTGCGCGTTGTTGGTAATCTACGTAACTTTAATGTGCGTTGTAAGGTGGAACGAAAAATATCCCTTATTGTTACACAAGTCTATGTATCTGCGTTTCTTCCTAAGTCCTATCTTCTAGAATAAATACGACTAGGAAATTTCTTGTTCCTTGACATAGTTAGAATTAACAATCCTAGACTATTACTTGGCCTCACCGAATTTAACATTTAAACTACCCCCATGATTTCCCAATTATCTTCTTGTATCCCCACATATATACGCAAATAAGCAACCTGCAGTCTATATCCATTTAATGCTATCATCGGACTCAAAGAGTTTATCCGCTTTATTTACGCTATTTTTATATCATTTCACTGGTTTTCTACACTATTTTTATTTTTATTCTGATAATATTAAAATCAAGAATTAAGAATGAATAGATAGGGGAGTGAGATCCTTCCCATGCTTTCTAAAACGATCATAATAAATATTTCCATTATATTATCGTATTTTGCTTTTCAAAACGCTCGTTTGATACACCAAAACGGTAATACGAAACAGGCTATTAGTATAGTAGCGTTGACCACTCTTTGTATCGTGATAATTATTTTCAATATTTACAAACCGTAGTGAGTTATATTTGTTGCCTAAAAGCCACCTGTAAAGATAGGGCTATTTTGCTATTTTAGTATTAAAGGATTGTTCCAACGTCCGATAAAAAAGAATTATGGTGATTAAAAAGATAGGACTGATGGCTACGGGCAGTCCTATCTTTTTTCTTTGGTTTTTTTTAAAGTGCTGTAAAATTTTGTTGAAAATCTTATAGCACTTTTCTATATCTCATTACGGAATTTACTATTCATTTCTTCAAATTCTTCGCAAAGCATTCAATAATCTCCCTGCGGCGAATAATTCCGATGAAAAATTCGCGGTCATCCACCACCGGAACAAAATTTTGGACAATAGCCAAAGAGAGTAAATCCTCTATTTCCGCATCAATCCGTACCGGAGTATTCGACATCTGTCGAGGAATATCTTTGAGCCTGACCCGCTCCGTATCGGCAAAAGTTAAACCAGGGGTATTTTTCATTTTCCATAATAAATCCCCTTCCGTAATTGTCCCAACATATCTACCCTCTTCGTCAACGAGTGGAACCGCTGTATAACGGTGATATTCCATTTTCTCAAGCGCTTGCCGCATAGTACAATGCAGAGGCAAATAAATTATAGCTTTTTTGGCTATAAGAAAAAAAGCTATATTCATAAAGTAATCTCCTTGTATAATAGTATTAAATCCACCCCAATAGCGAAAACTCTTATGACGCTTTCCCGCGTCTTCAACGGTATATATGAACAATGAGATCCAGATCGTGTTTCTTGGAGCAACCAACAGTAGGTTCATGGGCATAAAAAACCCATGAACCTACTGTTGCCTCGGCAGAATCCCGCGGCGGTTGCCCTTGAATATTTTTTCTTCTGAGCTTTAATTCGTATCTTCTGATCTTAGTGTTTAAGAGCGTCAAGAGCCATATTGAGTTCAAGTACGTTTACTCGTGGTTCGCCGAAAATACCTAACTGACGGCCTTTTACATGGCCATCTACAAGCTTACGCACTTCATCAGCAGACAAGTCACGTTCTTGGGCTACTCGATCTACCTGTACGTGGGCTGCGGCAGGAGTAATATCTGGATCCAGTCCACTAGCTGAAGCCAAAACTAGATCAGATGGAACAGGTTTTTGCTCATCCAGTTTGTTGTCCTCACGAACCTTTTTAATATTGTCCGATACCGTATCAACTAGTTTTTTACTGGTCGGTCCAAGATTGGAGCCGCCAGAACTGGTGGCATCATAACCATCAGTTCCTGCCGCAGAAGGACGGCCGTGAAAATATCCAGCACTAGTAAAATTTTGTCCGATTAGTGTGGACCCGATAGGCTTACCATCCTGGGTAATGATTGACCCATTTGCCTGGAAGGGAAACAAGCCTTGCGCCAGACCGGTCATAGCAAGGGGATAAACCAGACCGGTGATAATTGTGAATACTATCAACATGGCGAAAGCATTTATAATCTGTCTTAACATATGTTGTTCAGCTTCCTTTCAATAAACAATATTCCTGATGCAGATAGATTTTTAACCTATCTGCATCAGAAGGTGGTATCTCATACCAGTCTCAAGGTAACAATAATCATATCGATGATTTTAATGCCAATAAACGGTACAATAAGCCCTCCAATACCATAAATCAGTATATTTTTTCTGAGAATCACACTGGCCCCTAAAGCCTGATATTTTACACCACGCAACGCCAAGGGAATAAGAGCAACAATGATGAGCGCGTTAAAAATTACAGCACTTAGAACCGCGCTTTCCGGCGTAGCCAGATGCATAATATTAAAAGCATTCATTTCTGGATATAATGCCGCAAACATCGCTGGAATAATGGCAAAGTATTTTGCCACATCATTGGCAATACTGAAGGTCGTCAGCGATCCGCGGGTCATTAGGAGTTGCTTGCCAATTTCCACGATATCAATAAGTTTTGTCGGATTACTATCAAGATCAACCATGTTGCCGGCTTCTTTGGCGGCTTGGGTACCGCTATTCATAGCAACACCCACATCTGCCTGTGCCAATGCCGGGGCATCATTGGTGCCATCGCCTGTCATGGCTACCAGCATCCCTTTTTCCTGGTAGTCACGAATTAACGCCAATTTATCTTCAGGAGTAGCCTCCGCCAAGAAATCATCCACACCAGCTTCAGCCGCAATAGCAGCTGCGGTAAGGGGATTATCTCCTGTAATCATGACAGTTTTAATACCCATTTTTCGCAAATCTCTAAAGCGTTCTTTAATCCCGCCTTTAACAATGTCTTTTAGATAGATTGTGCCCAGTACCTGAGTTCCTTGGACGACAATCAGAGGTGTACCACCTGATTTAGCAATTTTTTCGCAATCGTTTTTTACCGCTTCAGGAAAGCTTCCACCTTGCTCACTAACATATTTTTGGATGGCATCCATTGATCCTTTGCGAATCTGATCACCTTTTATATTCACGCCGCTCATTCGAGTTTGAGCCGTAAAAGGAATAAACTCTGCATCCAGTGCCTGTAAATCACGTTCACGTAGATTATATTTTTCCTTTGCCAAAACAACAATACTGCGACCTTCCGGGGTTTCATCGGCCAGAGATGACAATTGAGCACCATCAGCAAGCTGAGTGTTGGTTATACCAGGCGCAGGAATAAATTCAGTTGCCATCCGATTGCCTAGGGTAATTGTACCTGTCTTATCGAGGAGCAATACATTCACATCACCGGCAGCCTCAACAGCACGACCGGACATGGCCAATACATTCCTTTTTAAAAGTCTATCCATGCCAGCAATTCCGATTGAACTGAGTAATCCGCCAATCGTAGTGGGAATCAGACAAACGAGCAAAGAAACCAAAATTGGAACTGGTATCGAGGAGCCAGAATAAACGGCAAAGGGCTCAATTGTTGCTACAGCAACCAGAAAAATCAGGGTTAAACCAACAAGTAAAATGGTAAGCGCTATTTCATTAGGGGTTTTCTGTCTTTTTGCCCCTTCAACCAGGGCAATCATCCGATCGAGAAAGGTTTCTCCTGGGTTAGCAGTGATTCGTACCTTAATCCAATCGGATAAAACTCGTGTACCACCCGTAACAGCTGATTTATCTCCACCTGATTCACGGATGACAGGAGCTGATTCTCCGGTAATCGCGCTTTCATCGACTGAAGCCATACCATCAATAATTTCACCATCACCAGGGATAAATTCACCAGCTTTTACCATTACCAGATCATCTCTACGCAGATCTGCGGCGTCTACCTGTGTCGTTTTATCACCCACTACCTTATGGGCTTTGGTCTGGGTCCGCGTGTTTCGGAGAGCCTGGGCTTGAGCCTTGCCTCTACCTTCGGCGACTGCTTCGGCTAAATTAGCAAACAAGACAGTAAACCATAACCATACGGCGATTTGTAAGGAAAAGCCAACATGAGCTGTATCTCCTCCCACCATATCCTGTATCATTAAACCAGTGGTTAAAAACGCACCAATATACACGATAAACATGACCGGATTTTTAAATTGCGTCTTAGGATTTAGTTTGCGAAAGGCATCGCGGATGGCTTCGCCCAGTATATCTTTGTTAAAACTCTCACGAGTACTCATATTTCTACTCTCCTTTTAGAACGTTGTACCTTGTAACATTAACAGATGCTCAACAATCGGCCCCAGCGATAATACTGGCAGGAAGGTCAAAGCACCGACGATTAGAACCACGCTCACCAGCAAGACCACAAATAGCCAGTTCGTCGTGGGGAAGGTTCCCGGTCCAGGCGGCGATATTTTCTTTGCGGCCATACTACCTGCTATTGCCAAAGCGGGAATAATTACACCAAAACGACCGACATACATGTTAAACGACAGCATCAGATTATAGAAAGGAGTATTGGCACCCAGCCCGGCAAAAGCGCTACCATTATTAGCTGCAGCCGAAGCAAAGGCGTAGATAATTTCACTCAAACCGTGGGGACCAGCGTTGTTTAAAGTAGCTGTTCCTTGGTCGATTACTGATGCAATACCAGAACCAATGAGAATGACGATTGAAGGAATCAGTATGGCAATTGTTGCCATTGTGGTTTCCCTAGCTTCAATTTTCTTACCAAGATATTCTGGGGTTCTGCCCACCATCAGGCCGACGATGAAGACTGTAATAATAACCATCATCATCATGCCATAAAAGCCTGCCCCTACGCCGCCAAAAATCACTTCACCCAACTTCATCTGGAGCATCGTAATTAGACCGCCGAGGGGTGTAAAGCTGTCGTGCATACTATTCACTGCACCGCAAGAAGCCGCAGTGGTAACAGTTGCAAAAAGTGCCGATCCACCAATGCCAAAGCGAACTTCTTTACCTTCCATCGATGTGGGACTGCTCACTCCTACAGAACTCAAAATGGGGTTACCGGATAACTCACTCGTATACAGAGTACCAAGCATAATAATAAACAGTAGCGTCATAGCACCAATAATCGCATAACCTTGACGTTTATCTTTCGCCATGTGACCAAAAGCAAATACCAGCCCGGCTGGAATTAGAAATATACTAAGTACTTGCAGAAAATTACTAACAGGAGTGGGATTTTCAAAGGGATGAGCCGAGTTGGCGTTAAAGAAACCGCCACCGTTAGTACCAAGCATTTTTATAGCTTCCTGTGAAGCTACTGGGCCCATGGCCAATTTTTGTTCAGTACCACCATCTAACGTCTGCACTGTAGCGTAAGGTGACAAATTTTGTAGCACACCTTGCTGTACAAGAATTACAGAGAAAATGATCGATAATGGTAATAACACCCATACAACGCTGCGCACCATATCAACCCAAAAGTTGCCGATGGTTTTAGCGTTCTTACGAGTAAGTCCCCGAATTAAGGCTACTGCTACTGCAAGACCAGTGGCAGCTGACATAAAATTCTGTACTGTCAATACTGTCATCTGAGTAAAATAACTCATTGTGGTCTCTGGGCTATAAGACTGCCAGTTGGTATTGGTCATAAAACTTACAGCTGTATTTAAAGCCGAATGCCATGGATCAACCCCAGCTAAATTTTCGGGGTTAAATGGCAGTACGTCCTGCCAAACTTGAATTAGGTATACCAAAATCATACCGAAGAAATTGAAGATTAATAGTCCCACAACATACTGTTTCCAATTCATCTCTTCCTTTTCTTTTACTCCAGTGATCCGGTAGATTAACTTCTCTATTGGCTTAAACACCACATCGAAAAGAGTCTTTTCTTGGGTAAATACTTTCGCCATGTATTTTCCTAAGGGTAAAGCTAACAGTAGCAAAATCACCAAGAATAAGGCGAACATTATTAAATCATTAGTCATCTTAAAACTCCTCCGGTTTCATTAATGCGTAAATTAAGTAGAAAAATAGAAGAACCGTAATCCCTCCTGCTAACCATAAGTCAGCCATGTACATCCCCTCTTCTCATGATAATTTGTTTACTACACTGCTATATTACCCCCATTTTGAGTAAAGATGCAGTAAAAGAACCCAGTATCCTTGTAAAGAAATTGTAAAATATGAATCGATCTTATTTAAATCCAATAAGTTTTGGCCATAATAATAAGCCAATGCATAATCCTAAAAAAAATGTTAAGAGAGGCAAGGCCTCTGTCATGGTATCCACCTTCTTTTATAATTTGATAACAAGACTATTGAATGACTCATCTGTGACGAACTCTTTGTCTTTATTTTTTTGTTGATAACATCAAAGGGGTCTGAATTTGCTCCTTTCTATTATAATGTTTAAAAAGCTCAATGCCTTTGTCCAAAGAAATGCAGATAACAGATACTGTTATCAGAAGTATCAAACTGAGTGCTAGCTTTATTTGTAGTATAGTTGTAAAATCCATCATCATCGTCACCTCCATAATTATTTTCACCTTGATATTAACATGCTTTATCGTAAAGATGGTGTCAGGAAAAAGCTATTTTGCGTCAAAAAAAAGTACTATTTGCATGAAAGTCAGCAAATAGTACTTCAAATTATCGGGCGACGCCATATATCCCATTCCTGGTAGACCAACAATATAGATGCAATTTCTTAATGCATTCTATATTGTTTTCTCCTGCCATTATTAATCTTTACTTCTTTTTGATGTAATTTGTTTATTTCTTGACGTCCTCTTGATACGAAATCATGTTATTCTACAGGTGACAAAAATAATAGATCAGTGGCCTTAAGGAGAATTTATAATGAAACAGATACTAATGGTGACAGTCGAACTTGATAAAGGGATTAGAATTCCTACAGTAGTGGCTTGGATGAATGAAAAAATATTAGGCAGTAAGATAACTGAAATAAGTATTGAAAATACGGATTTTATTTTTTGTGGCGCACTCAATACTTTCCTGGGCGATCTCATTATAGTTTCAACAGAAACAGTCAGCATTGATGAGCTTAAACGCTTATTTAATGCCCACCCACATTTTATTCATCAGCTTACATTCAAAACCAGATCCTAATGCCGTACTATTTTAAAAGGAATATCACACTGCCGCTTTTATATACAGTTGAGTTGTCTTAGTTATTATTGATAGACGCCACCCAGACGCACTATAAAAAAAGGAGCAGTTTTAAATTGGAAGCCGCTCCTAATTTTTTTATTTTTTCAAGTGGAAGGGAACGCTAGTCACAATCACGTTTTCTTTTAGAATGAGTAAAGTGCGGAGTACCCAACCTGTCTGGTTATGGAGCAAGCGATGCCACCATTTTTTTGTTTGGAATTCAGGAATTAAAATTGTAATAAAATCTTCTGGCTCTTTTTGGTTTTCTAGTTGGATAATGTAATTAAGTAGTGGCTGAATAACTAAGCGGTAAGGAGAGTAAATCGTTACTAACTCGACACCCGGATTCCAGTCATGCCATTTTTTTGCTACCTTTTGAGCGTCTGCTTCATCTGTCGCGATATGTAAGGCAACAACATCTTTGCTAATGCTTTTCGCGTATTTGAGGGTTTGTGCTACGATATTAGTAGGAGTGGCAACAGGTACAATGACCACATTTCGACCAGCTTTAAGAGTAGCACTCGTTGTGGGGTCGAAGTCTTCTAACGGTAAGTGCAGTTGTTCAGACATATCATTATAGTGAGAATGTATTTTCTTGTATATGAAAATCATAAATGGAATAAACACAATAACAGCCCAGGCACCGTGGGAAAATTTAGTAATGCCGATAATAAGTACAACAATTCCGGTGACGATCGCGCCTATTGCATTTATAATAGCATTCATGATCCAACCAGTAGTTCTCTCCCGACGCCAATGGACGACCATACCTGTTTGGGCAATAGTAAATGAGAGAAAAACGCCAATGGCATATAGCGAAATTAGATGATCCGTATTGCCATCATAAATGAAAATTAATAAACCAGCAACAATACTAAGTAATATAATGCCGTTTGAAAAACTCAAACGTTCACCCCTGACGCCTAGATAACGCGGCATATAGCCATCTTTGGCCAGAAGGGATAACAGTGAAGGTAGACCGTTAAACGAAGTATTGGCAGCTAGATATAATACGATCATTGTGGTGATCTGAATATAATAATAACCCCAACCCCGCCCAAAAGTCATTTCAACGATTTGTGACAACGCGGTTACACCTTCTATCTGTAAAATGTGAAAGTGCATAATTAAGAAGGAAATGCCCATAAGCATAAACCCTAAAATACCTGACATCCAATAGGTAGTGACTGTCACATTACGTACTTCAGGTGAACGAAACATAGGCACACCGTTAGAGAGGGCTTCTATTCCGGTCATGGAGCTACAGCCATTGGCAAAGGCACGTAACAGGAGTACTAGTATTGTCCAATCAAATTGCTTCGCCAGGGATGCAGGAGGAATAATGGGTGCCTGCCCAGACAAAGCTTGGTATACTCCCGTAAAAATCAATGCGATAATACCAAAAATAAATGCATAAGTTGGATAAACAAAGGCAGTGGAGGCTTCCTTGACTCCTCGTAGATTCACTAACATTAAAATACAAAATAAAACAGCTAAATCAATCCCTACTTCATGTGTCGCCAATGCAGGAAAAGCTGATGAAAGGGCCGCGGTACCAGCACAAACACTTACGGCCACAGTAAGGGTATAATCAGCAAACAAAGCGGCCGCAGCTACTAGGGCCGGCATTTCGCCAAGGTTTTTGATAGCTACAGAATAAGAACCGCCTCCGCCTGGGTTGACTTTGGCCACTTGCACATAGGAAAAAGTGACAATGGCGAGCAAGGCCAGGATTGCCAGGGCGATTGGTGCTAGATAGCCATAAGCTATAATTCCTGGAAGTGTCAACATGATCATAATTTCCTCAGGCCCATAAGCCACAGATGAGAGAGCATCTGAGGAAAAAATCGATAAAGCTTTCCATTTTGGAAGTTTTTCATGGCTCATTTCTTGATTATGTAATGGCCTACCAATCAGTATTCGCCGAGCTAATTTCATCACAATTTATTAACCTCCAAGAGTATTATATGTGTTTGCTGATAAAATATTTAACCACGATAATGTCACTGCTATACGCTGTTCGAAAGATGTCATCGACATTTTGCATGAGATTAAGTATACAAGATTTATAAGAAAAGGGAAGTGTGATTGTGCAATATTTATATAATCTTTACAGTCAGATTAGATAAATGATCAAATTTAACCTATTTAATTCCACCAATAAGAAAATGCCGACCATGCAATTCCCAATAGGATCATTTCTACTTTATTCACTTACACACTCACCGAGTCCCCATCAAGCCCACTTACAATCAATCTACCAACATCAAAAACCATCATCTTCTCAACTAATGCAAAATATGACTCTAGTGCAAAGATTTATTTCATTATACAACCCCGCTATATAAACTAGATAACCAAAAATAAAATTCTATCACAGTCTGCATGGAATGGCATCATATTATACAACAAGGTTTCACAGCAGAAATGCCGTGAAGCCTTGTTATATCTATGGCGGGAACGTGTAGGAACCCAACCCACGTTTCGTGCAGTTAAGCCGACGCAATCGTTTTGAAGACCACGAATATGACTTTTCTTTAGTTGTTTTTAGAAGGAAGAAGCTAGGAATAGTAAGGGTTCATACCATTGCTATTTAGATCTATTCGTGTCTTTTATTATCAGTTATGAAACAGACTATCCCCACATAATCCCCACATACTGCTGAACTAGAATAATTAAAGCAAACATGGTGACTTTCTATTAACGTATTATAAACAAATTCAATAAATTTTTGAAGCAATTAATGTATAAAGAAATCCAGTCTAATCAGGATCTCATGCATTCTTTAAACAATATTCTATTAACATGAAATACTATTTTCAAGCATTTTCTGTTTATAAATCTCCTAACCATTTGTAACCGACGCCAGGGAATATCCTGCCCTATACGATCATGTATCTCACTAATGCCCGCCTTGCGATATTTACGTATATCACTAATAACCAATTCCTTTAAACGATATTCTTCAATGTCCTTCAACGTAGTTGTCGTTTTAAAGTCAAGCCGCTTAATCAAATCGGGGGCGACATGATACATGGTCCCCTTGGTACGGCCACTACTTCGTACAATCCCTATCTCAACAAGCCTTTCTATCCACGGCTTAAGAGTCGTCGCATCTGCCAACTCTAAATTCCGGCACAGCTCAAGTGCAGACAATGCTTCATGCTTGGCAAGCAAATCCAAGCAGATCTTTTGCCTTTGGGTAAACTGATAAATTGTATAGCCTTTGCAGCAAAGTCGATAATTCGCGGATTGAATATGCGCTTTCTGACTGTCACTTCAAGATAATCAGAACCCTCATCTACTTCAGGAAGTTGCTTTCCTTGCGAAAGTAAAATTTCATATACCTTGTCGTAACCACTTCCTTCACACTCCATAATCCTTAGGTCATGAACAACTTTAGCGGCTCGTTTCGACGCACAGTCGTATGTAAAATGTTACGTGGGGTAACGCCCAATGATAAAGGTCCGAGATTGTACATAGTACGTTTTATTGTCAATAGTTTGCGCAAACTGTCCGTTAAACTGCGGGTACGGTTATTAAAGCGTTCCTCTATATACATAGCAAGTCTATAAAAATAACTCTGGCATTCGCGCACGCTCATAACCAGCAGGATAACATCGAAGCCTTACCTATTGCTATTATTAATACACGTAATAATGGTTTGATTTGAAAACCTACTGAAATAATTACTATAACCAACACATTTACGCCTTATCTTTTTCTACGGGCGTAACCAATGATACCAGGAAGAATAGATACAAAAATGATAGCAAGAATGACTAGTGTAAAATTATTCTTTACAATTGGAAGATTCCCAAAGAAGTATCCTCCAAAGACAACCGTGAAAACCCAAGCTAACCCTCCTATTACGTTATACACCAGAAAGCACCAATAACTCATGGCACATATCCCTGCCACAAAGGGTGCAAAGGTACGAATAACCGGAATAAATCTGGCAATTATGATCGTCTTGCCCCCATGTTTGAGATAGAATTGCTCCGTCTGTTTTAGATGCTCTTTATTCAAAAACCGGGAATTGTCTTTTTTAAATACACTTGGACCTATAAAATGACCTATTTGATAATTTACAGTATCACCTATAATGGCCGCAGCAACGAGGATAATAACAACCACTCGTAAACTTAAAGCACCACTCGCGGCAAAGGCACCTGCCACAAAAAGTAAAGAATCTCCCGGTAAAAATGGGATTATCACAAAACCCGTTTCTGCAAAGACTATTGCAAAAAGAATTAGATATGTCCACATCCCATAACTTTGAAGGACTGCACCCATATTTGTGTCCAAGTGCAAAAAAAGGTCTAGCAATGTATTAATAATCAACTTGGTTACACCCCCTTGATTAATAATAGAATCCCATCCGAAAAGCCAGCGAACAATGATTAAGTGAGCTGAACTAGATATGGGTATGAACTCACCTATACCCTGTACAATTCCTAAAATGACTGCAATAAACCACACCATATATTTTTCTCTTTTTTTGTATGTGAACTGAGCCACCTGTCGATGGCTCTCCACAAGCATATTATTCACTCTAGTTCCAAAAAAATAGAAGGCGCCTCCATCTAACTAATCGAAACGCCCTCTATTTCCATTCTCATTCATATCGCAATGCATCAATCGGATCTAATAATGCGGCCTTACGGGCAGTATATATTCCAAAAAACAAGCCAATCATCACTGAAAATCCGAAGGCTGCTACAATTGCAAGTGACGAAATTACCGTCTTCCATCCGGCAAACGTTGAGATGGCATAGGACGCACCGCTCCCTAGGGCAATCCCTAGATTACATCCGTGCCTGTGGCCTGAACGTAGATGTCCTGAACATAAGTTATGCCCATCACACGTTCCTGGGCTGTCGTCAACGGAATAATAATAGTGTCATCCTGGTCGCCTCCACTTGACTCTCCCTTCGCCTCCAGCACGCCAACTACCCGAAATGGTGCCTTGTTAATTCGGATGGTTTGTCCAACTGGATTAACACTATTAAACAGGTTGTCGGCTGCGGTTTTACCCAGCACTGCTACTCTCGCTCTGGTTTCATTATCCTGATTGGTGAAAAATTCACCCTCTGCTAGATTGTAATTACGCACCCCCATGATATCAGGCGTTGTACCTAGAATTGTAGTCGTCCAATTCTGATTGCCGAATACAATCTGGTACGAACGATCTACACCTGGCGCCACAAGATTCACGCCAGACACTTCCTTAATGGCCACCGCATCCTTTTCATTCAGCGTTATACCTGATCCAGCGGCTTGTCTAGAGCCCCCAGCCGAAGCAGCTCCGGGATGCACGATCAATAGATTACTGCCTAGCCCGGCAATCGAACTTTCTACCTTATCTCTGACGCCCAAACCGATGGATACCATGGCGATAACTGCCCCCACGCCGATAATAATTCCTAACATAGTGAGCATAGCTCTTAGTTTATTAGCCTTAAGTCCTTCTAAGGCAATGATAACGCTTTCGCTAAACATATTACATAATAATAAAACATCAACAAATTACAACTACCTTTCGACTATCTTCGACAGTTTGCTTTTGCCAATGCAAATATAGACCATTTTGTCTACCATTGCTAGCATCAAAATTGGTCACTGAAATTCCCAATACCTTTTAATAGTTTAGATCCGTTTCTTGATGATGGTTGGGTCCCTGAGAGCTTCAGGAAACATCATTTTCCTGTAAATGCTATGTCTCTCCGATCATCCATCAAATTTTTAGCCAATAATAATACACCACCAATCAAAAAGATCCCAACAAGCACTAGTTTATATTGTGTTAGAAAATTGGCAATGGTATTAATATTATTACCAAAGTATCTACCAATAGTAAAGTAAACTAAAGTCCATGCAAATCCTGTGCTATAAGACAGTGCTGCGTATTTAGAATACGGCATTTTAGCCATACCAACAATATAAGGTACAATATGACGAATTACAGGAAAAAAGTAACCCAGCACTAATGAAAAGGAACCATAACGGTCGAATAATCGGTTTGCCTGGTTAGTATATTTACTCATATTCTTCTTCTGCTCTAAGTATTTTAAAGAAGGAATACCCATAACTTTTCCAAATACGTAACCAATCGATAAACCAAAAATGACTCCGGTATAGGTAATGAAAAATGCTGGTAAAGGTTGTAGTATCCCAAGAGCTACCACAAACCCTCCAGTCATCACCACCACTTCATCAGGAATGGGCAATCCTATAATGCCTAACCAGAGTAAGAAAAACAACGCCAGATAACCATATTGTTGTACCGCATTGATAACGAAATCAATACTCATAACTAGACCCCCTCTCCTTCTTTTTTGCAGTAATAGACAAAAGCTGGTGGCATATTGAGTGGAACAAATCCAATTATTACTTCATCAAATTGCTTTTTTAATGTCTTTCTCATTTGCAAAGAGTATTGAAAAGCAACAAAGATACCTCCTGGCTTCAGGGAATGATTAACCGCCATCATAATTTTTTCACGCAATGATTCTGAAAAAGCAGCAAAGGGTAATCCTGATACAATGCAGTCAACTTGCGGTAGATCATATCTCTGTAGGAGACAGTCTAATTTCTCCGCTTTAGCGCCGTAATGAAATGTTGGATATTTATCTTGTAAGGCTTTCCGCATATCAGTATCTTGTTCTATAACAAATATCTGACATGATTCATTTTTATTTTCTGTAATAAATTTGGTAAAAACTCCGGTTCCAGCACCTAACTCAACAAGTGTTTCAATATTATCCCATGGTAAGTTCGCCAACATTTTTTTAGTCAAAAATGACGAGCTTGGAATAACACTACCAATTTCTTTTGGTTTCTGGATGAATTTATATAAAAATGCTGCATTAGTTGTCATTATTTCACTTACCTCCTTGCCAGTTTGTATCCAATATATAAGCTCAAAGTTTACATTTTCGCAGTAAAATCATATCGGTACAAAGAATAAGACCGATATGATCACTATCAATCCTAATTTAAATTATAGCGTAAAGATATGACAAGACTATGACCAAAATTTACTACCTTATACCTTCTTGGTACCTAATTTAATTAATACACCACCAAAACCTACTGACATGACTACACAAAGAACTAATAGTCCTATTAAGGGGATATTAAAAATTAGAGCAATGAGCAAACTGCCGACTAAGACGCTAAAATATGTTTTGCTATTTTTTATATTAATATAATTTGAAAGACTATCCCCAATACTAGAGGAAATGGCACCTAGACCCAATGCAATAACTACTAACATCAATGCAAATAGCATCAATGCTACAGGTATACCAATTACGCTAAGCGAGAATATTGCTATAATGATTAAACTAGCGATGATACCCAATATTCCTAAAACCCCAGCTTTGATCTTATGGTCTTTGATGACTTGCCTAATCTCTTCAATTAAATTTTGCCTTAACCATACTGTTACAATTGGAATAACTAGCAAAGCCACCGTAACAATAAACTGTACGAACCAAATGATGGATACCATGAGACCCGCTATTAACAGGCTATTAAGAGCTAGCAGCTCTCCTCCAAATTGAATAATACCTTCGCGTACAAATGCACCTTCTTCCGCCAATATTTTACCGCCTAAGACAACAACATGATCCTTTACCTTTGCATTCGAAGAAAGAAAGGCATTGCCATTAATGATTACAACCTCATCATCAACATAACCTGATATATGGGCATCTGCCCCGACAATTAGGATCGATTTAACATGTTCATCCGCCTGAACGGTAACATCAGAAAAGCTAACTATATTTCCTACCGTTAAAGGAGAAGCAATTGCTGGTACTGAAAAAATAAGCATAAAGAACATTAGCACTATCAATTTATACTTTTTAAAGATGTTCATACTTGTCCTTCCTCCATATGCATAACTCCACGCATCGCCATTGCAATAAACAATAAAACAATTGAGAAGAAAACTAGTAATACATTGTCGAATGACAAGGCTGAAGCCATTCTAAGCCAGAGAGTGAAAAATTCGACGGTATACTTGGTTACAATTTGCAATACAGGATATAAGAGTATCGTACAAATTATTACAGCAAGTCCCATGCTCCCGAGCAATCCAACGATTGCATACGAGAAAAAATTAGATACTTCCTGATTATTTATTTCCAGCATCACTTTCTGTGTAAAGTCTTCACTCACTTTCACTGAATTAAGCTCATCCTTAAAAGTCGCTAGAGCTTGCTGCATATCAAGAAAGTTATTATTACATTGTAAACATTCTTCGAGATGTAGCTTCATCTGTTCACCTATATCAAACTCTAATTCATTATCAAGATAATCATAAATAAGGTCTTCACATTCAGAACATTTCATTCTTCTCACCTCTTGTTAGTCCTTGACGAAGTTTTTCCCTTGCGTGATTTATTCGTGACTTGACCGTCCCCAACGGGATTGCAAATAAATTAGCAATTTCATCATATGACAAACCTTCTATTTCTCGCAAAACTAGTATTGCTCGATATTCCGGGGTCAGTTCTGCTAAAACTGCTCCTAGTTTTTTTATACCTTCTCTTTTTTCAACATATTCTTCAGGAGTCTCACCTTGAGAGATCAGTTTGTTAATTTCATCAATAGGTACTTTTGGGGTAGATACCGCATTTTTCTTGTAGTTAATGCTAGTATTTACAGCAATCCGCAAAAGCCACTTGTAAAATCCTTCTACATGATTAAGCTTTCCAATAGAGTTATAGGCTTTAATAAATGTCTCTTGCGCAATATCTTCAGCATCTTGTTGATTATCAATAACACCATAAGCGACAGAGAGTATCCGGTTTTGAAATCTCTGCACTAAGGTTGCAAAGGCATTTTTATTTCCCGCACGTGCCTTCTCTATAAGTTCTCGTAAACTCTCATCCACATTTTATCACCGTATCCTCGATTGTAGCTCTAAGCTCTTTTTACAACGTTTAAAACTGGAATAGTTTTTTCTAATCTTGTCCAAATTGAGAAGATCAAAGCAATTGGCTTATCTAGTACTTCTTTATAACGTTCGATTAACCAGCTACTTATTATTCCTACTACCATGCCACCGATAACATCTGTAGGGTAGTGTATACCGACATAAATTCTAGAAAAGGCAACTAAAGTGGCAATTCCTAACATGAGCTTTCCACCAAAAACATTACTTATCACCAGACTGCTAGCAATCGAGAAGCTTCCTGTAGCATGGTCACTGGGGAAAGAAGCATCCGGATTAACGGGAAGTAATAAGTGGACAGGATGGTTTACGTATGGTCGGTTACGAAACCAAGCAAAACCAATAATTTGACTAAAGCCGAGTCCAATCAAAGCGGCAGAAAATGCATATAATGCTTTTTTACGATTACATTCCAATTCCTTTTGCGTAGCACCAGAAAACCATAAAGCCACTAAATACAATCCAAATATAACCGGACCATATTCAGAAATATACATTATTAGTTTGTCCAACCAAATAAGGTGTCCAGAAAGATTATTAATAGTAGTCAACAACATCATATCGTAATTCATGATTTTCTCTCCTTAAAAGTATTCTCAATATAAGAGACAAGTTTAAAAGAAAAAAGTTCACATTTTTTTAAAATAATTACAATATAGTATAATTACCAAAACTACATTCGCCCAATAGCGGTTAAGTTAATCTCATAGCGCAATATATAAATACAATTAAGGTAACCACAATCATCCATACACAAATTTTAAATAATGCCTAATGAACGAACGCTGTATTTTCACTGCAATCGATAAAAAATACCATATGTAAGAAAACTACTATGTAGTCAAAAAAAACGCGCGAAAAAACCTTGCTTAGGTTTAACGCTAAAAT
>Ga0209123_1001452_pt1 | contig 23488 bp, 30 predicted proteins | sample BarGraIncu00431A_FD_184500 | JGI IMG/M metagenome (GOLD analysis project Ga0209123, IMG submission 184500) | Arctic peat soil microbial communities from Barrow, Alaska, USA - Barrow Graham LP Incubations 004-31A (SPAdes) (version 2) | ecosystem: Environmental > Terrestrial > Soil > Wetlands >...
GCGTGACATTATTTACTGTATTTTGCTTTTTTTCATTTAATACCTCATTTTCAACTGCAGCTGTAACCTCTATAATCTTGCTAGAGAAAAGTCCCTTTATTCCTGGTTTTCTTATTTTCCTTTGACTTATTATTACTGCGTCGGTTCCTAGTTCATATCTTATTCTTGTCATGGCTTCATTCATTGTATTTACTATATAACGTTTTATGATCATTGTAGAGTCACAACTCCTTCAGTTTTGATCTCAACTTCATTTGGAATCTCGTTAAGAGATAGCACAGAAACAGTAGGAAATACCATTTCAATTAGTCTTCTAAATGCTGGTCTTATCTTTGGAGATACGAGTATTACTGGTTGATTATTGTGAAAATAAATTGTATTAATGTTTTCTTTAATAGAATTTAATATTTTACCAGTAGTATCTGGATCAACTGCTGGGAAAGAACCTTGAAGAGATTTCTGAATGTTGCTAGATACAATATTTTCAACTTCAGGTGATAGCGTCATAATTGTCATAACCCCATTCTCGTCAATTAGTCCATTACAAATACTTCGTCCAAGTGAAAAACGTACATACTCGGTTAATACTTCTGTATCCTTAGTTATCCTAGCATTGTCTGCTAGAGATTCTAGAATAGTTACCATATCCTTTATAGCTACTTTTTCTTTAAGAAGACTTTGAAGAACTTTTTGTACTTCGCCAATTGTCATAAGATCTGGTATTAATTCTTCAACTACTGTATTATATTTTTCTTTAACCGAATCAATTAATAACTTAGTTTCCTGCCTTCCTAGAAGTTCAAAGGCATGATTCTTAATAGTTTCTGTTAAATGAGTTACCATTACAGTAGTTGGGTCCACAACTGTTAACCCCTTAATTTCAGCATCTTCTCTTTGATCATTATTTATCCATACTGCCGGCAATCCAAAGGTTGGTTCAATAGTATTAATACCTTGAATAGTAATATCTTCCGAACTTGGATCAATGCAAAGTAACATACTTGGCATTAAATCACCTTTAATTATTACAGTACCTCTTATCTTAACTACGTATTCATTTGTTTTTAGTTGCAAATTATCTTTTATTCTTATAGGTTGTACAACAATTCCCATCTCTAATGCACATTGCCTTCTTACCGATGCTATTCTTTGTAATAAATCTCCCCCTGTAGCTTCATCTGCAAGTGGTATTAATCCATAGCCTATTTCTATCTCCATAGGTTCAACAGAAATTAAGTTCATTACGTCCTCTGGTTCTCTATTTTCCGTTTCATAAGATTCTTGTTCTACACTCTCGGCGAGTATTATCTTTTGATCTTTTTCATCTTTGTTTAAAAAATAAGCACTAGATGCTAATAAAATAGCCAGTATAATAAAAACAAGATGAGGCATTCCTGGAATACATGCAAGTACTAATAACACAACTGATGCTAAAGCAATAGCCTTTGGGAATGTAGTAAGTTGCGTTGTTATTTGACTTCCTAAATTTGTAGTACTACCAGATCTAGTAACCAAAATACCAGATGCAGTTGATATTAGAAGCGCCGGAATCTGGCTTACAAGGCCATCTCCAACTGTTAACCTAACGTAAGTAGTTGCAGCAGTTCCAATTGGCATACCAAGCATTACAACGCCTATAATAATACCACCGAAGATATTTATTATAGTAATAATTATACCTGCTATTGCATCTCCTTTTACGAACTTTGAAGCACCATCCATAGCTCCATAAAAACTAGCTTCATCTTGAAGTTTTGTTCTTCTCTCTCTTGCCTGTTCCTCTGTTATAGCACCTGCATTCAAATCAGCATCTATACTCATTTGTTTACCTGGCATAGCGTCTAGTGTGAACCTTGCAGAAACTTCAGATACACGACCAGCACCACTTGTAATAACAACAAACTGTATAATGATGATGATTAAGAATATAATTATTCCCACTACATAATTACCACCAACAACAAACTCACCAAAGGCCTCTATTATATTACCTGCATAAGCCTGCGTTAATACAAGCCTTGTAGATGAAATATTTAGCCCGAGTCTTAGAAGTGTTGTAATAAGTAATAAAGTTGGAAACACTGAAAATTGCAAAACTTCTGTTGTAAACATTGTTAATAATAAAATTACAACTGCAAGTGTAATATTAAATGCAATTATCACATCAAGAAGAGCTGGTGGTAAAGGAATAATTATCATTAGAACTATCCCTATTACACCAAAAGGAACTAGTACATCCAAATTATTTTTAATGTTGAATCTTGATTTTTCAGCCACAAATATCATCCTTTACTATTTTTTCTTCAGTTTATATACCAATGCTAATATCTCTGCTACCGCTTGATACATATCAGCTGGGATTTCTGAGCCTATTTCTAATTCCTTGTATATTAACCTTGCTAATGGTTTATTTTCAATAATTGGGATATCATTTTCACTTGCAATTTCTTTTATCTTAATAGCAACATTATCTGCGCCCATAGCCACAACTATAGGTGCTCCATCCCCTCCTTGCTCATACTTAATTGCAATTGCTAGGTGAGTTGGATTTGTAATGACAACTGTTGCATCAGGTACATCTTGCATCATTCTACCAGATGCCATTTCCCTTTGTTTCTGCCTGATCTTCGATTTAATTTGTGGATCTCCTTCTTGTTGCTTATATTCTTCTTTAATTTCTTGCATACTCATTTTTAGTTCTTTATTATGTTTATATTTCTGATAAGTAAAATCAATTATAGATATTATAAGCATGAATAATGCTATTTTAAAAAATATATCTATTACAAGACTTCCAAATGCAGCCATAATAGCTTCTATTTTCAAACTCCCATAGGTCATTATTTGCATATAGTTAGCTTTAACAAAATTATAAGCTATAATTGATATAACAGTGACTATAGCTAAATTTTTTATCAAATCCACCACTGATCTCATAGAAAACATTTTCTTGAAGCCACTTATTGGATCTAGTTTTTTTAAATCAGGTTTAAGTGGTTCACCTGTAAATATAAATCCAGATTGCATGAGGCTTGCAACTATTCCCATTATCATAATAGGAATTACAATTGGTAAAATTAAAATACCAAATTTCAAAACTGATACAAGAAGCACAGTTTTAAATGTATACTCAGTAAGTGTAAAGTTTAAATAGTTGTTTAGAAAAAGAATTACAACTCCTTTTAAATTGTCTAGAGTATACGCCCCAAGTGTTATCATTAGAAGTGTTACTGTAAGCAATGTAGTTGTAGAAGATAATTCTTTACTTTTTGCAACTTGACCCTTTTTCTTTGATTCACTTTTCTTTTTAGGAGTAGCCTCTTCAGTTTTTTCACCACTATCCGCTGAGATAAAAACTAATAATGGTATAACTTTATATAACCCCTTAATTATATCTGGAATAGTATAAAAAGAATTTACTATTAAAGTCATAGCAGCTGGAAGTACCAAAGAAAAACAAGCAAGTCCTATTACTATCTTTATTGGCATACCTAAAATCATAACATTTAATTGTGGTACTGTTCTTGACACAAGTCCAATACTCAAATCTGTTATAATAACTATCAAAATAATTGGTATTGCTATTTTTAACCCAAGTGTGAAAAACTCTATAAAAACTTTTACCATCATCATAGATGTTTGCTGATTGAGTATAAACTTTCCAATTTCCACATTGTTGAAGGAGTCAATAATTGCTCTTATTAGCATATGATGGCCATCCACAACAAAAAACATTACTAGACTTACTCTATAAAGCAAAGTTCCAAGCAAAGTAACATTATCATTAGATATTGGATCAAACATACTCATCATAGAAAATCCAATTTGAAAATCCATAAGTTGCCCAGCCATTTGAGCGGAGTAAAAACAAAATTTTGTTAAATACCCAAGAATTAAACCAGTGACAACCTCTGATACGCAAAATATTATGAGCGTTGCATTGTTAGTAATTAGATTTACATTTTGATAATTAATGCCAGGCATAATTATAAAAGTGAAAACAACACAAAATCCAACCTTAAGCATCACAGGAGCACCACTAGGAAAGAAAATCGGTACGCTCATAAAAAATGATGATATTCTAAGGAGCACCATTATAAAACCTAAAAGATAAATAGCATTAACCAATTCAATTACACCTAGCCTCCCATATTAGCAATAAGATCAAATATTCTTGTTGTAAAGTCAATCATTATATGAAGCATCCAACTACCCATTACTAAGGCAATTAAAGCTACTGCAACCAGTTTTGGCACAAAAGTTAATGTTTGCTCTTGAATTTGTGTAGTAGCTTGGAATATACTTATTATTAAACCTACTACAGTCGCTACAACTAAAATTGGAGCAGATACCATTATCGCAGTATAAATAGCATCTTTTATTACAGATAATACAATACTTTCTGTCATTTAATTCACCTCAACTAAAACTCATAATTAATGATTTTACAAGCAGATTCCAACCATCACACATAACAAATAACAATAATTTAAATGGAAGAGAAATCATAACTGGTGGTAACATCATCATTCCCATAGCCATGAGAATACTTCCAGTAACAATATCTATTATAATAAAAGGTATAAATAGTAAAAATCCCATTTCAAAAGCTCGCCTTAATTCACTTATTAAAAACGAAGGTACTACCGCATATAGAGGTACTTTATCATAAGTAACTACAGGCTTTCCATTTTTAAGTATTTCTTTGCCATTTGTATCAACCTGATTTTTAACTGTATCTTGTAATTTACCTACATCTAAAAAAAGTTTTAAATCCTTTGCTCTTGTCTGTTTTAGCATAAAATCACGCATGGGCTTGGACCCTTTTTCAATTGCCACCGATTGGGTTATTTTATTATTTAAATACGGAGATAAAGCATCATTATTAATTTTTGTAAAAGTCGGTGCCATAGTGAAAAATGTTAAAAATAGCGCAAGGCCCATTATAACTTCTTTTGGTATTGCATTTTGAACACCAATTGCATTTTTAAATAATGATAAAACTATAATTATTCTTACAAAACTTGTAGACATTATAATAATTGATGGTAAAAGTGTAAGTACAGTAAGAAGTAATAATAATTTAATATTATCAACATACTCTTTTGGAGTATTTGCATTATCAACTGAAATATTAATTTTAGGAATTGGTAGTGGATCCGCATGTACAATGTTTATCGTAGCAATTGCAATTATGACCAGAGCTAAAGCAAAAATAAACAAGTTTTTATTTTTTATTTTCATATTTAACTTCCTCTTTAGTTTCCTTTTTCAAAATATGTTTCTTGAATAAATCCTTCATATCCTCATATTGAGGTAGCTCTTTAATACTCTCTATTTTTATAATTTCTTCACTAGGTAATTCGAATAATATTTTAATGTCTTTTAAAGTTGATGATATAGCGTAAGCTTTATCACCAATTTTTACAATTGCAATACTGTTTTCCTTAGATAAGGAGATTCTATCTAGTACCTTCATATATCTACCATTTTGAAATTTACGAAGTTTGGTACCACCATATTTTAAGGACAAATATAACATAAATAATATAAAAGGTAAAAATATTATGATCTTAAAAATCAGTACCAAAAATTCTTTATCCATTCTTTATCACCTACTGAACCAATAAATCATTAAAATATATATGATCTATTTTTCCTTTCGTTAAGACTGGATTTATTCTAGCTATTATCTCTTTCTTTATAATATCAACACCAGAATCACTAAAATCAGTAGACTTCTTTTCCCTAAGGGTTTTTATGACTAAATCCCTAATAACTGGCTTTTGTGTTTCTAGTTCTGTAGCTAAGTCTGTATTTTTCCCATACCCAACGTAAATGAGTACCTTTAGATACCTCTTTGAATCATTATTGTCTGCTAGGTTAACTAAAAATTCATCTAAAGAATAAGTCACCTCAGTTACCACCGCAGCCTTAGTTGTTTTAGTTGTTGATCCTTTATTACCAGCTAAATACATACCCCCAAAGGCAGCACCTCCAACTACAATTAATCCTAATAATACTATAATAACCAGCCTTAATGAATTTTTTTTATTTGGTTTTTCACTCATTTTGTAATCGCCTCCTTCTGGTTTGTTACAATTAAAATATTTACTCTTCTATTTAAAGCTCTATTAACATCACTATTATTTTTTACAATAGGTTGATATTCACCACAAGCAACAGATTTAAAACGCTTTGGGTGCGCTTGACCCTTAGTTATAACAAAATACTCAAGAACCTGAAGCGCTCTATCTGAAGATAATTGCCAATTATTTTTATATTTAGAATTACTAATTGGCTCATTATCTGTATGTCCCTCTATTACAATATCATTAGGAAATGTAGATATTAGTGCATTTATTGAATTTAATACTGGCTTACTTTTATCTATAATTTCTGCATTACCACTCTCAAATATAATATTTTCACGAAGTTGAATGATAACACCTCTATTGTCTGTCTTTATCACAACTATCGACCCTAATTTCTTATCACTTATAAAACTTTGAACCTTTTTATAAATACTTTGTGCGTCTATTCCTTGTGTTGTAGCTTGTAATGGCTGCCCTACTAGTGGAACTTCTCCATCTTTTACATTAAAATTCAAACTACTTGCTGTAGTTTTACCCGTTAATTCATATTGAAAAGATGATGCAACTTGTTTGAACTTAGTTGCATCAACTGTTGAAAAAGAATACAGAGCTACGAAAAAAGTTAGAAGAAGTGTCATCGTATCTGCAAAAGTAGCCAGCCAAGTATCTGTTCGTACTTCTGACTTGGTCCTTTTTTTTCTAGACATTTTCACTCACCTCAACTACTTTAGCCTGCTCTTCAATAAATTTAATTCTGTCCTCTGGTGATAAATAAGCAGTTAATCTTTCCTTAACACTTCTGGGATTTACTCCAGATTGTATTGAAAGTATTCCCTCAAGCATCATTTCGCGGTTATTTACTTCTATACTAGATTTATAACCTAAATTATGTGCCATAGGAATTAATATTAAGTTTGCTAGTAGTGCACCATAAAAGGTAGTAATCAATGCTTTCCCCATACCTGATGCAACGGCTGAAGCATCACTTAGACTTGCAAGCATTTGAATAAGTCCTATAAGTGTACCCAGCATACCAAAAGCTGGTGCATAAGCTGCCCAAGCTTTTAACATATTAATTCCATCAGCATGACGCCTTTCCATTTCATCTATTTCCAGTTCCATAACTTCCTTTATTGTTTCAGGTTCTAGACCATCAACCACCATTTGAAGGCCTTTTTTTAAAAATTTATTTGTTAATAAAGAAATGTCATCCTCAAGTGATAAAAGTCCACCTATTCGTGCTTTTTTAGATAAACCTATAAAACAATCAATAATTTCTGTACTTGATGACGTGCTTTCTTTAAATGATTGTTTTATAACCTTTGTTACTCTCTTCATTGCGGAGATTGGATATGCTATAAGCAGTGCAGCAAATGATCCACCCACAGTAATTGCTATAGAAGCTGGGTCAAAAAATATTGTTAAGTTAGTTCCACCAGATGCCATCCCCCATACCGTTAACCCAAATCCCGTCACTATTCCAATAGTGGTCAAAAAGTCATGCTTCTTCATGCAACTGCCTCCTAAAACTTGCCAGTAAATATCCTGTTCTTATACCTAATTACTTCTTCGATTACTTCCTCAGTACTTTCAATAACAATATACTTTTTACCGTTTGTTAAAGTTATTAATGTCTCGGGCATTATTTCAATTTTTTCTATAACCTCTGCATTTAATATAAATTCTTTATTGTTTAATCCTGTAAGTTTTATCATGGGCCCTCCTATGATACATTACTTTATACTATCTCTTTAAACCTATTATATCCTGTAATATTTCATCTCCTGTGGTAATTGTCTTACCCATTGCCTGGAAGGCTCTACTTGCAACTATCATATCTGTAAATTGCTCAGCAAGATCAACATTTGACATTTCAAGCATTCCTGAAAGCATGTCGCCGTAGCCTTTGCTATTATCAGCAGTGGCAGCGGCACCAGTTCCTGATTTAATCACAGGTTCTCCTGAATTTGAAGTCTTTACATATTCATTTTTACCAATTTTACTTAATCCTGCTGGATTTTTGAATGACGCCATAGCTATCTGCCCAACTGCTGCAACAGATCCATCTGCTAAAACAGCCTTAATAACTCCATCCTTTTCTATAGAATAGGTTGTTACCCTCTGTAATACTCCAGCTGCATCCTTAACTGTATCTGGTATTGATAATGGGATAAGTTTAGTATCGGCTACTGGAGCAACTGTACCATTTGCACTAATGAAGTTTGTTTTGAGTGCACCAGTTGTTGTATCATAACTTATACTATCCCCGACCATAGCATAACCCAAAACCCTTTGTCCATCTGATGTTAATAAATGTCCGGCGTCATCTAGTGTTAAAGCCCCATCTCTTGTATAAGAAATATCAAATCCGCTTTTGTTGATTTGATCACCAGTTAATGTTACTGACCCAGTAATTGCCCCCTTACCTACCATTAAATAACCTTCTCCATCAATAGCCACATCTAAAGTTCTAGAAGTTGGCTGCATCATGCCTTGACCAACCATAGTATCTATTCCAGCAACTTGTACTCCAAGACCTATTTGTTTTGGATTAACTCCACCTGTATTGGTTGATGATTTAGATGCATCTGACATACTTTGGCTTACCATATCTTCAAATCTAATTCTTGAGCTCTTAAACGCTGTCGTTCCAACATTTGCTATGTTGTTTGCGATAATATCCAATTTTTCCTGATTTACTTTCATACCACTTATTCCTGCATATAATGATCTTAACATAATATTACCCCCATTTTTTTAGTAATCACTTTGCTTCTATCATTCCACAAAGTTAAGCTCCCTATAAGGTCCAGCTTATATCATAACTACACTATCTATATTTGTTATTACATTTCCTGTGCTTTGACTTTTATCCATTGCTGTAATTACAGTCCTATTTTTAATACTTGTAATTAAAGCCATATCCTTATATAATATTAAAGATTGTTTAGCACCCTTATCGTCCGCCATATTTATTCCAGCATTAATCCTTTTCCTATCCTCATCATTTAAATTTATATTTCTACTATCAAGCCTTTGTGCTGCATGTGATGATATGGTAAAACATTCTTCTTTTTTTACCTGTTTACCTAATATTTCATTAAAACTATTTCCATCTTTATTAACTTTCACATTTTTATTTTGTGAGCTAACACTAGAATAATCCGAAAAGTCAGCTGTTGAATATAATTTTCCATTTACTACTCTATAAGACATATAAACCTCACCCTACTATCTTAATTACTTTTTATCCTACTTTTGAAATATCATTATAATTTATATCTTTAGTAACCTCAACACCATTTTCCTGGTAAGATATATTAAGATTAATCCCACTTGTAGTTTTAGATACATTTTTAACAGTTCCTGTATAAGTTACTTTATCATCACCTATTGCTACTGTTGTAACTTGTTTACCCATTAAATTTATAGCGGCTGAAAAAGCTGTATTGTTATTTAAATAGTTTGATGTAGCCGATGTCGTATCTATAACATCTGATAAAGTGTCAGCTGGGAAATCTTTTGTAGTACCATCTGTCAATTGTACTGCCATATATGTTGTACCTGCTTCTTTATAAACTGCTTGAACAGTTCCACCATATTGAACTCCTTTTGTATCATAACTGTCGAAAGCTACCATCTTACCCACCAGCGAAGTTGAGTTTGAAAAGGTCACATTGCTATTTAAATTAGACATTTGTTCTAGAGACGCAAATTGTGCCATTTGAGCAACAAATTCTGTACCATCTTTAGCTGCCGTAGGATCTTGGTTAGTTAGTTCCGCAGAAAGTATTTTAAGGAAAGAATTTTGATCCATTGCTGCACCTTTCTTTACAATTGTAGTTCCACGAGTTGTTGCCCTTGCTGAGGTTGTTTGATCTGTACTTGAAGTTGCTGTAACATCAGTTGCCATTTTATATCACCCCTTAACGTTTGTTTCAATTTGTATTTGAGTGGAAAATACAACTAAACAAACTTATTTACCTGATTACTTTCTACTGCATAGTTACTGTGTGTATCAATATCATCGTCAATAACCATATTAGATTTTGAATTTTTATCTTGTTTCCCATTACCATTGTTATTGTTTTCATTAGAGTTCTTATTAAAAAAAGTTGAATCCTCATATACGTTTATATCTAAGCTTTGAATTTTAATATCCATATTTTTTAGTCTATCTTGAATATCTTGAACATTATTATTTAACAAGTTATAAGTTTCCTTATTTTGAGCTAATATACTAGCCTTCATAATTCCACTTTCCATAGTAAGTTTTATTGTAATTTCTCCAAGTTCTCTAGGATTCATTTTTACTGTTAAATCTTTCATATTATTAATTTCCATGAATTTTATAGATTTAATTACATCTGCTTCAAAATTATTTTTATTAACTACTAGGTTCGCACTAAGCACTTTTGCTGCATCTGTTGTCTTTATAGTTTGAAATTGATTCATAAAATTAACTGCTTTTGATATTTTTACGTCATCCTTATCTCCACTTAGCAACTTATTAAGAAATTTTTCTTCAAAAGAATTATTTCCGGAAGATTTATTGTCTTTTTTATTATCACTAGAACTCTGATTTTGATTTTGATTTTTAGAAATAGTATCAGAAGTTGACTTAGTGTTTTGCGACTTCGCCATTTTTATTAAATTATCTTTTATTGATTTGTCCTCACTACTTTCGTTAGAAACTTCAGTAGTAGGTACTTTTAATAAATTTAAATCAGACTTTGTATCCTTAACCTCAGTAGTTAGTTTTTGAAGTAATCCAAGCATTTCTGTTGACATTTTGTTATTTCCTTTTGACTTCTCTAGTAATGATACTATTTCACTAAGATTGTTTTTTAAAGAACTCTTTGTTTCAGGTGTTAATTTTTCTGAGCCTATTAATTCTTCTAAATTAATAGAATTAAGTTCAGTTCCTGAAGTCTTAGTAATTGTTGTTTTATCAATGCTTTGAAGCATGACAGTTAAAGATTGAAGTAATTGCTGCATTTGTGCCATTTCATCAGTTGATTTTTCATTATTTACTGATTCTCCGGATAGCTTCTTAATGTTTTGCTTTAATAAATCAATAAGCTTTTTTAAAGCATTGATTATCTTATTACCAGCCTGACCTATCAAATCTTTTGGTATTTTCTCACTATTTTTATTTAGCTCATTAATTGGTTCTTCTGTAGTATCTTTTATATCAGTACTTACCTTGTCATTAGTGATAGTGTAATCCGATTTTTTCGAGTCATTTTTAACATTCCCATTCTGATTTTCGTCATTAACTTTATCAGAATTTTTACCGTTTACCTCATCTACATCTTCTTCTTTGTTATTTGTTTTATTAACATTTTCATTTGATGAACTTTTAGATTGTTGTGTTTGATCATCTAAAGCTTTTTTAAATTCTTCTTTTCTAGCTGGTTGTTTTGGAGTATGCATTTTAATAGGAGTAGTATAAGTTATTACATTATTATTTACATTCACTTTTCTCACCTCCTTTACTAATTCATATGAAAATAAATAGCCATTAATATTTCAGTCTATTTATTTCCATGTATCTTCCGATTATTTCTAATAAAAGCAAACAGTGCAAATTCATCATTACTTTTTTGCTCTATTAAATTTTGTTCTTTTAAAAATGAAATCTTCTGCTTTTCCTTTAAAATTTCAACAGTCTTTTTTTCAACCTGGCATAACTTCAATTTTTCTCTTTTCTTCTCTAATATCTTGACTTTATCCTCAAGTACCTTAGTATTTTTATCTATTGCATAGTTTAGAGCATTTAAATAATTTTGCTGAATTTTCTGCTGTATAATTGATTCGTATGCATCTATATTTCTATGAGCTTTATAATTTTCCTTTAAATTATTCAGCTCATTTTCAACATTATTTTTTTCTCTTTGTGCTTCTTTAAACTCAAGTTTACTTTTATCTTCAAAATCTTGTCTAATATCGAGAAGTTTTTGAAGTCTGAACTTGTACATTTCCCCCAATATAAAAACTCCTTTCGCAAAATCCTCCCCAAAGGGACTCACTAGAAACATTTATTCAAACATGTTTTGGAGTACACTTAAACTAACATTAATGTCTGTATTTTCATTTGTATCCTGCTTTAAAAAAGCCTCTATACTATCATTATACTTAATTGCATTATCAATTTTTTTACTACTGCCCTTTACATAAGCACCAATATTTATTAAATCCTCAGAATCTTTATAAGTTGCCATTAAATCTCTTGCAAGGGATGCGGCATTTTTATGCTCATCTGTTGTGATTTCAGACATCAACCTGCTAACACTATTTAAGACATCAATTGCAGGGTAATGATTTTTACCAGCAAGGCTTCTAGACAACACTATATGTCCATCAAGTATTCCACGTACGGCATCTGCAATTGGTTCATTGAAATCATCACCATCTACTAGTACTGTATAAAAAGCTGTAATAGAACCTTTATCTGACATTCCGCTACGTTCCATTAGTTTTGGTAACATTGCAAATACCGATGGAGTATAGCCTTTACTAGCTGGTGGCTCTCCGATAGCTAGTCCAATTTCCCTTTGAGCCATAGCGAACCTTGTAACTGAATCCATCATCAGAATTACCTTTTTACCTTGATCCCTAAAGTATTCTGCAATAGCAGTCGCTGTAAATGCACCTTTTAATCTTACCAGGGCTGCTTTATCAGAGGTTGCACACACTATAATTGATTTTTTCATTCCCTTGGCGCCTAAATCCTTTTCTAGGAAATCACGAACTTCACGTCCCCTTTCACCAATAAGTGCAATAACATTTACATCTGCTTTTGCCCCTCTTGCAAGCATTCCAAGAGTTGTACTTTTACCTACTCCACTTCCTGCAAATATACCAACTCTTTGACCTTCTCCGCAAGTTAAAAAGCCATCAATTGCCCTAATCCCAGTAGGCAAAATTTCTTTTATTCTACGTCTCTTTAAAGGGTCTGGAGGAGACGCGTTTAAAGAATATGCTGTATATTTAGTAATCTTATCACCATTTAAAGGATTTCCTAGTCCATCTAGAACCTTTCCAAACAATTCATCAGAGCATTTAACACTAAGCGGACTTCCAGTTGGTACTACTCGGCATCCAGGTGATATACCTACAAGTTCTCCAAGAGGCATTAAAATAACGTCCTTATCACGAAAACCAACAACTTCGCAAGGTATCTCTTCATTTGATATATTATAAATGTTACATACTTCACCAACAAATGCTGTTATTCCCTGTACTTCAATGGTAAGTCCTATAACATTTTTCACCACACCCTCGCAGTAAGTGTAGTTAATATCAGGAATCTTTTTCATTAAATACTCAAAATTTAGAGATATCATAAAACTCCTCGCCCTCTTTATACTTGTAACTGCTCTTCCTTAAACATTTCAACTATTTTTTCTATACCATAAGATATACTTACAATACTTTTACCTGTTTCTTTTTCTATGACAGCAGTTCCATCCTCTAAAAAATTATCCTCTATTACAAATATATCACCTTGAAATGCTAGTTTAGCTTTCCAGTTTTCAACTTGACCCTTTACAGTATCAAAATGAGTGTTATTAGTTTTTATAATATATAATTTTATATTTCTTTCAGCTTTTAGAGTATTGAAAATCATCTCATTTATTGCATCTGGCTCTTTTACTTCTTTTTTTAATATATTCTCAGCTATACTTACAATTAGATCTTTTATATGCTTTTCTTTCTCTATTAAGTATTCATCATACTTAGATTTTGCTACTTTTAATATATTATCTGCTTGTGCACGTACTGCATTTGCTTCTTCAGTTGCCCCGCTAATTGCTTCATTATACCCATTTTCATAACCTTCTTTATTCCCTTGTTCAAGCCCTTCTTTAACTGCTGCAGTTTTTGCCTGCACAGCATCAATGACAGATTTTGAAATTATTTTCTCACCCTCGCTCCTTGCATTTTCTAATATATTACTAGCAAGAGTTTCATAACTTTCCATATTAGCTTTATTAATGACTTGATGTTCGTTCATAATTACGGACATAGAATTTTCACTTAAATGGGTGCTTATTTCTGCATCCCCCTGCTTTATGATATTTGAATTCTTTATCACATTAAATGACAAGTGAGTCTTCACCGCCTCTTGAAAGAACAATTTCGCCAGCTTCATCTAATCGCCTAAGGACTCCAACAATTTTTTGTTGTGCTTTCTCTACATCCATAAGTCTTACTGGTCCAAGGAACTCCATATCTTCTTTTAAAGATGCTGCTGCCCTCTTGGATTGATTCTTGAATATAGTGTTTGCAACTTCTTCTGAACATCCTTTTAATGCAAGAGATAAATCCTTAGTATCTATTTCTCTTAATGTTCTTTGTATTGAAACATCATCCAATGTAATAATATCCTCAAATACAAACATAGATTCTTTAATTTTCTCTGCAAGTTCTGCATCTTCTCTTTCAAGTCCTTCAGTAATATTCTTTTCTGTAGTTCTATCTACCTGATTTAGAATTTCAACTAGAGATTCTATTCCACCAATTACAGCGCTATCTGTTCTAATAACAGAAGACAACTTGCCATTTAAAACTTTTTCAATCTCTTTTATCACCATAGGCGAAATACTACTCATAGTTGCAATTCTATAAGATACTTCGCTTTGTAAATCTAGTGGTAACTCTGCCATTATCTGAGCAGCCTTATCCGCCTGCATATAACACATAATAAGTGCTATCGTTTGTGGATGCTCATTCGCTATAACATTTAAAAGTTGATGTGCATCTGCTTTTCTGGCTATGGCAAATGGTCTATATTGTTGTGTTTCTTCCATAACTTTGTCTAATATCTCTTTTGCTCTTTGCGATCCAAGAGCTTTTGAAAGCAAATTCTTTGCATATTCAATCCCACCTTCTAAAAGGAAATCCTTAGCTTTATTCATCTCCATAAACTCGTCTAAAATCAATTGTCTTTGGTCAGATTTAACTGAAGTTATATTTGCAATCTCGTAGGTTATCTTTTGAATATCCTTTTCTGGTAATTTTTTTATTATACCAGATGACGCGTCCGGACCTAAAGTTATAAATAATATAGCTGCTTTTTGAATCCCCGAAAGTTTTTCACCTTTAGCCACTATTCATCACCTCTCATCTTCAGTCAGCCAAGACTTAATTATATCTGCAACTTGTTCTGGTTTTTCTGCAGCATATTTTTTAACCTGTTTTTCCATATTAGATTTTTTATCATTAGTTTCAAATTCAATAGGAGCAAATTGTTCTGGCTTTGGAGTTATATTATCTCCAATCATCATATCAATGCCCTCAGGAGTTGCTTCTTCCTTTTTACTTGACCTACGAATTAGAACTATTATAATAATAAATATCATAATTGCTAAAGCACCCAAAGCAATGCGAGTATATAAAATTTTAGATGCTGCAGCCTTATCTGCATTTGCTATATCAAGGAGTCCTTGTTGAGCAGCTTTTTTAGCCGCCGTATTAAAGTACAACCCTTCTATACTTATAGTATCTCCTCTAGCTCCAGAGTATCCAATAGCTTGCGCAACTAAATTATTTACAGAAGTCTTAGTAGCTGCATCCAAATTACCATCAAGTACAACCGAAGTAGTAAGTTTTTTAACTGCTCCAGGTGCCTTCACTACATTATCATCTGTTTTTGTAATATCATAGTTTTTGGTACTTTCTTTACTAACAATATTTCCATCTTTAGTATTAGTAGGAGATGTATTTTGCGTCGCATTATCCACAGGACTAGTTGATAGTCCTGTGCTTGTACCACCGTTCCATGTCTCTATATCATGTGAACTTACGACTGCACCCTTTGTAGCATACGTGGTGGATTTCCTTGTAAGTGCATCAAAATCAAGGTCTGCATTTACAGAAACCTTAACACTATCTTTATATACAGGCTCAAGTACCTTCATTATCTTTGCTTCTAAACTGCTCTCAATTTGTGCTTGAAGCGCTTGTTGCTCGTCTGTAGAGTCAGTTAAAGTATTCTTTTCCTTGTCATATAACCCTTCTGTTAAAAGTTTAAAATCATCAGAAACTATACTTACATTTTCCTTTGGAAGGTTCTGGACAGCTCCAGTTAGTAATGAAACTATTGCCCTTACCTGATCATCATTAAGTTTAGTACCTGCTTTAAGTTTTAATACAACGGAAGCCGTAGCGGGGTCCGTTTCTTTAACAAAAGCAGTGCTTTCAGGTAAAACCAAATTAACCTTAGCTCCTTCTACTTCTGGGAAAGATTTTATAGCTCTTTCAATCTCACCAGATAATGCCCTTTGGTACATAATTTTAGTTTCTGTATCCGTAGGGGCCATTTTACTAGTATCAAAAAGTTCAAATCCCTTACTTCCATCTGTAAGTGTAACCTCTGATGCAAGCTGCATTCTAAGACTATCTATTTGATTTTTATCTACTAATATACTTGTACCACTTACTTTATAGCTAACTTTATCAGTTTTTAACTGTGCAACAATTGCCCCTGAATCATCTGATGACAAATTTGAATATAACACAGCATACTTAGTTTGCGATGATGCTACTATAAAAGAGGTAAGGGCTATTATGATTACTCCCACAAGTATACTATAAGCTATTTTTTTGTTTTTACTTAAGTTACCCCAGGCTTGCGAGAACTTATTTCTCATTTCAAGTAGCTTGCTCATATCTTACTCCCTTTCTATATCTGCATCCTATTAAATGCATCATAGGCATCTACAAGTTTATTTCTTATTTGTACTGCCATTTCTAATGACAGCTTTGCCTCTTGCGTAGCAAGCATTACCTTTTGAACATCTGTTTCATCACCCTTTATAAACTTTTGATTAAGATCATCAGATTCAATTTGTTTATCATTAACTCCATCTAATTTTTCTTTTAATGTATCTAAGAAACTAGTACCGCCAGTACTAGAATTATCGGTATTTACAGCACTAGTTTGGACATCATTAAGCACTGCAGTACTCGCTGCATTTGCATTAACATTAATCGTCATAAAAACACTCTCCTATTTACCTATTTCTAAAGCTTTAGAAAACATACTTTTCTCAGCAGTCATAGAACTTACATTTGCCTCATATGCTCTTGTAGATGCAATCATATCTGCCATTTCATTTAAAATATTTACATTTGGCATCATAACATACCCATCTTTCCCTGCATCTGGATTTGTTGGATCATATACACGTTTTAATGGAGAAGGATCATTTTCAATGCCTACTGCTGTAACACCTTTAAAACTTGTTTTGTATGTACCAGTAGTTTTATCTAATTCTTGTTGTAAATTTTCTTGAAACACAGCTATTTTTCTTATGTAAGGTTTTCCATTTTCGCCTCTAGTCGTAGTTGCATTCGCAACATTTGAAGCTATTGTATCCATCCTTAATCTTTCAGCTACGAGTCCACTAGAACTTATTCTCATTCCCATAAATGCATCATTCATAATACTATTTACCTCCTCCTATAACATAACTAGTAAGTGAAATTTTACTATTAACTTGACTAACAAGAGCAGCATACATTAGAGTATTCGCTGCTTGATTGGTCATTTCGAGATCTATATCTACGTTATTACCATCTTGCCTTGCGCTAGTACTCTCATCTCTGTTTACTGTAATTTCTCCATTAGTATTACCTGCTCCAATATCCTTACTATTATCTGTTTTCATTGTATCTGCGGTCATGTTATCCTTTAAGGTTTCCTCAAATGTAACATAAAGACCTTTATAGTTTTTTGTATTAATATTTGCAATGTTATTTGCACTTACTTTGCTTCTAAGTGCAGAAGCATCCATACTTTTTTTAATTAAGCTATATGTATCACCGTTTGTGTCACTTCCAATTATATTCACAATCTTCATCTCCCTTAATTTAGAGTTAGATATAAATATGCAATAACTTCTTTTCAATCAAATATTTTGCAAAAATTAGCTAAATTTGTTTATCAAGCTAAAATATTCCTCTATACATTTATTATTATATACTATTTATTTATCTTAGTGAATATTTTTTATTAAAATATTTTAACAGTATTAGTTTTAAATTCTAAGTTACACATTTGAACTATTAAAATGCTTTTTTATAGGTTTATATTCATTAATTAGAAAGTTTTATTAAAGTATGTTTTGATTACATATTATTATTATATTATACAATAATGTCGTAATTTGTCTATGAATTCATGATTTTAGCTAATAAAAGAATAAAAATTCACACATTCTAATACCATGTTTATAATTTACTATTAAAATGAATCTTCTATCTTAAAATAAATTAATACTCAATATGTAATACGCACTTTTCGAGTTTAAGTTGCATAAAAATATAATATTTTTTTGAATTATCGTTATTAATAAATTAAAAACGTTTACTAATATACTTCATATTTTATGATAAAGTTATTTTTGTTATAAATTTTAACATAATTGTTCAAAAAATAAATAAAGAACTCCGAATGAGTTCTTTATCTACTTCTAACATTTTCTAGTATCTTTAATGCATTCTGTGGTAATTGATTTGACTGAACCATCATTGCATTTCCAGCTTCTACTAGAATATTCTCCTTAGAATATTCCATTATCTCAGTAGCCATATCGGTATCGCGAATACCACTTTCGGCCTCTTGTGTTTTATCAGATATTTCTGTTATAGAATCATAACTACTTTGAAATCTATTCTCTATGGCTCCGAATTTACTTCTCGCACTGACTATAGCGTGAAGAGCATTGTCTACAAGTTCAAGAGAAGTATCTGTATGAGAAGCATCCACATTAAATTCAGTACCAGTTTTAAGACCTAATCCTTCTGAAGTTAAATTATATGTTGGTATGTCAATTTTTTCTCCTACATTAACTCCAGTAGCCATTCCTATGGTACCTGTTGCCTTTCCTATATCAGTTGGATTGCCAACATTTAAAAGTTTAACTCCATTAAACTCAGTATTATTTGCCATATCATTTGCTCCATCTAGCATCTGTTTTATTTCCGTTTGAATATCCGCTTTATCTGCATCTGTCGTGGCTCCTCCTGCTTGTACTAATAATTCTCTAACTCTTTGTAAACTACTAGTAATGCCTTCAAGCCCTCCTTCTGCAGTTTGAAGCATACTAACACCATCTTGAGTATTGTTAGCCGCCATTTGAAGTCCTCTTATTTGCATTCTAAATCTCTCACTTTGAGCAAGTCCATTTGGATCTTCTTTTGCACTGTTTATTTTAATACCAGATGATATTCGTCCTAATGACGAAGTCTGTTTGATAAGATTTTTGCTATATTCTCTATATATATTTAAAGATGCTATATTACTATTTATTCTCATAAAATCAACTCCATTAAAGTTTTTTAAGTACTCTATATTTAATATATCGAATAAACTACATTTTACTTTAGGAATTATTACCTTACTATTTTTATTGTTTCATTCTTCCTTTTTACTATAATTTATGTAACATTAATATACCATAACGTCTGGTGGAAATAAACTTATTAAACTCTCGAAGGAAATATTCGCATCTTTTTTTGATATTCTACCGCATACAAGATTTCTATATAACATATATAACCTCAAATGAAGATCTGGACTAGAATTCTTAACTTCTACCATTTTTTCATATATTACATCTTCAAGAGAAGATTTACTTTCTAAATTAAGTAAACTAGAAACAAAGCTCTGTAGTCCTTCAACCTTAATTTTTAAATGTGGCTCAGCAGAAAGAATACTTATTTCGTCTAATTCTTTAATAATTTTTTCTATTGATTCGACTTGTATTGAAACTTCATTATTGATACCCACAAAATATCACCTCTATATAATCTAATTTATCATACTTTATTTTTCGAACAATTTTCATTATACTTTAGTTTAGCTCATTAAATTCTAAATCCCATATAATTTTACCTATAACAAAATAAGTACCATTAGCTACTTTATTAGCCACTGGTACTTACACAATGTTTTTTTATATGCTAAATACACACTTCTAAACGTGCTATTTAATAGACTTAAGTTTTGCAATATCTGACCAATTATTAGCTGTTATAATTTCAACACTACTCATGTCTTTTCTCATACTCTTAACTTCACCTTTAATCTCAAAAGCTTCATGCTTTAAATTTTCCTGTTATGCTGATATAACATCAGTTTTATGTTCTAAAGCTCTCAATATTTGAGTATGTTCCTCCTGTGTTGTTTTAATTGATTTCATATCACTTTGCATTTCTTTCAAAATATCTAATATCTCTTTATCCACAAATTCACCACCTAAATCATTTGCTATCATTATATCATATGCAAACTAAGATTTAAATAATATTTCATCTACCAAAACACATATCTATATTTTCTTTTCTTGTTACATTATAATTCATGCTTAAATTCCTTCGGACAACATATTCTTGTTCTTCATCTTTATACCTAACAATGGTATTTTCTTTAATTTTATTCATTTCATGAAGTTCTTTAAATCCTAATCTATTTTTATTTTTCTACACATTCACATAGCCATGTAAATTCTTTTTTAGAATCGCCCTTGGAATCGCCCTTGCACCCTTAATATCTCTTTCATAATTAGTACCTTTTACATAAATATTATAATTAATCTTTTCAGTTTGAAATTCAAAACCGTTAGTATAATATTTTATTGCAATAATAGTAGGATAAGCAATTATAAAACTCTTTTGATGTCCAGTAAATATTACCCTTTTATTTGTAATATTTAGTTGTCCCTGATATGTACATTTGACTTTTTGTCTAATTTGATGAGATTTACTACCCCCAGCATGTATTGAAACTCCTTTAACGATTTTTATTGAAATTCCACGAGAACCACCACGTTGTCCCGTAGTCATCACTTTAGTCTCATGCCTTTCTGCGGGACATTCTAAATAACAATCTTCATTTTTTTGGTATATTATTTTAGTCGGAACAAAGTTTTTCACCCCAGTTAACCAATTGACTATAGCTTTTATACTATCACTATCTAAAAGTCTCATCTTAATACCTCTCTTCTTACAATATTACACGATTTCTTTAGCTTGCAGTTTAAAATATATCTTTAATAGTATCTCAACATAAAACTATTTCATCCAGCAATATTTGTAAATTCGGATAAAGATAAAGACACAATACTTTCCTCAGAGCATCTAGATGTATTTTAAATTAATATTTACTCATTCAATAACCCCATTAACTACGTCAAAATGAGCATCAGTAGCTAATTATATAGCCACTGATGCTCATTCTAATTTACTTCCATCTTTAGTTCTACTACTCTCACAATCTATTGCGCTAACCTGTGCTGCTAACTTGTCTAACCTATCATTTAATCTATTTAATTCCTTTTGGTCAAGACTAGTAAGTTGCTTACCTTGTTCCGCAATCTCTCTCATTTGTAGAAGCTTTACTTCTTTAACATTAAGCATTTTCTGTTTGTCCTTAGCCCACTTAAGTTCCTGTTGTAACTGCTTATTTGCTTGTTCATTCTTATCCTTTTGCACACTTGCAACTACATCTAAATTCTGTCCAATGTTTGGGTCCATTGCAACATTATGTACCCCTTCTGTTATTTGCTTATCGTTTTCTTTCACTGCATCATTAGATATTTTCTTAGTTACTACTGTATCATCATGTCTTTGAATATTTGATTGATTCCCAACAGTTGATAGTACTGCTATGTCCATTTAATTACCTCCTGTTTTTTCTGAAATTAAGTTTATTCATTATCCCTATTTGTACAAAAATATATTTGTTCCGAAATTTATATCCAAGTATATTTGTTGGCCTAGATAAAAGTCTTACTAACTTAACATCAAATATCCCATTCACTCTATTATCATCAGAATACTAATCTTGACTCTTACCTAATCCTTATTATGAAAGATTACCATCAAAATATCTCTACTTTAGGATCTACTGAAACGTTCTCCGACAAAAACCACCAGATAGCAGGTATCATTGCGAAGGTAGAATTACTCAACTTGCTATTTTTCTTTTTCTGTCCTTATAGTTCCTATTTTTTTATCACTTCTTGTATCTCTTCCATCATTATTTCTAATTGTACCCTCTGGCAATCCGTGCTTCTTTTCAAATGTTCCAACAGTACAATCGCTTCTTGTCTTTCTTATCATAACATTCCCCTTCCAAATTACTTTAATTTAAAATAAATTCCAAATTTTACACCCGTTGGGTAATTGACAGACCAACGGAACACCCTGTTAACTTATTGCTCATCAAATATTTTATTTATATAATTATGAATTCGTTCATCTTTTATTCTAGATGGGCCTTGTAATGAAGAACAAAATCCATTGTCTTTTAGATTCTTAAGATTTAACCTTTCATCATCTATATGCTTAATAAATCTAAGTCTCACATACATCTCATCAATTTTGCCATCTCCAGCAATTGATTCTTTTTTATCAGTTTCATCAAATGGTATATCAATTTTTTCTACTTTAGTCTTAAACTCTATCTTTTTTATGGGAGAAATGATATATATGAATATAATATCCCCTATTTCATATTTAATTTTTCCTTGTCTCCAATCAATATATCCTGTTTTTTCAAACTCTTCTCTTATATTATTAATGGGCCTTGAAAATGCAGTTCTAATCCATTCCATAAATTCAGTCCTCCTCCTCCTTATAATATAAATATTTAATAACAACTAATGTTGCTATCTATATTTTAATCATTTGAAAATATCCATTAAAACATATCTGACATTAGTATTTTCTTGTATCTCGTAGTTTTATTTTTTATCTAATTACAGTTACACAACACTTGATTGTAACAAGTGTTGGATTACATGAACTTACTCTCTATTTAAAAACAATCATTTTGAATTTCTTTCATAAAAGGTATTAATTTTGTACTTATATTAAGCACTATTTTATCAGTATCTCTTTGTTCATAAGCTGAAACAATTAATGCTAAATACCCATCTACTATTCCCTGTGGATTAGTATTCATTTTATTACCAATACCACTTATCACTACATTAATTCCAGTAATCATTTCAGTGAAGATTTCAATACTTTTATCAAATTCCCCAATTTTAAGTTTACTATTTACATAATTTAAACCTTCTATTATAGTATCAATTAAATCTTTATACTTCATTAACTCTTCTAGATTTTTTGTTACCGTTTCTTGCATGGAAATGTCCCTCCCAACAATATATCATATTAGAGAAAAGGAGTCAGAGTTTTCACCCTGACTCCTTTTCATTACCATTATAAATTCTTCAATTATCTTAACAATGCAAGAACTTGTTGTGGTTGTTGATTAGCTTGAACAAGCATTGCTTGAGCAGCCTGATTAAGAATGTTGTTCTTTGAGAATGTAGACATTTCTTTAGCCATATCTACGTCTCTAATTCTTGATT
>Ga0209123_1001453_pt1 | contig 23435 bp, 26 predicted proteins | sample BarGraIncu00431A_FD_184500 | JGI IMG/M metagenome (GOLD analysis project Ga0209123, IMG submission 184500) | Arctic peat soil microbial communities from Barrow, Alaska, USA - Barrow Graham LP Incubations 004-31A (SPAdes) (version 2) | ecosystem: Environmental > Terrestrial > Soil > Wetlands >...
GATTATGGCGTATTTTACAAACTAAATGATAAATCGACTTTTACCAGTGTGGTTAATTATTTAGGGGCTGACAAAGCACAGGCTGATTATATGAAAATTGTTGAAAATGAAACTGCAACAAATTTACAGAGTGCTTCAAAAACTGGTGATGACAAGCTTGCTGAAAATGCATTGAATTATAATTTGTACAATGCTAAATGTATTCTATCAGCAGATCAATACCAAAAGTATTTGGTACTTATTAATTTATCGATCAATAACAGCTCGCATGATATTTTATTCAACGATGCAATCATGCTGGCAAACAGCAAATAATATTTTAAACCTTCTCAATGTGAAACGGGGTGCTTCAGCAATGGAGCACCTTTTTTTGTGCCTCTGCCCTATCCTGCCATTGGAGTATTACGCGGGTAAAGAGGCTGTTTTCTCCCCTCCTGTTGCCTTTGCATGCGTGCCTGATCGGTATGATTTTACAAACGGTTTCTTACCTAGCATCACACCCTCACATACTTACTTTGAATTAAAAAATCTTACCGAAAAGCCCTACAACAAAAGGATTCTTAATTATTTTAAAAAGTATTCTCCAAAAAACTTGGTGGTTAAAAATATAGTTTTTATCTTTGAAGTCTTAAAAAAATAACAATTCCTTGCATTTATTTTATTGAAAACAAATAAAATGTGGCGAGGTAGTATGGAATAAAGGGATAATGATTAGTTATAAACTGCACTAGTTTCCAGCTTGCCTGCGGCTGTCAAGTCCAAGTCCCCGCTCGCTCAGACTTGAACTTAGCACTGTGTGAAATATAGAAACTTGGAAGAAGTGAGGTAAATGGTGGTTCAGACAAAAGAGCAATAGAGAAAGCTCCCGCTAAGAGACAAATATCAATAGCCCGGGTCATTATGGGCTTTAATGAAAATAAACAAAGCGATTATGAATGTATTAATTTACGGTGCAGGAATCGTTGGCTGCACATATGGTTGGCAACTTTCAGAAGCAGGACACGACGTAAGTGTTTTGGTACGAAAAGAGAAAAAAAAACAAATTGAAGAAAATGGTATTGCGATACATTGTACCGACTTTAGAGGAGGACAAAAACAGATTAAGCAGATTGTTTTTCGTCCGAATGTAATTGATGAACTATCTTCGCAGAATAATTTTGAATATATCATTGTGTCAACCAACAATCTTCATTTGAAAGAAATATTACCCGAATTGGGCAAATCGGCCGGTAAAGCACACATTCTTTTCTTTCAAAACATGTGGAAAGATGATTTTGACAAAATAGCAAACTATCTGTCTCCCGAACAATACTTTTTTGGTTTTCCCTTTATGGTTGGAGGTGGTAGAGATGACAAATGCATTTACAGTGCAATCTCAGGTTTAAAATACTCTCATACTCCACTTGGGGAGTTAAACGGAGAAATTACGCCCCGTGTACAAAAAATTGCCAATGCATTGGAAGCCGCAAATCTTAAACCAACAATAACAACTCAAATTTCTGTCTGGCTTATTACCCATTATGCTGTTGCTGCCGGTTTATCAGCAGGAATAATAACTGCCGGAGGTGCTAAGGCATTTGCAAGTGACTCGAAAATAATCAAAGAAACGATAAAGACTATACGGGAAGGACTTGAAATTTGTGATAAAGAAGGAATTAATCCGAAATCCGAAAAGGCAAACAAATTGTATTACTTGCCCTTGTTTATCAGCGTTTCTATTGCGAAAAAGGTGTATTCGGATGAAGCGTTGACAATAATGTTTGATGGACATACGAAACATTCTCCGGAAGAAATGGCGAAAATGCTTGACGATTTAATTGCTTGCGGAGAAAAATACAATGTGATGACACCATACTTGGGGCATTTCAAAGAAAGAATACTAAATTAGTCCAGTTTGCAGTCAGTGGCTAGTTCAAGAATATAAAACCGATAAAATAGCTAACTTATATAATATCAATTATGCATAAAAACGACTTAAGAATTCTGTTATCAATAGATGATAGAGTAATCGCAGAGGATATACAGAGCATTTTGGAAGAATCTGAAATCTATACAATGTTAGTTTCAGACAATCCCGCCTCTTCTATTCTAACAGCATACACCGGATTAAATCCTGTGGAATGTATTGCTATTCAAATAAATATAAATGACTATCAACAAGCAATTAAGTTACTCATTGATAGTCCGTATAAGGAATTAGTAGATATAACAACTCTTAATCAACTCTAATTAGTTCGAGTCTGAACTTCGATTAAGCGGATGATTCAGCTTATACCGATGCGCTGAAATCTGCGGAATCCAATTAATCTGCGTGAATCGTAGTTTAGACAGTTGCCTTGAACTAAGCACGGGTGCAATATAGAAACATGGAAGAAGCGGGGATAAATTCAGTCAGGGCATCATTATTGCCCAATTGGAATTATTGCTTGTTCATGCCGACCGGTTTTACAACCGTCAGTTTATAACCCGAAATAAATCCAACCATAAAATATTGAATCATCTGGAAGAATTGCTGGAAGAATGTTTCAATGATGATGACCTGGCAAATAAAGGATTACCATCTGTGCAATTCATTGCAGATAAGCTAAACGTATCACCCAACTATTTAAGCGACTTGCTGAAGATGTTGACCGGACAAAGCACCCAGCAGCATATCCATGACAAATTGATTGAAAAAGCCAAAGAAAAATTATCCACCACCGGGTTATCGGTAAGCGAAATTGCTTTTGAATTAGGGTTTGAACACTCGCAGTCGTTCAACAAGTTATTTAAGGCAAAAACAAATCTTTCTCCGTCTAAATTCAGGCAATCGTTTAATTAATGCATAAATATCAATTCAAGCTTCAATAAACTTCCCTGAACGCTACTCAACTTTTGCGGAGCTGCTAAACTTTTCGGAAGGCTGCTAAACTAATAGAGCATTCCTTACAAGTAATAAGCCTAACGTGGATAAAATAAGGAGATTTATACCCGTTTAAAAAAAACTGCCGAACAAATATTCGCATCTGCCGAACGGATGAAAGCATCTGCCGAACAAATATTCTCATCTGTCAAACGGATGAAAGCATCTGCCAAACGGATGAACGCATCTGTCAAATGGATGAAAGCATCTGTCAGACGGATGAAAGCATTTGCCAAACGGATGAAAGCATCTGCCGAACGGATGAAAGCATCTGCCGAACAAATATTCTCATCTGCCAAACGGATGAAAGCATCTGCCAAATGGATGAAAGCATCTGCCAGACGCCAGAAAGCATCTGCCAAACGGATGAACGCATCTGTCAAACGCCAGAACGCATCTGCCAAACGCCAGAAGGCATCTGTCAGACGCCAGAAGATATCTGTCAAACGCCAGAAGGCATCTGTCAAACGCCAGAAGACATCTGCCAGACGCCAGAAAGCATCTGCCAGACGCCAGAAAGCATCTGTCAAACGCCAGAAGGCATCTGTCAAACGCCAGAAGACATCTGCCGAACGCCAGAACGCATCTGCCAAACGCCAGAACACATCTGCCAGACGCCAGAACGCATCTGCCGAACGCCAGAAAGCATCTGTCAGACGCCAGAACGCTACGTGTAAAGGGAAAGTGAAATCTGTAATTTAAAACCTAAATGCTTCTAAGTACGTGATTACCTGCGTAAAATACAATTAGTAGTTGTACATTGTATTAGTTTTAATAATTAGTAATTAATATTTCACGCCATCCGAAATAAATGCGGCATAAATGTAAATTTGTTTAATAAAGATGCTGTTAATGTGAAATATGTTTTTTACCTTTGGAGCTTTGATTAAAATAAAAAGAAATTCTGAACTCGCATAAAGCGGAAACAGGTGCAACTGAGTTGCGCATATCCAATTTTGAGTTGCACATGTATATGTGTTATGCCCCATTCTAGAAAATGAAAAACAGGACTAACTGATTGACTACAATTAAACTGAAATATAAAACACGACATTATGAATAAACATTTTTTTCTTACACTTCTTTTAATCTTTCCGTTTATAGTGAACGCACAAGTAAAAGTAAGAATGACACATGAAAATGGTGTTTATACAATGCCTTGCACCGTCAACGGACTAAAATTGAAATTTATATTTGATACCGGTGCAAGTAGTGTTTGTATATCACTTTCAGAAGCGTACTTCATGTTGAAAAATGGATATTTGACAGAATCAGATATAAACGGTTCATCGTATTCTCAAATTGCAAATGGAGAAGTTGTAAAAAACACGACTGTAAAATTACGAGAAATTGAAATTAGTGGCGTTAAACTATTTAATGTTGACGCTATTATTATTCATGAATTATCTGCACCATTATTACTTGGACAATCAGCTATACAAAAGTTAGGGAGAATTCAAATAAGTGGGGAAGAATTAATACTGATAGATGCTCATGAAAATAGTTCAAATGAAAATACTGTTAGCATTCCTAAATCAGCAGAAAACTATTACAACAAAGCATCTAATGCATACGAAGAAAAAAATTACAATCTCGCAATTGAATTTTATAATAAAGCCATTGCAATCTATCCTAATTATACAAGTGCATATTTTGATATGGGAAACTTATATGATGATTTAAACAATTGGATTGAATCTGCTAGATGTTTTCAAAGAGTTATCAAAATTGAACCTAGTAATGCTGGAGCCTATAACAATTTGGGTTCTGTATATGAGTCTTTAGAGCAATATAATAATGCAATTGAAGTCTATCAAAAAGCGATTACTTTAAACTCAAATTTCGCAGGTACATATAATAATTTAGGAAACGTGTATTTGAAACTAGGCAAAATTAGAACGGCTTTAAAGTATTTTCAAAATGCTATAGATATAGATTCAGGTTATATAATTGCCTACTATAATTTAGGCAAAGTAAACAATAAATTAGGTGATTATAATGAGGAAATTAGGTGTTATATAAGAGCTGCCCGATTAGGTCATATCGAATCACAAGAATTACTAAACAAAAGAGGTATAAATTGGAAGTAACAACAATAAATAAGATTGAGATATGAATTTGTTCCAACTAATTATAGACATTCTACTGATAATTACGTTATTGTACATTGCCTTTTTCAAAAGTTATTTCACAGAGAAAGGAAAAAATATAGCAACTAAAGAAGACATTGGTTATATTACAAAAGAAATTGAAACAGTAAAAAACGAAGTCAAATACTTCAATCAAATAAAATTTGAAATTTCTAAAGAAAAGAAAGAAGCAGCTTTAGACTATTATAATCAGGCTTCATTTTTTGTAGACTACACAACTAAAATAGTTGATGTTTTATTGAATAATCAGACCGATTTAAAACTAATATCAAAACAAATAGAGGACATTAGATTTCAGATGTCAAAATTATTTGGTTCTTTTCTTAAACTTATGATTTACTTCGACAAGAATACTGATTTTATCAAAAACGCAAGTAATTACTATGACTCTGCGAATAAAATACAGCAAATTTCAAATCTTTATTTAGTTCAACTAGAAAATAATGCTCAACAATATTTATTACTTCTAGATTCATTAAAAGAAGGAGATATTTCGAAAAGAACAGATTTAATTCAAAATGTAAACTACTGTAAAAAACTAACAGAAGACTTTGTTTTAAATAGAAAAGAATTAATTGACGATGAAGTACTTCGGAACAGAGGAGCATTTATTTTGAATTTATCGGAATTAACAAACAACTCATTGAACAACGAAATCTCATAAATAAGAAAGAAAAAGAAAAACATGGAAACATTGAAAACAGCAGCACTTTTTAAACAAATTGCAGAAGAGATTAAAGAGATTGAATCAACAGAACTTAAACTAAGCAGACTTCTTGAAATTTTAGAAATAGAATATGAGAAAAATAAGAATATAAATCTGTTGTCTTCTGTTAACAAGGGAGTGGTCGAGATGCTTGACGAAATGAACAAACTAGAAATTATCTCGGAAATTGACATGTCAATCAGAATAATAGATAGGTATCAAAAATCTAAAAAATTTGACCTAAATGTTATTCCAAACGCTGTCAGCCATGACTTGAAGGAAAAATTTGACATGCTCAATAATATGCTACAAACAATAATTCTATCAGAATCAGACAATTAATATTTTGCTATAACCGAACGAGAGAAAAGAACGAGGGCATAATACGCGCCTATGCTCACCTGCTGGCTGACGTGCAATTTGGAGGTTTTGCTCCCGCATTAGCTTCGCTGATTTTCAATTCACTTTGTCGCAGGGGAAGTTGTCAGAATAAGAATTTACAGAATAAGAGTTTGAATGAAGCATATTTTCATTCTGATAATTTTAAAATTGAGTAAATTATGATTCAGACAGTTTTGGAAGTTTAGCCTCAGTCGTTAGGTCAAAAAAAATAAACAAAGTGCAGCCACTGGCTGAAATCGGTAAGAATGCGTTTTATACATTGACAATTATCTGCATAGCTAAAAACGCGTATTAAAAGTAGAACAACTAACATGAATTATAAATCTCAACTTATTTGAACATGAAACAGATTGAAAAATTATCGGAAAACACTAACTATAGTGCCGTAAACTTAGGAGAATTAGCAGACCTGATGGATTACTCTTTAATTCACCCTGTAAATAAAAGACTTATTGAAGGAAAAGTATTTTTAAAAGATACGACTAAAGCTACCGGCACGGAAATATCATTTAACTCACTCCCTCCAAAAACAGAACAACCATATTTTCATATCCACCGTAAAAACGAAGAAACGTATATTATTTTGAAAGGTTTCGGTTACTTCCAGGTAGATGAAGACTGCTTTAGCATAAAAGAGGGAAGTGTGATAAGAGTGGCTCCACAAGGGAAACGTGGAATATGTAATTCAGCCGAAGAAACAATGATTTATATGGTAATTCAGTCAAAAGAAAATTCGCTGGAAGAACATACTACAGCTGACGGAGAAAGACTTCCTGTAGAACCGAAATGGCGATAAAACTAAAACTAGACTGAATTCGAGCCACAGGCAACTAATACTCACTCTTAGTTTTGAATAGATAAAAGAATTTTGAGAAACGAAGTGAATTTCTTTCTATTGTTGTAAAAAAGCAAGGAATTGCCTGACATATTTTAAGTACAAAATGGAAATGCCATTGTTCGATTACCTGAACGGCGGCATTTTTTTATAAACAGCAGCTAAATGAATTGCTGTAAGAATCAGTCACAGAACTTGCATTTGAACAAAATAATACATTATTTTAGATTACTTGCAATATATTTCCTGAAATTGCATAGATATTAAATGAGTTTTGTATATTTGTGCATTCTTCTAAAGAGCTGATTATCTCACAAATTAGTTTATTCAATATAACGATTCCAACTAAAGAAAAATAGCCGGAAACCTCCAACAAAACACAATATAGAATAGAAATATAACCTATCATATATAAAAAATTAAATCCTTCGTTTGTTTATGAAATCACCATTCTATGTTATTATTGCGCTTCTAATCATTATTTTCGGGACAAGCTGTAATAACGGACAGAATTTAATAAAGGGTATGTTATTAGAAAAATATGTCAGAACAGATATTACCACCGACACACTCATACTTGGCTTTGCAAATTCCGATAACATGTTTGAGCTACGAAGAGGGTGCGATACAATTAATGGAAATAAATTGCCAAAGACAAACAGTGGGATTTATGAATACAAGATAAGCAATGATACCATAGCTATTCGTAAACAGGTTTATTCGATTTTGACATATTCTAAGTTCTATTTTAAAGCTAATGGCTCTACCATTAATATGGGAAATTTCATTGACAGCACTAAAACAACAATTCAGTTTGAGAAATTAAAATAACAGATCGGTTTAATTAAAATCACAAAATTACAGAATGAATAAGTTACAATTACTAGCCATTTTAGTACTCGCATTTGTGTTATGTTCTGTTGGAATAAATAAGAAAAAACAATACAAGGATGGCGTTTTCACCGGTGAATCGCGTTCAAAGTACAACCATGAACCTTATTGGGGACAAGCAACTATAGAAATTAAAGACGATAAAATTATAAGTATGACGTTCAAAATAGTGGATAAGGAGAAAAATGAAGTTTTCGGTCCTGATTATGAACAACATTACAAAGATATACCGACATATATTCAGCAATGCCGCAATGAAGTAAAAGGAATTCAAGCTTATTCGGAAAAATATTTAAAAACAAAAGACATCGATAAAGTAGATGCAATATCGGGTGCAACATGGTCGTATAACTTTTTCAGAGACGCTATAAATATTACTTTAGAACAAGCCAGAAACAAGTAATATATTCCCGAGAATAGCACATTAAAAAATCAACAATAAGCAATATACAATATAGATAAGACAAAATACAAATTGAAGTTCCAAGGCAGAGTTACGGTAATTAATTAAAATAATAAAACTTTCATCATGAAAAAAGAATTACTATTTTTACTGATAGTGTGTTTAAGTGCAACACATTTGCTGGCAATTGATAATGTTGAACAGATTGATAAAAATATCGCTATCAGCAGACTGACAGATAATGCCTATTTAATACAGTCCTCGTATGCCTGTAATGGTCACTTGGATTGTAATCATTTACTTATCGTTGATACAAAAGATATTGTGCTTGTTAACACGCCAGTTAATGATTCGCTGACTGCTATTATGCTTAATTGCATTGAAAAAAAATTCAACAGAAAAGTAACCAAGGTAATTGTTTCTCATTTTCATGATTATAGCTCGGGTGGTTTGAAAGAAATAAGCAAACGCGGCATAAATTCATTTGGATCACTAAAAACCAGGAAACTATTGTATGCAAAAGGCAGGTATATTGACTTTGTATTCAATGAATCGTTAAGTATTCCATTGCAAACAACTCACTTAGAATTATTTTATCCAGGAGCCGGTCATTCCATTGATAATATTGTAGTGTGGTTACCCAACGAAAAAATATTATTTGGAGGTTGCTTACTTAAATCACCGGAGGCAACAGATAAAGGGAATATTCAGGATGCTGATTTAACAGCCTGGCCGGTGACCGTACAACGTGTAAAAAGCAAATTTCCAAATGCTGAAATTGTAATTCCGGGACACCTTGGTATCGGAGATGCTACTATTTTTGATCATACTATTGCATTAGTAGAAATGAAATAAAATCTTCAATCTTTGGAATATGAAAAAAAATAATTCATTAGGTTTTTGGATAGCAATTGGCGTTGCTGTAGGAACTTCTATGGGAGCTGCATTTGAAAATACCGGTGCCGGTATTGGAATAGGGATTTCGCTTGGGATTGCAATTGGGATTATTTCGGATTCCCAAAAGAAAAAAGAAGATATTGGCAATAAACAATGATTTGAATTGTAAATAATCTCACTAATTTTACCTTCAGATGAAAAAATCATTTAAAATATACCTCTTCCTTTCCGTGGTTACCGGATTATCAATTGCAGTAATTGACTCACAACATAACTGGGACGATGCGGGCATTACTGTATTTATGATTCTATGTACTTCTGTATTATTTGGCTATTTCCCATATCGTAAGCCGTGGTTATTTGCACTGGCTGTAAGTATTTGGATACCAATTTGGAGTATACTATCATCGGGTAATTATGGAGCCTTTTTTGCGCTGATTCCAGGCTTTACAGGTGCCTATAGCGGTTATTTTCTTCGAAAAATAATCAATAAGATGATTTAAATTGTCAACTGCAATTTCACCACAGCAACCCAGTTTCATTAAATTCCACAGCTTTCCACGAATTTCCAATCATTTGATACATGGATTTAAAACCGGCACTTTTCAAGGCTTTAAAAGTATTTTCAAATCCATCAATAATACTGGTTGGATAATGGCAATCGGAATTGACTACAATTGGAATTTGTAAATCCTTTATCAATGGATAAAATAGTTGGTTTGGATAAGTGATGCCTTTTTCGTGCAGTGATTTTGTATTGATTTCCAAAATAATTTCTTTTTCTTTAATCAGTTGAAGTACATCGCCGATAAGATTCTCATACCAGGATGATGCCGGATTAAAATCTTTATACCGACCTCCATGAAGGGCTATTTTATCCAAATGTCCCACAATGTCAAAGCCACCTTGTTTAATCATCATCGTTGATACCTCAAAGAAACGACTAACAGCTAACTTAATATCACCGCCATACAGCACATTCAAGCCTTTGTCGAACTCAGCAAAATCACCATCAATTGTCAAGTAATTATTTTCGGACAATTTATCCAGGTAATGTATAGAACCAATTAAATAATCAAAGGTTTTATTTCTGAAAAAATCATTCCTGATACTTGAACAATTATCGATAAAATCCACTTCCAGCGCCAAAAATAACTGAATATGATTGCTATATTTTTCTTTTAATCTATAAAATTCAGATTGATAATCATCAAAATCATCTTCGAGCATTGTCCATTTAGTAAGAAAAGGAAGTGGTGCATGCGACGAGAATCCATACTTACTGACCCCCTTGACAATAGCAAACCGAACAAATTCTTCCATAGAACTTCTTCCATCACAAAACGTACAATGACTATGATAATTTGACCAATACATGAACACAAACATTTTATTTACAAAGATAAAAAAATGATGAGAAATAACAGTGTCCTAAAACCTCTTTCATCAAAAAATCATTAGAATAATTCATTTTTGTACGCTCAAAATGGAAATACTATCTTTGTAATATGAAAGCCCGATACCTCAACTATAATCAGGTTCTGAAAACTGAATTTTCAGAACGTGTTCAGAAAATATCCATCAATGCAGGTTTCACCTGCCCAAACCGCGATGGAAGCAAAGGTACAGGCGGTTGTACGTATTGTAACAATCAGACTTTTAGTCCGGAATATTGCAAACCAACCAAAACAGTCAGCCAACAAGTAGAAGAAGGAATCGCTTTCTTTCATCATAAATATGCAGCTCAACTTTATCTGGCCTATTTTCAATCGTATACAAACACTTATGATTCGCTTGATAAACTAAAGGCAATTTATGAGGAAGCACTCTCCTACCCCAATGTTACAGGAATAGTTGTAGGAACCAGACCGGATTGCGTAAATGATGAACTGCTCGATTATTTTGCAGAATTGGCTAAGAAATATTACGTCATGATTGAATATGGCATAGAATCAACCAATGATAAAACATTGGAATTTATCAATCGTGGACATGATTTTGCCTCTGCTCAAAAAGCAATAACTGAAACTGCAAGACGTGGCATCAGAACCGGCGCTCATATTATTCTGGGCTTACCGAATGAAAGTCGTGAAACCATTCTTGGACATGCTGACCAACTATCAAAACTACCCATCGACACATTAAAAATTCATCAACTACAGCTTGTTCGTGGAACTAAAATGGCACAACAATTTGTAGAACATCCCGAATGGTTTCATCTCTTTACTGCTGACGAATATGTAGACTTAGTAGTTGATTTTCTTGAAAAATTAAAGCCTAAAATAGCCGTGGAAAGATTTGTATCACAGTCGCCAAAGGAACTGATAATTGCACCGGAATGGGGATTAAAAAACTTTGAATTTACAGCAAAAATAGAAAAACGGTTGAATGAAAAAGATACCTGGCAAGGAAAGAAATACACAATTCATAGTGCCTAATTGTGAATTATGCGTAATGCAAAAACAAAGGTCATCAAATGTCTGGCTTTATCTGAACTCTTTTATTCATCATGTGTTTAATTAAAAACGAGAATAAAAATATTTAAAAACAATCAATGCATTTATCTGTAATTATGAATAATGCATTGTGAATTAAAAATCAGTTATATTATGGCATTACAAGTAGGCGACAAAGCTCCGGCTTTATTAGGAACAAATCAGGATGGAAAAGAAATTAAACTAACTGATTTTGCAGGGAAAAAAGTAGTTCTGTACTTTTACCCCAAAGATAATACACCGGGTTGTACAGCTCAGGCCTGCAGTCTGCGCGATGGTTACAGTGACTTACAAAAAGCAGGTTATGAAGTAATTGGTGTAAGTGCCGATAGTGCTGCATCCCATCAAAAATTCATTGCTAAACAAAACTTACCTTTCAATCTTATTGCCGATACTGAAAAGAAGCTCGCTGAAACTTTTGGCACTTGGGGCGAAAAATCACTCTATGGAAAACAATACATGGGCATGTTTCGTACCACTTTCGTTATTGACGAAACAGGTACAATTACTCATATTCTACTCCCAAAACAGGTGAATACAAAGAATCATGCTGCGCAAATTTTGTAAATCAGAATTATTTTAAAATACTGGTAGCCTTACATTCATTTGTATGGATCTCATTTATTTTAAGCTTTCTGAAAATAAATAAAAGAGTATCTTTGCAAAAAAACTATTAAAATGCCTAATAATAATACCAAATTATTCTTCGAAAAACTTCAATCTTTTATTGATAAAAAAGAGCTAATTAAATTGACACTTGCAGGAAAAAGAGATAAAAATTCAGATTTGAAAAAGTTGATTGTAACTGCAGTAGAACTAAAAAAAGGATATTGCTTGAATTTTATATATCGACATAATACAAAGGATATTACGAAAAATTACGAAATTGCTGAGGGTTTAAATTTGCTTGCTGTCACACTTGAAAATGATTTTTATAATGCTGATTTATTCTCCAACTCTGAAAATGTAAATCTAATCATTCTGCCAAACGGAAATGTGCAAGTTAAGTGTTCCAACCCAACAATGGTAGCTCCAACTACACTGGCACACGATAGATTGAAAGAAAGATTAATTGAAACTAAAGAGAATATCTATTTGAGGGAGCTGGGAATTACCAACGTCAATTGGGAAGTTCGCCGTGAAATGAGTGATAAGTACAAACAAATTAATCAATATATCGAACTTTTAGCTCCCAATTTGAGCGAATTATTACTCCCACAAAACTACCATATTGCGGATATGGGTTCCGGAAAAGGATATCTGACATTTGCATTATACGATTATTTAGCAAATAATCTGAAGCATACTATTCATATGACTGGTGTGGAGTTTCGTGAAGACTTAGTTAATACCTGTAATGCTATTGCTCAAAAAGCAGGTTTTGAAAATTTGGCTTTTGTGAAAGGAACGATAGAAAAGGCTGAACTTGAAAAAATTGATATATTAATTGCACTACATGCCTGCGATACAGCCACCGACGATGCCATTTTCCGTGGAATAACATCGGATGCAGCCCTGATAGTATGCGCTCCATGTTGTCACAAACAAATCAGAAAAGCTTTCAAAGTAACCAATGAGCTAAGCAATATCACTAAATTCGGCATTCTGAAAGAACGGCAAGCCGAAATAATAACCGATACAATTCGCGCCATGATTTTGGAAGCTTTTGGCTATAAAACCAATGTTTTTGAGTTTATTTCTTTGGAACACACACCCAAAAACGTAATGATTGTTGGTCGAAAAGTATCATCCAATCCTGACAAACAACAGATTTTAAATAATGTCGCAGCGATTAAAAAAATATATGGCATAGAAAAACATTATCTGGAAACGCTACTCAACATTTAAAGTAAAAATTTGTTTTCCTATAAGAATTCATAAAGTAAAGCGAAAAAATCGTACATAATTAAACAACACTTTCAGTTTGTAAGTAAGTTTTATTCTTTACATTTGCACGCATTAAAAACAGAGCTTAAATCACAATTAAAAATAGAAAAATAAATGAGAAATAACTTCAATCCATGGCATCAAGTTGCCCCACATACAAATTCACCTGATGTTGTAAAAGGTATTATTGAAATCCCCAAAGGAACACATGCAAAATACGAGTTGGACAAGGAAAGCGGTTTATTGCGCCTTGATCGCGTTTTGTATTCATCAGTGTATTATCCTCACAATTATGGATTTATTCCACAAAGTTATTGTGAAGATCATGACCCGCTTGATATTTTAATATTGTCTCAAATTGAATTTGTTCCACTTTGTATCGTTGAGGCAAAAGTTATAGGAGTGATGAGAATGCTTGATAATGGTGAAGCTGATGATAAAATTATTGCAGTAGCAGCCGGAGACCCCAGTGTGAACCACTATAATGATATTTCCGAACTTCCGCCTCATATGATTACGGAGACTATGAGCTTTTTTGAAGACTATAAAAAGTTGGAAAACAAAACAGTGGTAGTTGAGAAATTTTTTGACAAAGCCACTGCAATGGAAATTCTCGATAACAGTTATAAAATGTATCAACAACATTACGGCGAATTGCATAAATGGTTTTTTGGGAAATAACATTTAATTCATAAGGACTTACAAATCAATAGTAAATAAGAGGTATTACAAATTGTAATACCTCTTATTTTATGTTGGAATTGAATCGTTATTTTTTTAGCAACTTAGTATTTCATAGCCAACTAAATTTGACTATCTTTGCGTTCAAATTGATAGCACATTGTAAATACACATAAATGCTTTATAATCTGCAGATTCACTAATTATAAAAATCAGTAACTACATATATTATGATTCAATTTTTCCGAACTCCCGCCCAAAATCTTTACGCCGTTCAAACTATTCAACCCCTTGATGCGGAAGATGTCCGCAAGTTAGAATGGCTCTTTGGTGAGTCTGTCCTTCTTAATCAAGAAATGGTTGAAGGAAATTACGTTGGTCCGCGCCGCGAAATGATAACTCCCTGGAGTACCAATGCCGTTGAAATTACTCAAAATATGGGAATTAGCGGCATTATTCGTATTGAAGAATACACCGTTGTTTCGCAAACTCCATCGGCAAAAGGCGGTTTGGAATATGATCCAATGCTTCAACGCATTTACACCGGATTGAATCAGGAAATTTTCACAGTAAACAAACAACCGGATCCAATTCTGGAAATTGATGATATTGCCGCATATAGTGCTCAGGAAGGTTTGGCATTGAGTCCCGATGAAGTTGCATATTTGAACGGCATTAGCGAGAAAGTAGGTCGTAAGCTGACTGATAGTGAGGTTTTCGGATTCTCGCAAGTTAACTCAGAACACTGCCGTCACAAAATTTTCAATGGCCAATTTATTATTGATGGAGAAGAAAAAGAACTGAGTTTGTTCAAAATGATTCGCAAAACATCAGAAGAAAATCCAAATAAACTGGTTTCGGCTTACAAAGATAATGTGGCTTTCAATGCCGGTCCTAAAATAGAGCAATTTGCTCCTGCAAGCGGCGACAAACCGGATTTTTTCCAGGTAAAAGAAATTGAATCGGTTATTTCATTGAAAGCCGAAACGCATAACTTCCCTACTACCGTTGAGCCTTTCAACGGTGCAGCTACCGGAGCAGGTGGTGAAATACGCGACCGCCTTGGTGGAGGAAAAGCCAGTTTACCAATTGCAGGAACTGCAGTTTACATGACCAGCTATCCACGCCCTGACTTGAATGGTTCAAACAAAACAACTGATCGTTCATGGGAAAAAGCTACAACTGCACGTAAATGGTTGTATCAAACACCGGAACAAATTCTGATCAAAGCTTCGAACGGAGCTTCTGATTTCGGAAATAAATTTGGACAACCGCTGATTTGTGGTTCGTTATTGACTTTTGAGCACGAAGAAAACAACAAGAAATTCGGTTATGACAAAGTAATTATGTTGGCCGGTGGTGTTGGTTTTGGCACTATGCGTGATGCTTTGAAAGGCGAAGTTGCAGCAGGCGAAAAAGTAGTGGTAATGGGTGGCGATAATTACCGAATTGGGATGGGTGGTGCAGCAGTATCATCTGTTCAAACCGGTGAATACAATAATGCCATAGAATTAAATGCTGTACAACGTGCCAATCCGGAAATGCAAAAACGTGTTTCTAACGTGATTCGTACGTTGGCTGAAGCCGATAAAAATCCTATCGTTTCTATCCACGACCACGGTGCAGGTGGACACCTGAACTGTTTATCAGAATTAGTAGAGACTACCGGTGGTAAAATCGATTTATCAGCGCTTCCAGTAGGTGATCCAACCCTAAGTGCCAAAGAAATTGTAGGCAACGAGAGTCAGGAACGTATGGGATTCGTTCTTCCTGAAGACGCTATTGAAGGCGTGCGCCGAATTGCTGAACGTGAACGTGCTCCAATGTATGTAGTGGGTGAAACAACGGGCGACATGAAGTTTGTATTTGAACAAGCTGATGGCAAAATGCCAATTGATTTGCGACTGGATTATATGATTGGTAAACCACCGCGCACCATTATGACCGATAGCACTATCGAAGAAAAATATGCTCCGGTTGAAATCAGCGAAGAAAAACTGCAAGAATATATTCAAAACGTATTGCAGGTTGAATCGGTTGCTTGTAAAGACTGGTTGACAAACAAAGTGGACCGCTCGATTACCGGTAAAATTGCCCGCCAACAAACTGCAGGTGAAATCCAATTACCATTAAACGACCTTGGCGTTGTGGCGTTGGATTACCGTGGAAATGTAGGTATTGCTACTTCAATCGGACATGCACCGTTGGCAGCTATGGTAAACCCTGAAGCCGGTTCGTTATTGGCAGTTGCCGAAGCATTGACCAATATCATTTGGGCACCATTGACCGACGGACTCGACAGCGTTTCATTAAGTGCCAACTGGATGTGGCCTTGCAACAATCCAGGCGAAGACGCCCGTCTGTACAAAGCTGTTGAAGCATGTAGCGATTTCTGCTGCTCATTGGGCATCAATATTCCTACAGGAAAAGACAGCTTGTCAATGACTCAAAAATATGGCGACGACAAAGTATTCTCACCCGGAACAGTAATTATCTCTGCTGGTGCTGAAGTGTCCGACGTAAAGAAAACCGTTAGTCAGGTATTGGTAAACGATCCTAAATCGGCTGTTTATTATGTTGACTTTTCGTTTGACAAACATAAACTAGGTGGCTCGGTATTGGGACAAACACTTAACAGACTGGGTGATGAAGTACCAACAATTCAAGACGCCGAATACTTTAAAGCAGCTTTCGATAGCATTCAGGAAATGATTGGCAAGGATTTGATTTTGGCTGGTCATGATATTTCAGAAGGCGGTATGTTGACTGCTTTATTGGAAATGTGTTTTGCCAATACAACCGGCGGACTCAATGTGAATCTTGATGGAATTGCCGAAAGTTCATTGGTAAATATCCTTTTTGCGGAAAATCCTGGAGTTTTGATTCAGGTAAAAGATAGAAAAGCAATTGAAAAAATTCTTGAAAACAATGGTGTAGGTTATGCCCGTATTGCCACTCCAATAGCCGAACGCCGATTGGAAATTTTCAAGAAAACCATTTCATATTCATTCTCAATCAACGATTTACGCGACACATGGTTCCGTTCTTCGTATTTATTAGATCGCAGACAAAGTGGTGAAATATGTGCTACAGCCCGTTTCAACAACTATAAAAACCAACCGTTGGAATTCAACTTTGGTAAAACTTTCAATGGTAAATTATCACAATTTAATTTGTTGCAAGATCGTAAACCAAGCGGCTTAACAGCTGCTATTATCCGTGAAAAAGGAACAAATGGCGACCGTGAAATGGCTTACGCTCTTTACCTTGCAGGTTTTGATGTAAAAGACGTTCACATGACAGACCTGGCAACAGGACGCGAAACATTGGAAGATGTAAACATGATTGTGTTCTGCGGTGGATTCTCAAACTCCGATGTACTTGGTTCTGCTAAAGGTTGGGCCGGTGGTTTCTTGTTCAACGAGAAAGCAAAATCAGCACTTGATAAATTCTATAGCCGCCAGGATACCTTGAGTTTGGGTATTTGTAACGGTTGCCAGTTGATGATTGAACTCGGACTGGTAAATCCTGAACATGATGAAAAACCTCACATGTTGCACAACGATTCTCATAAATTTGAATCAAGTTTCTTAGGTTTGACCATTCCAGAAAATGATTCAGTCATGTTTGGTTCATTGGCCGGCAGCAAATTAGGCGTATGGGTGGCACACGGTGAAGGAAAATTCTATTTACCCAAACCTGAAAAAGACTATCATGTAATTGCCAAATACTCTTATACTTCATATCCCGGAAATCCAAACGGTTCTGATTATTCTGTTGCCGGTATTTGCTCGGTTGATGGCCGGCATTTAGCTATGATGCCACATCCGGAACGCGCTATTTTCCCTTGGCAATGGGCTCATTATCCTGCCGATCGCAAAGCACAGGACCAAATCACTCCGTGGATGGAAGCTTTTGTAAATGCCCGTAAATGGGTTGAAAAGAACTTGAAAAAATAGATTTTATTCAAATATGCAAAATGTTCGATTAACAGTATGAAGCTGTTGGTCGAACATTAGTATGATTCATTTGTTTTCATTGCTTATGAATTTTTCACTTCGGCACGCATATTTATAACTTAAAATGAAAAGAAAACATATACTCATTTTGTTTCTTCTCTCGTTGCTTTTAAATTTAAAAGCATCACCTATAGATTCAATTTCATCAGTTTACAAAAATGGTGAATACGTTACTTTCTACGAAACCAGGATAAAGGTTTCCAATGAAATTGCAGAAGATGTTGCAGACTATTTAGTACATGATTTTCATTTTTCACCCGAAAATCTTTTTAATTGGGCACTAAAAGATTTGGGATTGCAGAATAAAAAAGATAACGAATTAGTATTCGTCATTAAGCCCTCTGTTTTTGATGAAAAAACAGGAGTTACACATGGAAATTTTGATATTATTGTTCCACATATTACAACATTTAAAAATGTAAAAGTGGATGCAATTGTTACAAAAAAACAACTAAAAAATGGTGACACAAAAGTAATTGCTGACATTATCTATTCAAGTTTACTCCTTAAACATGCATTAGGAACTGTTACCATAATTCCTCAGAAAAATAATGAACAAGTGCTCATTACCAATGTGAGCATTAAATTTGGATGGTTTTTTAATATTTTTATCACTAAAAAACGATATAAAAGCATTGTAGAATGGAGAATAAAAAAGTTTGCTGAAAATTTCAAGGATGAATGCGAAAAACACAGAAAACTATCAATAATACACCTAAACTAACTGAAGATTAGAACAAATTTAATCTGTTTATTTGCTAAATGAAAAAACGTAATACCCTATTCTTAATTTTCATTTCATTATTTTTGTTGACAAAAGCATCACCGAACGATTCTATATCAACAATTTATAAAGATGGCGAATATATATCTTATAGTCAGATTCGGGTATATGCATCGGATAGTGTTTCTAATGTTGTAATTAATAAGTTCGTCAGTCAAATGTGTTACGACCTGGATGGACTCTATAAATGGGGGCTAAAAGGCATGCGTCTTGATAATGAAAAAGATGAATTGCTTATTTTCGACTTTAATACAACGAAATATAACCCAAAAACAAATATCCTAAAAGGAGGCGGCGATGTAAAAGTTACCGGTATAACCAAAATTCCAAACATTTATGTTTATACCAAGTTAAGTGAAAGAACACATTCTAATGGACGAAAGGATGTACATTTGGATTTAGCTGTACCGAATGCCCTGCTGAATAAATTGAACGGGATTTTTTCGTATATACCTAAAGAGAAAAACAAATCCGGTTTTTTCGTTTTGGAAACACACATCAAATTCGGTTGGTTTTTCAATATATTTATAACTAAAAACCGCTACAAAAAAATTATGGAGTGGCGCATTAGACAATTGATTCTCAATCTCAAAGAAGAATCTGAGAAAAAAGAAAACTCATTGAAATAGCGAACAGTTATCAATCACACATTTAAACAATTACACGATTCAACATCCCATATGGCCGAAAAAACGCTTTTAGAAAAATTAGAAGGATTACAACATAAGTTCGAAGAGATTTCGACTTTAATTACCGACCCCGAAGTAATTGGGGACATGAAGCGTTATGTAAAACTCAATAAGGAGTATCGTGAACTGGAAAGAATCATGGAAGCCCAGCAGGAATACAAAACCGCTTTGTCACATTTAGCTGAAGCTAAAGAATTGATGAATAGTGAGTCCGATCCTGAAATGCGGGAAATGGCAAAAGCTGAAATTGATGAAATTGAGCCAAAAATACCGGAAATGGAAGAGAATATCAAGTTATTGTTGATACCTGCCGATCCGGAAGATAATAAAAATGCCATTGTTGAAATTCGTGGAGGAACAGGTGGTGACGAAGCCGCTATTTTTGCGGGGGATTTGTTTCGCATGTACCTGAAATACTGCGAAACAAAAGGTTGGAAAGTGGAAATAACCAATACCAGCGAAGGTACTTCCGGTGGGTTTAAGGAAGTTATTTTTACTGTATCCGGCGATAATGTATACGGCACGCTGAAATACGAATCGGGTGTACATCGCGTGCAACGCGTACCACAAACCGAAACCCAGGGGCGCGTACATACTTCAGCTGCTACGGTGGCTGTGCTTCCTGAAATGGAAGAATTTGATTACGAGCTAAAAGAATCGGATGTACGTGTGGATACATTCTGTTCGTCGGGTGCAGGTGGACAGTCGGTAAATACCACTTACTCAGCTATCCGGTTGGTACACATTCCTACTGGAACTACAGTGCAATGCCAGGATGAAAAATCGCAACATAAAAACAAAGCAAAAGCAATGAACGAGCTCCGCTCCCGTTTATATGCTATCGAACATCAAAAATACCTGGACGAAATTGGTTCTAAACGTAAAACTATGGTTTCAACCGGTGACCGCTCAGCTAAAATCCGGACTTACAACTATCCACAAGGACGCATTACCGATCACCGTATCAATTTCACCATTTACAACCTTTCGGCTTTTATGAGTGGCGATATCCAGGGCGTTATTGACCAACTGATAGTGGCCGAAAATGCTGAACGGCTAAAGGAAAATGAACTTTAAACCTTTATTTTCCTCATACGTTATTAATAGACATTAGATTCAATCAGGTAATATATGAAAATTCAATTACCTGCTTGATGTTCATGAGAATTTAAACTTTCAATAATTAAACAATAGAACGATTACACATTTCAACGACACAATATTATCATGACCAAACAAGAATTATTTGAAAACATACAACGCAAAAAATCATTCCTTTGCGTAGGATTAGATACGGACGTAAATAAAATTCCTGAACATTTGTTCAACGAATCGGAGGATGCGCTTTTCGAGTTCAACAAAGCTATTATAGACGCTACCGCAGACCTTTGTGTGGCTTACAAACCAAATCTTGCCTTTTACGAAAGCCTCGGGCTCGAAGGTTGGGAAGTGCTTGAACGCACTGTAGATTATATTCGCGAAAACTATCCGGATCAGTTTATCATTGCCGACGCCAAACGTGGCGATATTGGTAATACATCGGCCATGTATGCCCGCACTTTTTTTGGCAATATGGAATTTGATTCAGTTACGGTGGCTCCTTATATGGGCGAAGATTCAGTTACTCCATTTCTGACTTACGAAGGCAAATGGGTTACATTATTGGCGTTGACATCCAACAAAGGAGCTTACGATTTTCAGTTTATGAAAGACGAGCTAACAGGAGAACGACTTTTTGAAAAAGTGCTGAAAAGCTCTTTAAACTGGGGAACTGACGAAAACATGATGTATGTAGTTGGTGCTACCAAAGCCGAAATGCTTACTGAAATCCGCGAGATAGTTCCTGAACATTTCTTGTTGGTTCCGGGAGTTGGAGCACAAGGTGGAAGTTTGGCCGAAGTAGCTAAATACGGACTGAATAAAACTTGCGGTTTACTGGTAAATTCATCGCGCCAGATTATTTATGCCTCTGATGGTATCGACTTTGCCAAAGCAGCCCGGTTGGAAGCAGAAAAAGTACAAATGGAAATGGAAGAAATTCTATTTGATGCTGAATTAATTAAAGAATAGACTCAGAATACAGAAACGAATAAAGCTCTTAATCCTCACAGATTAAGAGCTTTATTCGTTTATTTCCCATTACATCTTTATATTATTCTGAAATAAAATAAAGATTAAATATATCTTGCTTTTAATTCATTTTGTTTTCAAAATACTAAATCATAATCCGATTCCACGTTATTAATATTTTTTCCGATACTTTTGTAGAATTCAATTGCCGGTTTGTTCCATTTAGATACCTGCCACCTCATTTTCTTGCACTTTTTGTCTTTGGCATAAGTTATCACATGTTTTATAAGTTGAGTTCCAATTGATTTTGCCCGGTATTCAGGACGCACATACAAATCGTTTAGATACATAGATTTACCAAAAAAAGTATAGTGAATAAAGAAATAAGTGACATAACCCAAGATTTTATTTTCTTCATCGGCAGCCACAAACCCTTTTAAAGATTCTTGTTCGTTAAACATTTGCTCTACAGAGTTTACCCTCTCAACAGAGAGCTTTTCAATAAGCGCAAATTCTTTGAAAAGTGCAACTAATGTGGGAAAATCACTTTTTTCTATTTTTCTGATTTTTACGGTCATGAATAAATATTTTACCCTATAATACAAATGCATGTATGATATTGTTCTAAAATAGCTATTAATTAACGAGTCACAAAAAAATTACTTAATATATGGAAGATTTACTCAACTTACCGAGAATGAATTAATTTTGTAGTAGTATTGAAGATAATGGATTAATTATTGTTGAAGACTATCCGTATTTCTTATATATTCATATTTTTCCAAATCTTTCAAATCCTTTGTCAAATAGGTTTCCCCATTATTAATAACATACAGACTATCGCAAATATCAACAATATGTTTGTATAAATGATCGGTTATAATTATTCCTTTGTTTTGCTTTTCTCTAACAATTAAATTCTTAATTGTATCGATATGAGTGGGCATAACTTGTGAGAAAGGTTCATCCAACATGCAAAACTTTGTTTTGGAAGCTAGCAATGTATAAATTTCAACAATACGTCTCTCACCCCCGGAAAGTTTACTTATTTTTACATGATAGAATTGTTCAAAGTCAGGAAATGAAGATGTAAAGTCGGCAAAGTCAAGTTCAAAATCCTTAAATATCCGCTTAATCGTCAAACTCTTCGGGATAAATCGAAATTGAGGCAGATATCTCATATCTTCGGGATTTCGATTTTGATCAAACAATGATTTTCCATCCAACCGGATTGATTTATCATTGGGAATAAGCTCACCATAGATAATATTCATCAAGCATGATTTCCCCGAACCGTTACGTCCGAGCAATCCGGTTATTTTTCCGGTTTCGCTTTTCAGATATACATTTTGTAATACTCGTTTTGTATCAAAATCAAGGATTACACTATCTACTTCAAGGGTATGTAGCATTTAAACTTTACGGTTAAATAGAATACGATAATAAATAAAATCATCTCAAAGGAAAGCGTAGAACTCCACAAAAGCTTTTTGGAGATACCAAGATTTTTATAGTAATAAAATTCGTTACGTTTAAAGTTATTATTGAGATAGAAAATCATACCCAGAGTGACAACTTTAAACCAGAAAATTTGAGAAAAAGTTCCAACTCCATACATATACGG
>Ga0209123_1001454_pt1 | contig 23429 bp, 18 predicted proteins | sample BarGraIncu00431A_FD_184500 | JGI IMG/M metagenome (GOLD analysis project Ga0209123, IMG submission 184500) | Arctic peat soil microbial communities from Barrow, Alaska, USA - Barrow Graham LP Incubations 004-31A (SPAdes) (version 2) | ecosystem: Environmental > Terrestrial > Soil > Wetlands >...
CCCCCCTTTCCTCACGTTCTCTCTGATACGGGTCGTCAGAAGAATATCGTAAATCCGCTCTTGTTGATCCCGATCCTGCCATTTTAACTTCTAGAAAAGAGTCCATCTACGCTTTAATTTTTACCCTATATTATTTCCCCATTTATGGAAATCGTATAGTCTTTAATTATTATGTTCTTTTGGGCTTTTTCCAGTGCCTTTTTTACTATACTCTCAATACCTGAGCAGCAGGGAACTTCCATATGCACGATGGATATCGATTTTATATCCTGTTTCTGGAAGATTTCTGATAATTTGTCCACGTATTCTTCTATGGTTCTATCAAGTTTAGGACAGAAAATAATCAAAACTTTGCCTTGTATAAATCTTTGATGGAAATTAGCGTAGGCAAAGGGGGCACAATCGGCCGCCAACAAAAGTTCAGCATTTTTCAAGTAAGGTGCGTTGGGGTTTAAAAGCTGTAACTGTATCGGCCAATTCCTGAGTTCTGAGGTTGATAACATCTGCTTTTGGGGTCGGTTGTCAGATCTATCTAAATCCATAGTCATTGAACCGGGACAACCGCAGGCCACTGGTTCTTCTTCATAATCCGGAATTTCAAGGTTATTTTCCTTTAAAAAGTTAATAGCCTCATTTACAAGCTCTTTCTGGCCATGTCCTTTAAGATGCTGCAGGTGGGCTTTAATGACATTAGGTCCTGCTTTAGCGATATTGTCCATCACCGTATATTCATCATATGGTTCGGCTTCTCGTGTTTCTATATCTATAGCGCCCTCCGGACAATCCCCTATGCAAGCCCCTAAACCATCACAAAATAAATCACTGACAACTCTTGCCTTCCCATCAATTAGTTGTAAGGCACCTTCAGGACATCCAGTAACGCAACTTCCACAACCAGTGCATTTTTCTTCATTAATTCGGATGATATCTCTTTTCATTACCAATTCACTGTATCCGATGATTTTTTTTCAGGGCCTATACCCCTTATTATTGTTAAAGTACGCAGAAATGATTTATAAGCTCCGTATTACGAGCTCTGAGTCTCCCGCTTAAAAAAAAGATGGCTGCGACTTCGTCTAATGACACGCGCAGCCAAACGTAATACTTTTGTTTTACCAGGCCGGTTCAATGCGCCCTTGGGCATCTGGACGATAAGGCGCCCATACTAAAGACACCAGCTGGACAACGATGTCGGTTTTTTGGGCGAAATCGCTACGGGCTCAAGTTCCTCATTAGCAGGATTGATCTTAGCCTCTAGCGCATTCGTTTCTTCTTGAAATTGGGCGTTCAAATCATCTAGTTGTCTTTGATATTCGGCGACAGTCTCTTGGGCACGGCCGATATCGCCTGCCTGTTCCATCGAGCGTCCGGCCCGACTCATAGCAGTACCAGCCCTGCCGATCGTAGACGCACTCATCGCTTTTCGCCCCATAAAAGCGCCTAACAGCGTCGCTCCCACCGAAACGGCGGTCTGCATCTTAGCTTGCGAGGCTTGCGCTGTCTCTCGCTCAACGGCTTGCTGAGCCTTACGGACCTTCTCCTCCAAAATAGCTATCTTAGGGGCGTACTTCTTGCGCAAAGCGCCGGCTGCTTCGTCGCGTTTCTCTCGAGCGGCCTGTTGAAGGCGAATGCGAAAATCGCGTTCTTCTTCGCCTGGATTGGATACCAGCCCCGTGCTAGGACTGCGGTACAGTTCTAATTTTTGGTTGCCATAAACCCAGGCAACGAAGTCCCGGCTCCAGTTTGCATAATTTTTCGGCGTGAAAGCCGGGCGGGGCAAATCGCCAAACCCCACCAAACCTAACGTCCATCTCATCCACAGTGGTAGTAAACTCTTTTGGGCCCCACCATTGCCGTATCAGATTTGGATTAGTGCACGCGTTAAACACGAGCTCTCGCGGCGCGTCGAATATACGAGTGATAATAACTTCGTGTCCTTTTGGTGCTGCGGTTATAGTAAAACGATTATCTTCTGTCATTTGTTGGACACCTCCTTGATCTATAACGACAGTAAAAACTAGCATTTATACTGGGCTAAACATGCAAAAGTTGTTATAAACGTTCAAATAGCTTTCAGATATTCTTTATGTTGCTTCGGTCAATAGGTGCTAAGGCCGTTTAGCTACCTCGTTTGCACGAAAGGGTCGATGTTTGTGCGTGTAAGTTCGTTATTGTTTTGACTTCCTTAGTGTTTGGTGAACGGCCTTAGTGCTGATTACCGTTTTTAACTATGATTAGCGCAACTTCGTTAGTGAAATAACAGCTTTAAACATCGAGACTTCTCCCGACGCTTAACACGGAGGCGACGGTCTGTTGGTCGAAAGGAATTCTTAAAAAGTCGTACTTTGTGACAAAAACGGAATTGTGCTCTTATTGATAAGATCGTCACGATCTCGCCGAATAAGCCGGGCAGAGTTTTAGGCTCAGTAAAAACGAGGATCGATGCTCTCGTGAAAAATATGATAGTTGGAGTGGCGCTTAGTTGCGTATAAACCAGTACCACTCCAAATAGTTGTTAGGGCGACATGCCTTAACGGTTTCCCTCATTGCTTACAGCTGCCATTTCGGATACCGCGCAAACGGGGGACTGTATACATTCAAATGCTGAACGAAGGCTTATTGCAGTGATCCGAGTAGTTAGATTGCTATATAGTTACGTCCTAAAAAATTAATAAACGCTCGCGTTTGACGTTTGTCTCTATTTAGTGGGGGTCATCACGAGTACTAACGGCGTATCAATTTGTGAATTTGGCATAGCCGTAACACTAACAAGCGTGTTTCCTGAGAGACCGTACCATATGTTGAGGTTGGCATCTCCGGTGTTGCCTGGGTTGTAGGTCGCATATCCTTGTGATTGGTAGGAGCGAACTAGTTGGTCCTTCAGGATAAGTGCCTCTGAATAGTTGCTCGTAGGGTATACTTGCGTATTGTACGTCTGGCCATTCTTAACAAGTGTACCTGTATAGGCCGTTCTTCCATTTATGGTGACCTTCTCAAATGGAGAAGCAGTTGAAAGTCCTGCACCTAGACTCACTGTGTTCAGTCTGCTCGTATAATCAGGCAACGAGGATTGTGCGGTTGACGGCGAGACCGTTGTATTTGTCGTCGCGGTTGCTGTTACGGAGGGTGACGCCGTAGGACTTGACGTAATGCTTATAGGCGATGATTCGATAGAAGGGGTCGCTATCGATTTGTTTGCAGTTTGAAGAGAAGCAGATATAGCTCCTACTACGATAAACAGTGACAAAACTGCTAGCAAGGCATAAATAAGATATCGCTTCTTAAAGCGAGGAGCAGTCTCGAGCGGAGCTTCGTACGGCGGTTCTGAGTCTAAGGACTCTTCTAATGGAGGCGGCGGCGGAGGAGTCGCTTGCGTTGTTTCTGAAGAAGGGATAAACGAGTTACCGCAGTCTACACAGAGTGCAGCGTACGGTTGGTTCTTCGCTCCACAGTTCTCGCAAATTTTTTCGTTGCTCATAACGCGCTCCTTGAAATAAACCGGACGAAGAAATAGAACGAAAATGCCTTTTTATAGTCTAATATCTACTGGATCACACACAAAACTTAAAGATATCGATTTTATACTCCCAGTTACCGTTTTTTAAAAAATATTTGCAGCAATCTACGTCGTCGCGGTTTTCTTAGGTAGATAAGTGTTGCGTTGATCTAAGTCGCGCGCGTTGCTCTGACTCTTGTAGTCTCGAACTTGAGAAATTTTGGCAGAAAGAGAGCCTATACAACTGGAGATCACACGCCCATAAATAAATACTGAACTCTACAATGCGAAGAAAACGCGAACCTGTTTGTCAATCACCTTTTCAGCGTTTTTGCCGGTTTCCATTCTAAGGCTAGTTAGCATTTATGACGCCGCATTGTTGAACGTTGCGTTAAATGAGATCACCACGTCGTCAACTTGGATTATGTAACTTGCAGGAGCTGTTGGGGAGTCGCGCTCCATTTTTATATATGAATTCGTGCTTGGCAGGCTTTGCGTAATATTGAGGTAGTGCTTATGCTCATTAAGCGAGCTCGCGGTTGTTAAAGCCGGGAAACCAATCAGCTGTGCAGCGCTGGTGGCATTATAACCTTGACTGATGGAACTGACATATTCGTTTGCTTTTGCAATAGATCCTAATTTTGTGTAATTTGCAGTATAGTTGAGGCTTCGATTCTGGTTGCTCATCTTGTAAGTCACCATAGCGGTTGTAGCGTTGACCCATTGGACTGATTGGTTCAACGATCGAACCCACTGCGCGCTATTGTACGCTTGCAGATCGTCGCTGATGACTGCTTGGATCACTGCATCGTGGCTTGTGCCGCCAGACGTTGATTGTGCGCTCTGGTTCGTGTTCGAAGTGCATCCGGCAGCTAAGACACTAGCGATTATGGCCATAGCAATCAGGATGGCGACTTTCGATTTCATAACTGTAATTAAACATAGATATTATAATTAAGTTTTCTATTTGATGAACGCCGAGCTGAACGATCATTTTTTTCAAAAAGAATGGTCATCTAGCCTCTAATAATCTATTAAGCTTAAAAAAGCTTTTAAATTGTAAATTAGACTTATCAGCGCTTTTTTATCTAGAACCAAAAAACATACGAGCAAGCCAGTTTTTAGAGTGTTCGCACTTGCCTTCCTTTACTCTTTATTCTTCTGAAAAATGCTTAGGATTTCGATGGGGATGGGAAGTACAACGACTGAATTATTTTCTTCGCCGATTCTAACCATCGCCTGATAGAGCCGAAGCTGCAAAGCCGCCGGCGACTTTTCGATGGTTTTGGCCGCTTCCAGCAGCTTATCTGCTGCCATCGCTTCACCTTCAGCAAGCGTAATACGGGCGCGCCTATCTCGTTCTGCTTCAGCTTGCGCGGCCATAGATCGCTTCATATCTTCTTTAAGCTCGACGTCCTTAAGTTCGACTGAAAGGACGTGAATCCCCCATGGCATCGTGAACTCATCAACAAACTTGCGGATGCTCTCACCCAGCTGATCACGTTGGGCGAGGACCGTATCGAGTTCGGCGGTTCCGACGACGTTTCGTAGACTTGACTGAGCGAGCTGGTTTATCGCATAATTATAGTTGCTTATTTCGATGACGGCTTTATCTGCCTGAACGACCCGATAAAAGATCACCGCATTGATCGCGCACGATACGTTGTCTTTTGTGATAACCTCTTGCCGAGGAATGTCTAGAGTGTTTACGCGCAAGTCTACTTTCTTGATCGATTGAAATGCTGGAAATGCGTAAGCCAATCCTGGGGGGTAGATTCTCTTAAATGAACCGAGGCTGAACTTAACGCCTCGTTCATATTGGTAGATTATACGAAACCCAGAGAGCAGATAGATAGCGATCGCAACGACGATGATAATGAACAACAAACTAAGGCTACCAAATTCTATTTGGGCAAACATAGTCTATCCCATACATAATAGGATGTGCAAGTTGATCAACTTATCTGAGCGAAAAGCTCTGCTAAACAGTGTCGAAAAAAAAGCGGCGGGGGGAAGTCTGTAGAGACTACCCAACCGGGGGGCGCATTAGAAAGTCTTGATATCTTAGTCCCCACCTTAGATATCTCGAGCGTCACTGATATTGCTTGCGCAGCTTAAACTGAGGCAAATATTTGTTAGTTTTTAACCCCTCTGCATTGCAGCATACTCTGCGTATTATGCGATATCGTGCACGTGAGGCTGATTTGGTTCGGAAATCAAAGAAATGATCGAAAAGCGTCGCAGAATGTCTTAAAAATAATAATTACGTTACTATTAATGTACATTGAAAGATTTGCTTGATGTGCTTATGTTCAGCTTCGTACACATCAAGCACCTTTGGATACCGAAGGTATGGGCAGTTCGGCTATTCTCCGCCCCAGTCCTCCTCCGGAAGTTCGCAGCACTTTCTGAGCGCTTCGCGAGCTGTTGCGACGGCCGGCATGCCAGCAGTTACAACGAGGACGCCCAGCGTATCCAGCACTTCTTCACGCGATGCGCCCATATTCATAGCTGCCTTCATCTGAGCTGTCGCACAAGCTTCACAGCCCTGGGTAGCTACGACTGCGAGGGCGATCAGTCTCTTTGTTTTTGCTGAAAGCGCCCCATCACTTAGCAGCGTTTTGTCCATGTTATAGATGGTGTCAAACAATTTCGGATGCGACTCATAGATGAGCTTCAGTAGTGCTGGCGAGAACCCCATGTCCCGCCTGAGTTCTTTAAGTTCAATGTCTCCAATTGGCATGTTTTAAACCTCGAAATATTGATAAATGTTATAATATAAATCAATAGTTGAACTACTAACGGTGTACTCAATGGTTATCACAGCGCTGAAAACGAAGTTGGTACCTAAATCAAACAGATACAACTGCTCAGATTTTAGCGATTTACTCTTTGCGTATGGTAGCTACAAATGGAACAAAACAAAAAAGAAGAGTTTCCCGAAGATCTAAAGAGACGGGAGCGCTTAAGTGAACCCGAAGGTTTACCGAAAGGAGAAGATTGCCCCCACTATCCGTGTCATTTCAAAGGACAGGTATGCGTCTTCTGTTATTGTCCCAAGTACCCATGTGAGGACTCCCGACTGGGAAAGTGGATCGTAAGTTCTCGAGGTGACGTTGTTTGGACATGCATTGACTGTGAACTGATCCACAAGAAGAAGATCGCATCGTTTCTGCACGATCATCCCGAGGTCACTATAAGCGAGTTGAAAAAACTTGATGATGAGTGATCTAACGCTGAATGTTGTTGATCAGTACGCTCTTTCGTTCCCCCTATTATCGTGAAGCTAAAAGGGCGCTTTTTAGGAGTGGCATTAGGCGGGCACCTAAGCACATTCGTATCGATCTACATCAATTTTATATAGAACTGCACGCAATGTAAACACGTCTTTTTACGTTAATAGGAGGAAGATTATGGCAGGACCCACTGGACAGTTAGCTAATGCAGGCGGACAGCCGATTTTGATACTCAGGGAGGGCGCCACCCGAACGCGCGGGGAGGAAGCCCAAAGCATGAATATCGAAGCTGCGCGCGCGGTAGCGAATGCAGTAAGAACGACGCTCGGTCCAAAAGGAATGGACAAAATGCTCGTTGACAGCATTGGAGACGTCGTCATTACCAACGACGGAGCGACCATCTTGAAAGAGATGGATATCGAACACCCTGCGGCAAAAATGGTGGTCGAGGTCGCTAAGGCGCAGGACGATGAAGTCGGCGATGGCACGACTACCGCTGCGGTGCTTGTTGGAGAACTCTTGAAGGAATCAGAGGAGCTTTTGAGTGAAGACGTACATCCTACAGTAATCGCTGCCGGTTTCACCTTAGCGGCGCGTAAGGCTGCCGAGTTGTTAAATGAAATGGCGTTTGCCGGTGACGATGCTACGTTGAAGAATGTTGCGATGACAGCCATTACCGGAAAGGGGGCTGAGATGATGCTCGGTAAGATCGCTGACATTGTTGTTGAAGCAGTGCGCCTCGTCGCCGAAGATGTCGACGGAAAGAAGACCGTTGATCCGGATGACATAAGCGTCGTTCGTCGATATGGGGCATCTGTAGATGACTCAAAACTCGTCCGTGGCCTAATAATTGATAAGGAGAAAGTCCACCCACTTATGCCTACGACGGTGAAAAATGCCAAGATAGCACTCCTTAACGTCGGTTTGGAGATCGAAAAGACGGAGATCGACGCGAAGATAGAGATTAACGATCCCGGGCAAATGCAGTCATTTTGGGATGAGGAAGAGCGCAGGTTAGAAGCGATTGCTGATAAGGTAATTGCGAGCGGTGCAAACGTTGTTTTTTGTCAAAAAGGGATCGACGATCTTGTGCAGCATTTTCTAGCTAAAGCAGGCATCCTAGCGGGACGACGCATCAAGAAGAGCGACATGAAACGTCTCGAAAAGGCCACCGGTGGCAAGATAACCGATACTTTGGAGGATATAACGCAACTCGGTCATGCAGGTTTGGTACAGGAGCGAAAAGTCGGAGACAACGAGATGATTTTCGTTGAAGAAAGCAAAAATCCCAAAGCAGTTTCCATTCTGCTCCGCGGCAGCATCGAACACGTTGTTGATGAGATGGACCGGGCAGTTAATGACGCGTTGAAAGTCGTCGCTCTGACACTTGAGAATAACCAAGTACTTGCCGGCGGCGGCGCTCCTGAGATCGAGCTTGCAATGGCGCTTCGTGACTACGCGACCACTTTTGGGGGACGTGAACAACTATCGGTTCGTGCTTTTGCGAATGCCATGGAGATCATCCCAAAAACGCTTGTTGAAAATTCGGGAGGAGATCCACTCGACAAACTTGTCGAACTTCGCAGCGCTCACGAATCAGGCGATAAAAACGCCGGCATAGCAGCTGATGGCGAGGTTCGAGATATGTTAGCGCTCAACGTTATTGATCCGCTCCGAGTGAAACTGAATGCGGTTGAATCTGCGACGGAAGCCGCAAACATGATCTTGCGAATTGATGATATAATCGCTGCTGGCAGTGAGCAGCCGGACCTCGGAGGCGAAGGGCCGGGGATGTACTGAAACGTTTGTAGTCAACTGTTGGTGACTGCGCTCTGCAGTCATTTTTCTTTTTTCTTCTTTTTTACCCAGTATTAGAATCGCGGGTCATTAGCATTTTAAATTCAGTGATTGTGACGAGGCGCGCTAGCGTATAAAGATCCTGGGTCCATCGCCGTATCACGGGGTCACGCTCAGAACCATGTCCGTGGACCCCGAAACCAATAGATCCTGAGGTCTCTACGGGTCTCTGATACCCCGACATTGCCTTTGCCGGGCACTGTACTTCTATAACACCCCCCGAGTCGGTTCACCAATACCTTTTTCCTTGCTGAAGCCCAAATGGTGCTGCATGTTTGGGACCGTTCCGCTCCCAATTGCAACGGACCTGGCCTTCGGGAGAGCGATTCCAATCTCTCTTGAATGATCGCGCGTCCCTTACTATGGGATAATGTAATCGCTCCATCTTATTGCGAATCGACTGTATCAACCTCAACCAATACACCACCACACAAGCGATATCCATGGACCTCATCGCATCGTTCTTCCTGGCCATCATGCCCATCCTCGTTGTCTGCGTTGGGCTCGTCTTCTTCAATAAGTCGGGAACCGTGATGGCCTCCATCGGCTGGGTGCTGGGACCGTTATCATCGACGTCCTCTTCTTCTCGACCCCGCTTGCTATCGCCCTATCCGCCACGGCGAACGGGATACTTGCCTTGTTCGGGATCTCGATGAGGGTTCTCTTTACCATTCTCCATGTCACCATGATAGACGTGACCGGCGCAATCACTTCGATCTCCGAGTCCATCCGCCTCATCGCGGCCGGTGTGTATGGTTCGTATTGCGTTAGATTTGTTGCTTATTCATTATTTAAATGTAGGAAGATTGCATACGCTTTGCTAATTCTTGTAGTCTTATTAGCATCAAGCTTTGAAAAGCGCGGAATGCGACTGCAGCATACACAATTTATAAATAGTGAAGAATTGCTTGTTGATTGATTTTTCGCCCGAGGCAGCAGCAAAAGGCGTTACGATAGGTGAGCTGCAATCCATGCCACAAAAAACACCCACTGTTGCAATTATACTTATATTACTTCTTCTAGCGTCTTGTGGCGGATGTTTGGGCGGCGGGCAAACTAACAATCAGACAACATCGCCTCTCGCAAACTCCTTGCTCGTGGTGAGATCGGTTCAGGTGATGATCGGTTATAATACGTCTCTTTCCTGCGTTTTGAACACATCTAACGGCCAGGGTCTCACCGATCAAGTAGTCTACTGGTACCTTGATGATAAACCTCTTGGGCAAAGTTCCACATATTTCGGTTTTTCTACACACAACCTTTCGGTCAGCGAGGTCTCTGCGTTGTCCACAGGAGAGCATCGAATTGTTGTGGAGTATAAGGGCAACGCTGATTATTCTGGGTCAAGAGGATCAGGAGTGCTGCTAGTCGTTCCAAAACCAACGCCAACACCTACACCGACTCCAACCCCCACCCCGAGTCCGTCCCCAAGAACGTCAACATCTACCGCAACAACAACACCAACGTCGTCAATACGTACTTCAACGACTGGGACTCGTTAAAGTCCAATAAACTAAAAAGTGAAGCTAATTGCTTTCCTTTCCAGATTGAAACACTGACGGCTAAACGTATCGCCACTCTCTTATTTCTGCAAGGCGTTCGCTTGAAGCCAATCTGCAATCTCCTTGAGATCAACGTTATTTTGGGCAATATCTAATAAAAAGCTCGTTATTTGCGCTTTAGGATCGATAAAGTAACCATTTTTTTCTAAAAATAGGTCGCAGGCTAAGAAACCGGTCCTCTTAGAGCCATCGATGAACGCGTTCGTTCTAATGATACACTCGATTAAGGAAGCAGCTTTCAGGAATATGTCTGGATAAGGCATATAGCCGCGAATGTTTGTTTGTGGCCGGTCAAGGCAACCCACAAGAAGACTCTCATAAATGCCAGGGTGAAGACAGCTCTCACGCTCCCCTTCAATAGCTCAGATCATTGCATGGTGTATGCTTCGAACTTGTTCTAGTGTCAAATACACGACCAACGCTATAACTCCGCAAGTTCTTCAAGCACACCTCGATAGCGCTCAATGGCCTCGTGCAGCATCTTCTCAAATTCATCTACGTGTGTGTCTTCGAGTTCCATTCTTCTTCGGTTTGTCTGTGTTATTATTTGACGAATTTCCGGTATGCACGGCTTTGAAAACCGTGATATTTGGAGAATCCTTCGGCGTCGCGTTGGTCGAGCGACTTATCGTTGAATGAGACGAGCTCTTCGGAATACAACGCGTTGGGAGAACTTCGAGCGCGAACGCTTGCCATTCCTTTGTGCAACAACATCGTGACAGAACCCGTCACTCTTTCTTGCGTCTTATTTATGAATGCTTCAAGGGCCGCGTAGAGCGGCTCATCCAGCAAGCCTTCGTAGGCAAGCTCTGACCATTCTGAATCGACGAGGTCCTTGAACCTTCGCTCTTGTCGTGTCAGCACAAGCGATTCCAAATCTTTGTGAGCGGTCAGAATAACAGTCGCTGCAGGGTGTTCGTAAATCTCCCGTGCTTTCAGGCCTAAAATCCTGTCTTCCATAATGTCGGTTCGTCCAACTCCATGCTTACCTGCAACTTCGTTAAGCTCTTTTATGAGCTGCAAGCCGCTTAGTCTGGTTCCATTTAACGATATGGGGACGCCTTTTTCGAATTCGAGGCTCAACTGGTGCTGTGCCTTTGCTTTTGTTGGAGCGGTCGTCCACTCGAAGATGTCGTCTGGTGGGCTACAGGAGGGATCCTCAAGGCGACCTCCTTCAATAGAGCGCGACCACAGGTTTTCGTCCACGCTATACGGTTTTTCAAAAGTAGTTGGTACGTCGATTCCGTGCTCTAGCGCGTATTCAATTTCTTCTGAGCGTGCAAGATTCAGTTCTCGCATCGGTGCATGAATCTTATATTTAGACGCACGGAATATCGCTTCAAATCGCAGTTGGTCGTTCCCTTTTCCGGTACAGCCGTGTGCGACTGCTGAGACGTGCTCCCGGTCTGCCACCTCAAGCACTTTCTTTGCGATGAGTGGTCGGGCAATGGCTTGTCCGAGTGTGTATCCTTCATAGCTGCCGTTTGCCTTTATCAAGGGAAACAAATACTCTTCGACAAACTCGTTTTTAGCGTCGACAGTGTAATGCTTGTCGCTGAGTCTAGCTCCACGGGCCTCTGCTTTTTCTAAGTCTTCTTGTGGTTGACCGACATCAACGGTCACGGTTATGATCTTCTCATACTGATACCGGTCTCTCAAAAGGGGAACACATACTGAGGTGTCCAGGCCTCCAGAGAATGAAAGCACAACTTTATTCATGGCAATCACCTTGTTACAGCGTCTATAATACGCACGTTAGGGCTACCTTAAGCGCGCGAGTGAACGACGGCAGTGTCGGCGACCATGTCGGAGAACCGCTGTTTTGGATCCCCCTGAGTGAGAAATCCAACGATGAGATCCAGCAGGAAAAGAGCGGCGAAAACTGGCAGCCACGCTTTCGTAAAGCTTCTTACGAAGGCTTTTGTGTAGCTCATATTGCCTTTGAGCGACTTTACTTTTAAGTCCATAAATCGCTTACCGATCGTCGCTCCTGTAGATCCCTCTAGCGCGACGTAGTACCCCCAGACAATTATAAGGCCAAATATAGCAGAAAATCCTGAAAAGAATCCACCATACGTATTCCAGTTCAAGACTAATACTGGCACTAATAATATAATTGCCAGTATAACGCTTAAAACAGCGAATATAATCAAGAGAATCAGTGAATCAATGATAAACGCGATTGCTCGTCGCATCCAAAGGTTTTGGAGTGTGGTATTTGTTCGTACGGCTTCAAACCTTCGCTGCATGTTATAGTTTAATGGTAAAACGCGCGAGCTTAAAGTGTTTTCGTTAGTTGTTTAATCTGTAATTTGTTTCATTTCTGCGATTTTTTTACACAGTCGTGCTAAAATATGATTGCAACTCAATCTATCTCGTAAGTGTGTGTTTTTGTTTGTGGGCAATAAACGCTGACCTTACTTTAAGGCGCAAGCTTTCGAAGTTAAAAAAATCTCTTTTCGTCGTGCTGCGCTATGTAGAAAATACAGGCAGTTGGATCTCGATTTAACTAGGTCTGAGGCCACAAATCGCTTAAATAGCTGTTTATGGGCCTTATTGTAAGATTCTGAGCTCTGGGTTTGTCGAAATGTTCAAGCATAGTATGAATAGCGTCAGCTGATGCCCGGGCTCCTTGTACACTTGTAATATACGGCACGCTATGATCAACTGCTGCCCGACGTAGCACGTCTCCGTCAAGTCTTGATTGCTTCCACGTCGGAGTGTTGATTATCAAGTGTATCCCGTTATTGCGCATCATCTCCAGAAGTTCAGGGCTGTCGGTGAGTTTGGGAACTCTTTCTACCTCAACGCCGTGTTCTTTCAGATAGTTAGCCGTACCTTGAGTTGCTAACAATTTGAATCCGGCTTTGTACAGCGATTTTGCGATGCCACAAAGGTCGGGTTTGTCTTCGTCTCTCACCGAGATGAAGACTGTGCCTGAAAGCGGTAGCTCATTGTCACAAGCAAGGGCTGCCTTGTAGAATGCTCTTCCAAAGTCATAGTCTATACCCATGACTTCTCCGGTACTCTTCATTTCTGGACCTAATATTGGATCGACACCCGGCAGCTTTTCAAATGGGAGCACAACCTCTTTAACGGCGACATGCTTCATTTTAGGCTCGGTTGGACAAAGGTCACGTAAACGGTGGCCCATGATCACCTTAGCAGCGATCTTTGCAAGCGGCAAGCCTGTAGCTTTTGAGACGAATGGGATTGTCCTACTCGAGCGTGGATTGGCTTCAAGAACATAGACTGTGCCATCTTTTATAGCGATTTGAAGGTTGATTAGACCTATTACGTTCAACGCCTTTGCGATCTTCGTAACGTAATCCTTAATGATTTCTTGCGTACTATCATCAATTGACTGAGCCGGAATGACGACAGCAGAGTCACCAGAATGGATACCTGCCTCTTCGATATGCTCCATTACGGCAGGTACAAGAACTTGATCTCCATCGCTAACCGCGTCGATATCAACCTCGAGAGCGTGCTGCAAAAATTTATCAATAAGTACGGGGTGTTTTCTCGATACCCTTACTGCCTCCTCAATGTAACGGGCTAACTCGGACTCATCGTACACTATCTCCATAGCGCGACCACCGAGTACGTATGAAGGCCGGATCAGTAGCGGAAAACCGATACCTCGTGCTATCCTGATTGCATCTTCACGCGACGTAGCAGAACCGCTTTCTGGCTGGGGTATATCAAGCTGCTTTAACAGTTGAGAAAACCGATCGCGGTCTTCTGCAATGTCGATGGAATCAGGGGACGTACCCAAGATTTTAGTCGGAAGTCCCCTGCGTTTTATTTCTTTTTCAAGAGGAATTGCGAGGTTTACGGAAGTTTGGCCACCGAATTGCACGAGAACGCCTTGTGGCCGTTCTTTTTCAATGATATTCATTACGTCTTCTAGTGTCAATGGTTCAAAGAAGAGCTTGTCTGACGTATCATAGTCCGTCGAAACCGTCTCAGGATTGTTGTTAATAATATGCGCTTCTATACCTTCCTCTCGGAGCGCGAGCACCGCGTGAACGGTGCAATAATCAAATTCAATTCCTTGTCCTATCCTGATAGGGCCAGCCCCCACAATAAGCACCTTCGTTTTATCTGTGGGAACGATCTCGTTCTGCTGTTCGTAGGTCGAGTAATAGTAAGGGGTCTGCGCTTTAAATTCAGCCGCACACGTGTCTACCATTTTGTATGTGACGTTTATGTTATACGTTCTGTGGTGTCTGAGATCTGTGACCTCCTCACGGATAAAGCCGGTCAGTTCAGCGATTTGCTCGTCAGTGAATCCGAGACGCTTTGCACGTCGCAGATCGTCAGCTTTTATTTTCTTGGCCTTGCCGTTTCTGTACTTTGCTTGAAGGTGTTTTTCGAAATCGACGATATTCAAGACCTTTCTTATAAAAAAGGGGTCAATGCTGGTGCTTCGTGCTATTTCCTCGATAGTATGTCCATTCTTAAGCGCGCTGTAGATCTGAAATAGTCGCTTGTCCGTAGGGACCGATATTAAGTCAATGGGGTCTTTAGAGAAAGAAACCGCTATGTCTAAATCGAGCGACCGAATAGCTTTCTGGAGCGCTTCTTCAAGCGTTCGACCAATTGCCATCACTTCGCCGGTGCTTTTCATAGCTGTTCCTAAGGTATTATCTGCCCTCGTAAACTTGTCAAAAGGCCACCTTGGAATCTTGACGACCGTATAGTCGATAGTTGGCTCAAACGAGGCGGGCGTTTCGTTGGTCACTCGATTCGGGATTTCGATTAGTTGCATCCCAATAGCGATCTTTGCTGAAACGCGTGCGATCGGGTATCCAGTCGCTTTTGACGCTAGTGCTGATGAACGAGAGACTCGAGGATTCACTTCGATAACGCGGTATTCTCCGTCTTTCACAGCAAACTGTATGTTGCAGCCGCCTTCTATTTTGAGCGCTCTTATGATACGTATTGAAGCGCTTCGTAGCATCTGATGCTCAATATCAGACAGGGTTTGTGAAGGCGTCACGACGATCGACTCGCCCGTATGCACACCCATAGGGTCTATGTTTTCCATATTGCAGATCGTAATGCAGGTGTCTCCTGAATCGCGCATGACCTCATACTCAAACTCTTTCCATCCGAGGACGCTTTCTTCGACGAGAACTTGGCCGATTCGCGACTTTTTGATCCCGCCTTCGATTATATCCTTCAATTGAGCGTCAGTTCTGGCTATACCGCTTCCCCCACCTCCAAGAGTGTACGCCGACCGTACTATCACTGGCAAACCCAGTTCGCTGGCCAACCATTGGTAGTCGTTCGAATCGTAAACCGCAAAGCTTCTTGGGACTCCCTCTCCAATGCCTTCCATCGTTTTTCGAAACTTTTCCCTATCCTCTGCCAAATAGATAGTTTCGAGTGGTGTTCCGAGCGTTTCAACCCCGTTTTCAGCTAAAACACCCATTTCTGCTAACTCTGCTGTAATATTGAGGCCCGTTTGGCCTCCAAGTCCTGCGATGATCCCGTCAGGCTGTTCTATTTTTATAATAGCGGCAATAATGTCAGGCTTGAGCGGTTCGATATACACGGCATCCGCCATGTTAGGATCAGTCATTATTGTCGCTGGATTTGAGTTGACTAATGCAACCTTTATGCCTTCTTCACGGAGGGAGGTGCACGCCTGGCTCCCGCTAAAATCGAATTCTGCTGCCTGCCCGATTACGATCGGACCAGAGCCAATAAGCAACACTTTTTCTATATCTGCTCTTTTGGGCATGGTTTATGAGTGCGCATTATATGTAGGCGCTTCAAAACGAATTGCGAACGGTTCCTGTGATTTCGTCGAAAAATGATTTTTCAAGGTCATGTGGGCCAGGTGAAGCTTCTGGGTGATATTGTACGCTCATGATTCGGAGATATTCGTTGCGAATGCCTTCAACGGTGTTGTCGTTAGCGTTTACTTGTGTTATTGTCATTTCCCCGCCCGCTTCGAGGTTGACGGCGTACCCGTGGTTTTGGGCAGTAATATATACACGCTGCGTTCGGAGATCTAAAACGGGTTGATTTGCGCCCCTATGTCCAAATTTAAGCTTAAAAGTCCCTCCACCGAGTGCGAGAGCTATAATTTGATGCCCAAGACATATTCCGAAGATGGGTAGCTGTCCGGCGAGTTCACGCACCACATCAATCCCATTTTTAGCTTGCATAGGATCGCCAGGGCCGTTTGAGAGCAGTAGCGCATCAGCCTTGTAGTCTGCCACTTGTTGTCTTGGCGTATCTGAAGGTACGACGATGAGGTCAATGTCTCGACGCTTAAGATTGTTCAGCATGTTTCGTTTGACACCAAAATCCATAAGCACGATACGCTTCCCTTTGCCCGGAATGCGGTAGGGCTCTTTGCATGTAACCTCTGAAACGAGGTCAAGATGAGATATGTCGGGTGCACTACGCGCAAGGTCTATCGCCCTTTTTACATCGGCGTCGCTTCCTCTGGTAGATGGCAACAAGCTTGCCCGCATCGCGCCTTCGTCACGAATCATGATAGTGACCATTCGCGTATCGATGTCCCAGATTCCCGGAATATTTTGGGTTTTGAGAAACCCGTCAAGCGTTTTATCGTTGGTGGGGTGATCACATAGCTCTCTGATAACAAATCCTTCAGCTTGGATACGGTCTGACTGGCAGTCGTCATAATTTATGCCGTAGTTGCCTACCAACGGGTATGTAAAAAGCAGGATTTGACCGTTGTAAGATGGGTCGGTTAACGCTTCGACGTAACCGGTATATGGGGTAGCGAAGACAAGCTCGCCTGTTATGGCCTGCTTAGCGCCAAAATGTTTTCCTACTATCCCGACGCCATTTTCAAATCCTAGTATCGCCTTCGTCATTTCTTCTGCCTGCGCGGAAGCAGTTCACGGTGAACTCTTAGTGGACTGCCCCTTTTATGCTAATCACGAGTATCCGGTAAATAAATTGTTGTGGTTCGCTCAGACATGCAGTCGAAATATGCGAGCTCAATGAATTAACCTACCTCAGACAAGATCGAAAAGTATAATTTCGGATCGTTCTGCACAATTGTTGAAAGCTTTAAAGATGTCCCTCCTATACTGATGCATTTATGGAAAAATCAAAAGTAGCCCTGCGGCTAGCGTACCTTGGGACTCGATATGCGGGTTTTCAAGTGCAACCAGGCCTCCCAACAGTACAAGCGGCAGTAGTCGAAGCCCTGCGCCGAGCACATTTGATAGAACGGATCGAAACCGCCCATTTTACCGCCTCCGGCAGAACTGATAAAGGGGTGCACGCTCTAGACGCAGTCATAGCGTTTGAAACCGAGGCTCGTGACCACGCAGTTCCTCGTCTTATTAACACTCACCTGCCGAATGAGATCTGGACATGGGCACGCGCTGAAGTTTCCCAGACGTTCGATGCACGACGTGACGCCGTTTTGCGTGAATACCAATATTTCTTGTGCGATGAACAGCTCGACGTTAGTGCAATGCGAGAAGCCTCAGATCTTTTAGTTGGAGTGCACGATTTTCAAAACTTTAGTCTTGATAAGCGCCGCTCTGCTGTCAGAAAGATCTTTTCATCAGATATCATGGTGTTGGGTGGGTGTGTTGTCATTCAAGTTGCAGCTGACAGTTTCGTATGGAATATGATGAGAAAACTGGTAAGTGCCCTCATGCTGGTGGGAGATGGACAACAAACCGTGGAGTGGTTTGGCAAAATGTTAGATCCAAAAGTACACACTGAAGGGATCCGATCGGCACCAGCTGCAGGACTGATACTAACCCGCGTAGAATATAAGAACGTCGAGTTCATTGAGGACTCTTACGCTAAGAAACGTGCACAGAAGCATATTCACGAAGCATTGTTGCAAAATAGCGTAATGGTACAAGTTTTAAAGCGATTTAACAAGCAAATGATAGGGGGCACTCCCAGCGGTCGCGCCTAGAACTCATCAAGATGTTTTTGGCCGTGATGTGGGCCGCTTTTTCGTTTTTCGCTGCTATCACCCGCGACCTGCTGCTTGTCACGCTGTTTTTGCGGCTTAGGTGCTGAATCGGCGCGATTCTCAGATGGGGGTGCCGGCGCATCATATTTTTTAAACGTATCCCACGAGATAAGCTCATGTGTTGGCATTTTTTCGCTGATCAGTATTTCCGCATCCGTAAGTCCTTTTTTTACAACAGCGGCGTCTTTTTTGGCGTCCATTAAGAATGAAAGCTCCTCAGCATTAAGACGTAATGCTGCTGTCACTCCCGCTGGATCTCTTAGTGTGAGCTCTTTATATAACGGAAGAATCTCTTCTCGTGCTCGAGTGACAGAGATGTGGGTTGCGGAGGCAATTTTTGACGCGACGCCGTCACGTAGCCTCCGTTTTGAGCGAGTTTGTCCTAGACGCATCCAACGGGTCGGGGGTGAATATCTTGCTGTGGTATTGCTTTGCACGTGGTTCGTGCGGGCAGCTACGTTTACCCCCGAAGTCATAAGTTCATTAGCATATCTCCAAAGGCCGTAATTTTGCCGCTTTCTGGTTCGCCCTAAGTATATATCGGCCTTGCTTAATACCTGAAAAGCACGAGCTAGTCCCCTCCTCTTTAAAGCGCGTGGAAGGTTTTCGTCTATCCAGTGAACAAGGTCTTCTGGGGTTTCATCGACTGCGTATGAGATAATGAGGGGTTTTTTTGCATCCGTATCGTTAAAGACGCTCCTCATCAGATTAAACGAAGACTCAGCTCGATCACGCGCTGCGGTCTCTCCAACTGCCCCGCCTATGAAAGCTTGAAAGTCGTTTATTGCCGATCGTAGATCTCCTTTAGAGTTCTTCACTATTAGTTCAATCGAGGGTAGATCTACCGTATCTAACGAGTGACTAACGTCAGAGACCGCCTCTTGCAGTATTCCGAGCTCAAAAAAAAAGTTTTTTAACGTAATTAATTCAGCACTGACTGCACTCAATTCAATTGCATCGCATTGGCTATGCTGTGCCTCTTCAAGGTTGGATTTTATGTGAGAAACGGCAGCACTCACTTCGGAAATCTTCTGAAGGAGGTTAAAGTCAAAGCTAAGTTGTGCGAGAGGCGTAAGATCAGCTGCAACTGCCGCGAGATCAGCTTCGTTGTTTTGAATCTGGTTTGGCTCCTCGAGACGATCCATCAGGTCAGCTATAGCTTCTTTGGCGCGGAGAGCTTCTCGCTTTTCGTTATCCCAAATGTCGAGGAGTGCTTTTTGTGCGCTTTCCTCTCTGATGGCAAAAAAGGGAATTTGTGTGCAGTATCGGCGTAATGTCGAAGAGACGCCGTAAAGATCATTGGCGGTGAGTATTACCGGTTCACGTGTTTTTTTGACGATTTCGGTAACGGCCTTTGCACCACCGCGGTCAGATGTACCGTGCAAGTTATCTATTTCATCAAGAAGTATCAGCTTCTTAGCATCGAGAAGCGTTGCGTTTTTTGAAGCTTCTCCTGCCGTTTCCGTAATAATTCCTTGTGTCCTCTTGTCGCTGGCATTTAGCTCGAGTAACTGCCACCCCATGTCATTTGCCAGTGCGATGGCAGCGGAGGTCTTACCTGTGCCAGGCCTGCCGTACAGTAACGCTGCTGATTTGTCTGACGGCCAGTTCAATGCCCATTTGCGCAGCTCTTCCAAAGCTTTGCGATTGCCTCTTACCTCTGATAGGGTGCGTGGGCGGTATTTTTCGACTAAGTCCATAGAAATTGAGCACAGAAATCAGGAGATACAGCGGATAAGGATATAAGAACCTCCTCTGTCTATTAATGTTTTGTGAACGATATGAAACTGGACGAATTGGCGCAGTCGCTTCGTGATTTTGAAGGCGTAGCACGGAAGCGCGCGATAGGTCCGCTTGTAAAATGGTTCGATGCAGATCTCAGTACAGGCCACTTCGGTGAGGACGCTGCGGTAATCGAACGCGGCGATGAGTCGCTTTTGTTAGCTGCCGACGGGATCTGGTCAAGGCTTATGGATGCAGATCCCGAATGGGCAGGCTATTGTGCTGTGCTCGTGAATATCCATGATATTTTGGCGATGGGGGGTACCCCACTAGCGATGGTCGACGTATTCTCGGCTAATTCGACCGAGGTCTGCAATCGAGTGTTAGCGGGTATGAGCGAAGCGATTAACAAATTCGGCGTGCCAGTCGTTGGGGGGCACCTGCACCCCGATACGACTTATAACGCACTCGACGTTGCCATCGTTGGAACTGTGAAGTCTAACTCGCTTATATATAGCGGCACAGCCCGGGAAGGGGACGACGTTATTGCTGCCGTTGACTTAGACGGGCGGGTTCATCCATCTTGCAGTCTCTGTTGGGACACTACCACAATGAAACATCGCGAAATGCTCAGCAGACAGCTACAAACTATGCCTCGCCTGGCGCAACAACACTTGGTGACAGCAGGTAAAGACATCAGTAACCCCGGTCTTCTTGGCACTCTTGCTATGTTGCTCGAATTGTCGGAAGTAGGAGCGGTCGTTGAACTTAGTCGGATCCCAATACCTGACGGAATGGGCATGGACCTATGGTTACGTATGTACCCTGGTATGGGATTTGTAATGACAGCTCAACCAGAGAACGTAGATAAAGTTGTGACCATCTTTGAGGAGGCTGGCATGGCAGCTGTCAAAATTGGCGGAATTACAGGAACAAGGAAGCTTGAGATAACGAACAACACGGAAAAAGTCGTTGTTTGGGATTTTGCTCACGATACCATAATGGGTATCGGCTCTGTTGCACGCAAATAGCTTCTGCTACAAACAAAAAGCGAAAAAATCAAAAAAAAGATGGGCGATAAGGCAAAAATGCCTTATCGGTTCTATTTTTATCTAGTAGTTCGTGTACGTTCTGATTCTTCCGTCGGGTCCCACAAGCTCAAGTTTTACTGGCCAGCGTCCGTCAATCGTATGGGTTGCACACGAGAAACACGGGTCATAAGCACGGATGACCATTTCAAGCCGATTGAGCAATCCTTCCTGTGGTTCTCCGTCCTTTATTAGGGCTTTTGCAGCCTCGCGAACCCCCAGATCTATCGCTCCTTGGTTGTGACCGGTCGAAACGATCATATTGGCCTTCGTTATGATGCCCTCATCGTCTGTGCTGTACTCGTGGATGAGCGTCCCTCTCGGCGCTTCAAGAACACCAACGCCTGTCGCCGCTCGCACTTCGGGCTTTGCCCAAACGTCTGTACTGGTTATGTCTGGATCGTTTAGGAGTTCAACAGCACGTTCGCTGGCGTACATCATCTCAATTAGCCTTGCGTAGTGGTAGAGTAGCGTCTGTTGTGGCATCCTTCCAAAAGCGGCTCTAAAGTCCGTGAGCATATCGTTGGCTAGCGGTGTTGAAATCTTGTCACACACGTTTATACGGGCAAGGGGCGCAACGCGATAGATGCCATCAGGCCAGCCCTTCTCCTTCCAATACGGGAATTTCAGGTACGACCAGTCTTGGTAACCCTCCTGAATGTAGTCCGCGTATTTGGTCGGATCAAACTCCTTTATAATGGATCCATCAGTATCCATCATACGCAGCGTTCCATCGTACAGCTCGAGGTTTCCGTCCTTGACTAAGCCCATCATTGGGGTATCTACGACTCCGAGCATCTTTATGACATCCAAATACTGGTCGAAAAGAGGTGCAGCCACTTCTAACCCGAGTTTAGTAAACTCAATCGAGTCTTCGGCGTCCTTGAGCATCTTCTGACGCTGTTCCTCGGTGATCCCCTTAGTGAGTCCGCCAGGCTTTGCGGTGACCGGTGCAGCCCTGCCGCCAATGGCCCGTATCATCTCTTGGCCGCGTTTTCTATTGAGGACTGCTTGTGTTGCAAGCTCAGGGTTTGCCTCAATCACACCAAAGATATTCCGCTTCTTTGGATCGCCATCGGGCGTGAATATGAGGTCTGGCGCGGCAAGGTAAAAGAAGTGCAGCGTGTGGCTGTGTATCATCTGTCCCATGTGCATAAGCTCACGGAGCATCGCAGCGGTACGTGGAATCTCAACGCCAAAGGTGTTGTCGGCCGCTTTCGCTGAGGCCAGGTGGTGGCTGACTGGACAGATACCGCAAATGGCCGTCACGATTCTCTGGGCGTCTTCTATAGGTCTCCCTTGCAGGAGTTTTTCAAACCCACGCATCTCGACAATGTGCAAGTGCGCATCATCGACCTGTCCTGCGTCGTTAAGGTTTACTGTAATTTTCGCGTGACCTTCGACTCTCGATACGGGCTCGACAGTGATTTTCTTTCCCATATTCATTACCTCTTTTCGGTGACCTTTCCCTTAATAAGTGAAACAGGCAGCGTATAACGATAGAAGGTGCCTATCGGATCATAGACGTCTTTAGCCATCTCATTTAAGTCGACTGAGGAGTCCTCGTCTAAGCCGTATGCTGATGCAATAACGTTAAGCATCGCCGCACCCTGTTCATACGAAGACGCCGTTGCTCCGTAGCAGCCTGTACACGGCGCATTGACTTGTGGACATTGTGCGCCGCATCCACTACGCGTTGCGGGCCCCATGCACATGAATCCTTGGTTAAGCAGACACTCATTACCTTCTCCGTTTGCTTCAATTGGCCGCTTGATATCTTCTATCCTCTTCTCCTGCCTCTCTCGTGGACAGTCCTCACAAACGTTTTTATTGCTTAATTGAGGTTCTTTTCCCTGTAAAAGAGCGGTAAGAACTTCCGCGATGAGGAACGCATCCGGCGGACATCCGGGGATAAAATAGTCAACTTTGATAACATCTGAGACCGGTCTAAGCGTCTCAAAGAGCTTTGGCAATTCACTTGATGTCGGGATCTTTTGATCAGGGGCTGTGGACGTTGTTGTCAAAACTGTTTGTTTGATGTCTGACATCGCGTTGATGTTGTTCAAACCTGGTATGCCACCAAACGCCGCGCAACTGCCGAGTGCAATTATAATGTCAGAGGTTTCGCGAACTTTTTTAGCAACGTGTTCATTGTCTTCATTGCGAATGCCGCCAGTCAGAATACCGACTGTCGTATGTTGATCGAAGTCTTTAATGTCCATTAACACTGGAATGCGAACGAACTCTATTGCTTGTAGCACGTCTAGAAGCGCTTCGTGCAGATCTAGAACTGCTATCTCGCATCCAGAACAAACTGCTAACCAGTCTTCTTGGACCTTTACCTTTTCAGCCACGTGTGTGTCACCTCGTATTTAAGCTCCGGAAAAGCAGTGAGAGTCAATCATATTGTCAACTAAACCGTGACCTCAGAGATTACCAAAATTGCCTCACACTCTTGACCCAATATATTCTAGC
>Ga0209123_1001455_pt1 | contig 23428 bp, 18 predicted proteins | sample BarGraIncu00431A_FD_184500 | JGI IMG/M metagenome (GOLD analysis project Ga0209123, IMG submission 184500) | Arctic peat soil microbial communities from Barrow, Alaska, USA - Barrow Graham LP Incubations 004-31A (SPAdes) (version 2) | ecosystem: Environmental > Terrestrial > Soil > Wetlands >...
CTGAAGCTGCAGCCGTAGCAGGACTCATTAGATGAACTGTACCGCCCTTACCCATTCTGCCGTTAAAATTACGGTTTGTTGTCGACGCACAGGCTTCACCATTAGCAAGAACCCCATTACTCATGCCCAGACAAGCACCGCAGGTTGGGTTTGTAACACAAAAGCCAGCGTTCTGGAAAATCTCGATCAGACCTTCCTTTAAGGCCATGGAATAAACAGCTGGAGTTGCAGGACTGACAATTGCCCGTACATCATCACTTATCTTTTTATCCTTAAGAATACTTGCCGCTATTCTCAGGTCTTCGATACGACCATTGGTACAACTTCCTATATAAACCTGATTGATTTCTGTACCGGACATTTCCTGGACAGTTTTTACTTGGTCCGGTTTGAACCCGAACGTAACCATTGGTTCTAAATTCGAAATATCATAGACATAGACTTTTTCATAGGAAGCATCCGCATCCGAAATCCATTTTGAGTATTCTTTCAAAGCGTCTCCCTTGGTGTCAAATTCGTCTTTAATGAAGTCCCAGAGGTATTCGACGGTTGTCATATCCGGGTAGCAGATTCCACAAGTGCCTCCGGCTTCAATTGCCATATTGCACAAAGTCATACGTGATTCCATTGACATAACATCGACAACCGGTCCAGTAAATTCTATGACCATGTTCGTTGCACCGTTTACTGTCAGTTCTTTAATAATGAAAAGGATCAGGTCTTTGGCATAAACGCCCGGCTTCAAGGTGCCATTAAGCACAAATTTAATTGCTTTCGGAAAGTGGAAGGCACATACACCCTTAAGAATCCCTACTTCGAGGTCAGTCGTTCCGACACCTGCAGCAAAAGCTCCAAACGCTCCATGAGTACAGGTGTGCGAATCCCCCATGATAACAGTATAACCTGGTCTTACGAATCCTTTTTCTGGGAAGATCGCATGACAAACGCCATTTCTTCCGATGTCAAAAAAGTCTTTGATACCATGCCTTTTCGCCCAATTACGTAGTATCTTTCCCTGTTCAGCAGTTTTAGAATCTTTGGCGGGTGTCACATGGTCTATGACCGCCTTTATTTTCGTGGGATCAAAGACTCTGTCCATTCCCCTGGCCATAAGATCCGTAATTGCAATGGGTGTGGTAATTTCATGACAGAAAACCCTATCTAATTTTAAAACATGCGTATCAGGAAACGGCATGTTTACCCTGTGTGCATTAAATATTTTCTCAGCTATCGTTTTTCCCATTTTATTCTCCTTTAATTTTTCTACTTTAATCACAAATCTGTGTTTAAACGTGTATACCTTCTACCCTATTAATAAATCTTTAGCCACCTCCATATAATGGTTTTACTTATTATGACATGGAACTTCAAATAAGAATGTTACATATGATACAATCTAAAGATGAAGAAAGGAGGTGTTTTTCTTGAATGAGTGGAATTTATTTTCAACCCATAAAAAAGATATACCAACCGAATTGTTTAAGACTTTTAAAACCAAACCAGCACAGGCGTTTAAAAAAAATCAAATAATCTATCGGCAAGGAGAAATTGCTAAAAGTTTTTATTACTTGAAAAGCGGGCAAGTTCAAATTTTTGTAAATTCCTCGGATGGCTTAGAAAAAATTTTCACAACTTATAAAAAGGAGACAATTTTCGGAGAGGCATCTTTCTTTGATGGTTTTCCAAGAATATCATCAGCAAAAACTCTTTTGGATTCAGATATTATCATGATTGATAAAGCTGATATTATGTTGTATTTTCAAGAAAGCCCCTTCCTCGCTTTGAATCTCATAGAGCTTTTATCACAAAAAGTAAGGATGTTATCAAATGAAATAGACAACATTTCATTTTTATCAGCAGAAAAGAGAATTGCCCAATACCTGATTAATATCAATCTAGATACTAATTATTCTATTGATTGTACACATGAAGATATAGGAAAAGCTGTTGGTGTAAGTAGAGTTACTGTAAGTAGGGTTTTAATCAAATTTTCGAAGTATGGATGGATTGATACTAAATATAAAAAAATTGTTATATTAGACAAAGATGCCCTATTAGAATTTAGAGAGACATAATTCACAAGAGCGTAACAATTCCCCCCTATCTTAGTCGCTTCAACAGCAGCCTTGGCAAGTTTTCTCACTTCTTCAAGACAATGTTCGGGAATAAGCAAGTGAAATTATGACTCGCCCTTTTTGCCGCAGCGGCGCCGCGCCTTGTGCAACGTTCGTATTTCCCATATGGTTTACAAAAACAAGCTGTGATTGACATCATCAACGGTACATATAAAGATCGTCCCAGTATGTTGAGAAAGTTTGGAAAAACGATCTTCTTTAATCCTGTCACCAACCCGTTGTTAGACTGGATTTTTCAATTGGGGCTACAGGCGGCAAGTTGGTCCACTGGATCTCTATTTTTTAGTAAGGGCTGCCTAAGTTTTTATTTCAATTTTTTCAGGTAAGTTGGAAATAACATTTTTGTCGGTCTTCAATCTGCGCAGAATAAAAGGGCTGACTATTCAAAGCGCGAATTAAAACATCTCCGCTATTGGCTGGAGATGTTTCAATTCGCGTTCGATGTAAAGGAGCTTGCTCTTCTTGGGAAAAATTAAAGTGCAGTCTCACAATAAGATAGAAACTTGAGTCGTTCTATCTTAAAGTTTGAATTTGCCAGGATTTCTGGCCAAAATTTAATCGTTACAATTAACTCATTCCTGTTATTGTCGGATAATTTTTTCCAAGGTACTAGTAAATGGTGCAATTTTCTCTCTTCATCTATAATAGCATCTAGTTTCCATCCAGCTTCCTTCTTTTGAAGGAACCAACGTTCATGCTCGTATTCAGCTAAAGTAATTAATTCACGTTCAGTAAATGTTACAGCTTCGAGCTTTTCCTTAACAGAAATAATATCGTAACCGATCCTATGCAAAGCATCAGGAATATGCTTTATTTGTTCGTAGATAGACTCTTTGTGTTCATTACAAAGAGTTTCCCATGATTTTATGCAATCTAATTTTGATTCATCCTTATCTTTGTCGAGCAAAGTATGCCTATGAAGATCCATTGCCAGACTTTCAAATTTCTCACTATAGAAAGCATCATGCATTAAGCGACGTAAAAATTGTTCTTCATCAACATGTAATTTCAACTGTTCTTTAGAAGGCAAATGTGATTGCTCCCATTTTTTACTGTCGGTTAGCATACTCATCTCTAAGATGGCTTCCATTGATCTTGATTCATGCTTATATCGTGTAACTTTGAGCATTGCTCGTAAAATACCATTATCTATTTGAGCTTCACCTCGCTCATTTAATAGATGGGGTACTTTACGTTCTAGTAGTGATCGTAATAGCATTGCTCTACGAACAATGAATAATTGATCCTTCTGTTCATCTGTTTGATTAGGTCCGAGAATATTTACGTACCCTCTTAGACGGCTTACAAAATCTGGGCCTTTGGCACTTTGAAAGTCTTTTAGAAAGTGTTTATGTTCCAATTCATCCGTAATATCTTCTCCACCAAATTCTTTAAATGTACTACTGGTTCCACCGGCAAATACAAAAATAGCTTTTCCAATAGGATGAATAGAATCTCCTTCTTTAAATTCCCCATCCTGCATAGGTGCTAAGAAATACTTTAGCCAGCCCAGATTCCCTTCAAAAGCGGAATCAAATTCGTCAAAAAATATTAGTGGAATTTTCCCATTCAAGCAAAGGTCTCGGACTTTATGGAAGGCAGCAAATAAGTCCTCTAATGATTGAAATTGAGATAAATTAAAATTCAATTTATCCATAAGATCTGGGGCAATACTGGAAGCTACTTCTGAAACCCCAAATGATTTACCGGACCCTGGTGTTCCAAATACAGCAATGCACAGCGGACGAACCGTATTTTTCGTAGAAATATACTCCGTCATTAGGTTTTTGATGCTTCTATAAGCCTCAATTTCTGCTCTGTCAACCGTTTTTAATTTGCCAAATTGTGCTATGGGTATAAACTTGAGGGCACTCTTTTCACCACTTTTGACGATATTATAAGCTATGTCTGCTAAACTACTAGAACTCTTGTCTTTAATAATATACCAGTCAGTCTCACAGTCTGAAGTATTGTTTGTATCACGTATTAGTACATCTTGAATATGCTCTTTACAGACAAAATCATTTTCAGTTTCCTGAAAAATTAATGGATTTGGAAAAGCAGTTTCATCAATATTCCCACCAAAACCATAAACAAAATATTTTTGAGCAGCAACAATGCCTTCGCGTATACCTTCCCCTATTGATTTACTAAGTTCTTCATTATTACAAATTCCCATAGCTATATTACGGGACAGCGCAGCAACAAAGCAAGAGGTTAGGCCAAACATTTTGCCTTGATTGTCTTTTATGAAACCTCCTTCAAATTCATAAGTCAAGAAATACAATTGAGATTCCGCTACTCCTTTATTTTGATAATATATAGCACCTTCAAGGCCAAAGGGTACTATAAGATGATGACAGTGGGCAAGGAAGGCAAGGTCGGGGTTATGACTGATTTGCCACACAAAATCCTGCGCCGTTTTTTCCCAAGAAAGACTTTTACTAATATTTACTCCTTTTGCTCTTAAATCATCAATATTTATAACGACAATGGTATTTTGAATATGAAAATCTCTTATATTATGCCAAAGCTTACTAGAACTGGTAGGGTGATTCACCTTGTATATTACAACAGGTGATTTTCCAGGTGTTTTTATTGCTAAAGGCCAGAATTCTTCGTTAGCATTAAAGCCGTTATTCTCATCATCTAATATGACCATATCTGCATTTTGGTCATCATCGATGATCGGTAGTAACATAGGCATACCAGAAGTCAGTCCTGTAAATCCAAGATAGCGGCTGATACGGTAGACTTTGTGATTATCATTTTTATTGAGGGTTTCAGGAAAAAGCTCTAACTCCACAGTAGAACGAAGAAGTTCTTTGGGCAACGTAGCTTCTATGTCTTGAATTTGTGGTGAACTTATTGAAGCCTGAGTTGCTAGAGTTACAAACTTTGACAAAAGTAGTGCCTCACCATTTTTAAAACTATTGTGAACATGTGGATAAGACTGCCAATTCAAACCTGGAGTACACTGTTGATCAGTTCTCCACTGTAATAAATTTACACATATGTCTCCTGATACGACAATTTTAAAACATTTGTTTTCCATAGTTCTAACTCCTTAACAACATTAGAATTATTCTATTTTAAACATAATTATATACTATCTTTGAACTCTTTTATACTACCGTTACCTATCAAAGTTGCTCATATTCCAATTGAAACCCTATAATGAGTGAATCTTTCTCTACATAAACCAATAAATTTGTTCCATCTGGCTGAAATTTCCATCCTTTTTCCAATGTCACTTCACTCACACGAATGCCGCGGCTGAGGATTTCACTGTCGAATCAACTTCTCGTTCAATTTACCTAAAGCTAACGAGAATCCACTTGTCTAAAGTTATTTTTTGGTACCTCTAATAGCCTATCTATGCTTTCGATATCTATTCCCCCCATGTATAATGATGATAACCATATATTCTGGAGGCGAGACATCTTGATTATCCGAGAAATAGGGACTAGAGGGGTCATTTTTACTTACGAAGATGATATTTCAGTGTATTTGATCAAAGGAGATCATCTCAATATTTTATGTGATACGCACTTAGGTCCACTATCCATGGATGTCATAAAGGAATATCTCTTGACTCAAATAGTCCCTAAAGAACTCCTGGTCTTTAATTCTCATTCTGATTGGGATCACATCTGGGGAAATTGTGCTTTTGAGGGCGCCCAGATCATTGGTCATGAAACGGCAAGAAGGCGTATGCAGGAGATCGGAGACTATGAATTGAACCGTTTAGGAAAATTCCATAACGGAGAGATTAAACTAAATTATCCAAACCTTACGTTTAGTGAAAGGCTGACCTTTGAAGATGAAGATATTGAATTCAGCTATGCCCCAGGGCATACGATCGATTCTTCCCTTTGCTTTGACCGAAGAGATTCTGTGCTATTTGTTGGGGATCTTATCGAGTATCCTATTCCTTATCTTGATTATTACGATCTTGATGCATTTATCAAAACTTTAAAAATAATCAGGGATTCCCCCGCAAGAATCAAACTTTCGGCTCATTCAGGTATTGTTAATGATGACTTAATCGAACGTAATCTTTCCTATGTCCGCGGGATTCTACTTGGTCAAGCCATTACACCTGAAATGATAGAATCATCCGCCGAAGTCCATCAGTATAACTTAAATAATCGTTTACTTCTTAAGTACGAGCCACTCATTCGAGAAAAGTTCGGCCAGAACTTTGATTATGCATCCTTTAGGTCCAACTTCCTGGACTTAAGCCAAGTGAATTCAAATGATTTTGAAGCAGAGCTCGGAAAATATCTTCGAGGATTGAACAATAGTGATGTTTTAAAGGAGACTTGAGAAAATGTGGATTGACCTTAGAAGTGATACTGTGACGCAACCAACAGAGGTGATGCGTCAGGCGATGGCTCGGGCAGAAGTGGGTGATGATGTTTACGGTGATGACCCAACAGTAAACCGATTGGAACTATTAGCAAGTGAGATGTTAGGAAAAGAAGCTGCACTATTTGTGCCATCCGGGACATTCGGTAATCAATTGGCTATTATGTCTCATACTCAAAGAGGCGATGAGATACTAGTGGGCGAAGAATGCCATATTCTCATGCACGAAGTTGGGGGTGCGGCAGTACTATCAGGAGTACAAACACGTTCTTTCCCAACAAATATGGGGCGTGTAAACATAAATAAACTGGAGAAAATGATTCGTGGTCAGGATATCCATTTCCCGAATACTGGGCTGATCTGCATGGAAAATGCACATTCATCTGGAACTGCTGTGCCGGTAGAAGATATGAAGGCAGTGTACCTTCTGGCTAAGTCCAAGGAAATTCCTGTTCATATTGACGGAGCACGCATATTTAATGCCGCAGTTTCGCTTGGAATAGATGTGAAAGAGATTGTAGCTTGTGGGGACTCAGTGAATGTCTGTCTTTCCAAAGGGCTGTGCGCGCCGGTTGGATCAATCTTGATCGGCAGTAACGACTTTATCCTTAAGGCACGTAAAAATAGAAAACTGATGGGTGGAGGGCTCCGCCAAGCGGGAATTCTGGCAGCGGCAGGGATCATTGCCTTAACCGAAATGGCATCAAGACTAGGTGAAGATCACAAAAATGCCCGTTATCTAGCAGATCGGCTTGAAGAAATTGAGTCCTGTCACATTCAGCGGGATCGTTTGGACATTAACATGGTATTTTTCACACTATCTGAGTCAGTAATAAGCGAGTCTGCTCTTATTACTGGTTTGAATAGCGAAAAGATTAGAGTAAACGGTCAGGAGGATGGCGAGTACCGTTTTGTCACTAACTACGGAGTATCTATTGAGGACATAGACAAAGTCGTACAAACTATGAAAAATGTTATAGTCAATTATTCTAGTGATCGATAAGCTGTCTTAAAATTCGCGTCTTTTGTATCTCAGAACCGGACTTGAACCAGCCGCCAATATAAAAGAACAAGGTGTTCCGCGTGAACGTGCGAAACACCTTGTTCTTTTATGTCCAGCAACGGAATCCTAATCTGAGCGTAGACAAAAAGAACGGCGGCCGTGGCCGCCACTTCTCGCCTAACGTTCTATTTTCTCCGTTTTCGGCGTTCCATCCTGATATTATATTGTAAATCGATCTCTCTAAGCTTTTTAATGATAACTGCTTTTTTGTCTTGGTTATTGTTGCTGGCTAACTGTTCGCGTAATTCCCCCATGTCGTTTAACAATTGCACTTCTTCTGGTGCGTATCCTGCATTCTTTAACAACATATATCCGGCACGGATATCCTCTGGCAGACTTGCCCAGTAATCCAGATTGATGGGTTTGCCAAAAGGAAGGTTATCAAATTCGCCATTTCTCATGGCTTCTTGAATTTTTGCTTCAACCAGTTTTTCGAACATACCTGTGTCAGCTCCCTTAAACATATTCGTTAAAAATTGCGTTTTAAAATTTAATTACCAGATTGCCGGAATCAAACGGTAACGTGTCCTTAACCAATAGTCGTTGTACCACTCCGCTGCCCCGTATAATCGGTATCCTCCCGGGGAGCGCTCCGATTCCGGCAGTAAACCGATCTTATGGTAATAGATAATGGTTTTCAAGGTGCTTCCAGTCAACTTTACAAAATCGCTGATTATTATTCGATTTTTCACCGTTATCCCCCCTTCAAAGTCATTATAAACCCCGCCCCAAGGGCCGAGTCAATATAATTCTAGGGAGCTTTGATTAGAATGGACATGAGTTGCCACATATTAACTCTACGCGTGCCAAGATCCATCGGACCTTAGACATGAGATATTTTAGTCGGCGTCGAGAAGCATCCCAGCCATGAGGACATGGCGGACAAGCTGGCCCGTGTCTTCAACAATATTCTGAAAAACGCGATTGCCTACAGTTATGAAACCAGCGTTATTGACATTTCGGCGTCCCAAGAGAGAGAATATGTCGTTATTACGTTCACTAATCAGGGTGATCCGATTCCTGCCCAGAAGCTGGATAATATTTTTGAAATATTTTACCGACTGGACTCCGCCCGCTCCACAAACACCGGTGGAGCTGGGTTGGGTCTAGCAATTGCCAAAGAAATTGTCACGGCACATGGTGGAACGATCACAGCGGAAAGCAACTCAGAACACACCAAATTTACTGTAAAGCTTCCATCATAAGCAAATCTTAAGATATTCATAAGCGGAAATTACAACATGGCTCCTTATTCAGTGCTTAAATAGAGATAGCACTGAATAAGGAGTTTTTTGAGATTAGAAAAACAAAGAAGAGCAAATCGAAGTTTTGGGTCCTCCTGTTAACTGTTGCAGTTATTATTTTTGCTTACAACACTAACATTGCTCTTGACGGCCAATCATTGTTTAGCAAAATCGGCGGCGATAATGCCGGGTCGCTTCCCTTATTAAGGGTGGCCTCTGATTCTGACGTTTCCGTACCCTTAGACAATCTGAACAGTTCTAATGCGATTCTCGTTCGGCTGGATAATCACAGCGTTTTGATGCAGAAAAACAGTAAGGAAAAGATTTACCCCGCGTCTTTAACAAAAATTATGACTGCAATCGTTGCCATTGAGAGTTTACCTGATTTACAGACAAAGGTAGATCTTCCTAATTCCATGTTTCAGAAATTGTACAAAGCGGATGCATCCATGGCAGGGTTTAAGCCAGATGAAAAAGTCCGAGCCATTGATTTGCTTTATGGCGTGATGTTGCCGAGTGGAGCGGAATGCTGCATTGGGCTAGCCGACCATATTGCGGGATCCGAGCAAAAATTCGTTGAGCTAATGAATCAGAAAGCAGTAGTGCTCGGCATGAGTACTACGCATTTTACCAATTCCACCGGCCTTCAAGACGATAACCACTACACGACCGTAAAGGATTTGTCGCTACTTCTGAGTTATGCGTTGCAAACTACCACGTTTCGGGATATTTTCACTGCTTCTAGCTACTCTATCGCACCGACAAGCAAACATCCGAACGGGATTACCTTTCAGAACACAATGTTTAAAAATATCACGAATCCAGTGGTTGACGGCGGAAAAATTTTGGGTGGCAAGACTGGATACACTATTGAAGCCGGGCTATGCCTTGCCAGCCTCGCTCAAAAAAACGGCAGGGAGTATATACTCGTGACAGCAGGAGCTAAAGGTAATCACGAATCAGAGCAATACAACCTTGATGACGCTTACACCGTGTATAACAAATTAGGGAAATAACTATTTCGAATTACCGCCTTTGGCTATTCCAGGTTTGAGCAAATCCGGATGAAATCGTTTTTGTCCGCTGCCCTCAAAATTAAGAGAAACAAGCTCTGACGAATCTTCTCCGTTTACGCCAATTCACTCCTTCAGAATAAGTGCATATTATGTACCGCATATTAGTTCCTATTCTAACCTTAGGGGCATATGACATAATATCAAATCATTTTGAAGGAGATTAAGATATGGGAAGAATCAAGGAGTTTGTTTATACCTTTGTATTTAAGATGGCATTACGTTATGCAGCGAAAAATAAACTTAAAACTATGAATAAGCTATTAAATTTATTTAGTAGAATTGCCCGTGATGAAGATTATAAAAATGCCATAAGCTATTTACAGAAATATTCAATGGATTCTTCTAGTAGTTTCAATATGTTATTTAAAGCTGTATTTACTCAGCTTGCTCCTAATGTTCGCAATAAGTTCCTTACGAATTTCTTTATCAAAGCAACTCTATTGGGACGGGAAAAAGCACTAAAAACTGCTGAACTACAGGATTGTAATATTCCATGGGCCATTTTGATGGATCCTACTTCGTCGTGTAATCTGAAATGTATCGGATGTTGGGCCAGTGAATATAATCATCAAAGTTCATTATCCTTTGCTGAACTTGATAATATCATTGAGCAAGGTAAAAAATTAGGCATATTTATGTATGTTTACTCTGGTGGGGAACCCTTAATGAGAAAAACCGATTTAATTGCTTTAGCCGATAAACATCAAGACTGTGCTTTCATGGCCTTTACCAATGGTACTTTGGTCGATAAGCATTTTGCTCAAGAGTTAGTAAGGGTTGGTAATTTTGTACTGGCTTTCAGTATTGAAGGGATAGGGGAAGCAACTGATAACCGCCGGGGCATTGGCACTTATGATAAAGTTATTCACTCCATGGACTTAATGAAGGAGGTCGGGGCAGGTTTTGGTTATTCCTCTTGCTACCACAGCAAAAACATTGACGCTGTTGCTTCCGATGAGTTTGTAGACTTAATGATTGAAAAAGGTTGTCTTTTTGCTTGGTACTTTACGTATGTACCAGTTGGGAAAGATGCTGCGCTAGAATTAATTGCACGACCTGATCAACGGCAGTATATGTATCACAGAATCAGAGAAATAAGAAACACCAAGCCAATATTTGGCATGGATTTTTGGAACGACGCGGAATACGTTCATGGCTGTATAGCTGGAGGACGTAATTATTTTCATATTAATGCCCATGGCGATGTAGAGCCTTGCGCCTTTATTCATTATTCCAATGTAAACATTAGAGAATGCGCTCTGTTAGAGGCTTTAAAGTCTCCTTTATTTGCCCAATATCGCAAAAATCAGCCTTTTAATCAGAACCATTTACGGCCTTGTCCTCTTATGGACAACCCTGATAAATTAAGAATGATGGTCAATAAATCTGGTGCTCATTCCACTCAAGTTCTAGATATGGAAACTGTAGAAGAATTGACGGAAAAACTCCAGAATATTTCATCAGCCTGGGGGGAATGTGCTGATAATATCTGGGAGCAAGCCGCGACCTCAAAGAAAGAATGATTTGTTTCCTTTAGGTGCACGCTTGTTTCTCTACGCTACCGTAACTATTCCACTGTCCTCCATATTATGTTATAATTTACTAACTGAATATGAACCTTCGGGGCAGGGTGAAATTCCCTACCGGCGGTGACGATTGCCTTGGTATTCAATTTGCCACCTCGAGAAACTTCTCGAGGTATTTTCCTGCGCGCTGTTCCCTTCGCATTATGAAGGTTCAATTCAAATATCTGATTAGTTAGTATGGAGGGTTTAAAATTGGTTCAGAAAAAACAAGCGTCCCGTATGGGCATCTGGTGGATTGCCCTTGGAGCTGCCATGTGGGGACTCGACGGCGTCTTTATCGTGACATTGCTAAACTATGTGACATCTTCCCAGATTGTCTGGATAGAGCACATATTGTTGTTGTTCTTCGCCGCGCCTGTGCTTATCTGGAAGCGCCATGAGCTTAAGTGCCTGAATCGTGGCGATTGGTTAGCCGTCCTGTTCATCGGATGGGGTGGATCGGCTCTGGCATCCATCTTATTTACCGCCGGATTTACGTATGGCAATCCGAACGTGGTGCTTATCCTACAAAAGGTACAGCCCGTTTTTGCTGTTCTGCTCGCCGCCTGGATACTTAAAGAACGCATTATAAAGGCTTTCTGGTCGTTGCTGGTTTTGGTGCTCATCGGTGCCTACCTGCTCACCTTCGGCCTGCACATTCCAACTATCGGCGGTAGCACGCGACTCATCGGATCGTTGTATGCCATAGGAGCTGCAGCTCTGTGGGGCGGTTCGACTGTGATGGGCAAACGCCTAGTCGGCAAAGTGTCGTTTACTACCGTTACGGCTCTAAGATTTGCTGTTGCGTTGCCACTGTTGACCCTCATCATATTAGTGCAACACCCCAATTGGCATAGCCTCAGCCAGGCCTTAACCTTGGCACCGGTTTGGGCAAACCTACTGTTCCAAACCATCGTGCCAAGTCTAGCGAGTCTACTGCTGTATTACCGAGGGTTGACTGGAGTCAAGGCCTCACATGCAACTATCGCAGAGCTCGCATTCCCTGCAACGGGCTTACTCCTCAACTGGCTAATATTACACCAGACCATCGACCTTGGCCAATGGATTGGTTTTGCCATCATCTGGCTGGCCGTGCTACATTTATCGCGGTTGCGCAATGAACCAAAAGCACCGGAGGCGTCCGCTCCTCACCTGTCTGATTTAGCTTCCTAGTTGCTTTCATCTCATTTGTTTAAAAAGCCGATTCTTCCTTAATGTTGGAAAAATCGGCTTTTTATTTCTTTCTAACATACTCGTCATTTTCTAGTTTACAAAAACTCTCTTCACCCCTACAATTCTTTGCTTAAAGTAGTCACTCGATAAAGAAGTTATAACTGTACTTTCACTACCAAGCGCCTGTATAAATTGATTATCGCCAATATAAATCCCAACATGTGTAATTGCGTTTGAACCTATATATTTACTAAAAAACACTAAATCTCCGGGCAACATGTCAGTTATAGTTGGTGCAATAGATGTAGGGATCGCATCATATTGAGGTTGTGCATCTCGTGGCAAGTCCACTCCATTAACACGACTACTAATATAAGTTAATCCAGAACAATCTATACCCCATCCGCCTACTCCGCCCCACAGATAAGTAACTCCTAAAAACTTCTTGGCCGTGTTTACAAAATCGACACCTGTTGTTTTAGGTATGTGAACTCCCGCTTGCAATCGTAAAGTATCTGTAGTTTCTATCCAGCCTATAGCGTTCATTGGTAGAGCTACTTCATACCAATTATCCGTTTTCTTTATCAAATATAATTCTGTTCCCAATGTTAGTTTCGTAATTGGTGCAGTCCCATTCATGCTTGAGTATACATCTTTAAATTCTGATTCTATTATAATTGTTTCAGGTGTAATACTAGTGAAATTTTTGGTTATTTTAGATGATTCAATCCAGCCAATATACCCATCTTTCACTTCTACTTTTGACCATCCTGAAGTTTCCGCAATAATTCTGACTTGTTGAGCATAGAGTGCTTGAGTTACTCTCTCCGAATTGGTGTTTGTCGATTTAAAAACATCAACAATTGGTTCATTAATAACAGTAATGTTGTTGTAAAGCGATGGATTTTTCGTCTCTTTACCCACTAGATCGCCGTAATCACCCATTATTATACCGCCAACACTATCTAGTACAATATCTGGTATAACTCCAGTTCCACCGAAAGCCACTATATTAGGACCAACTCCAGTCGAATATAGTGTTTGCAAGTACTTCATAATAGCCGGTGGAACCCCTGCTATGGAAGGGTCTACCAGTACAATTGGGTCGCCTGTAACTGATGCTAAAGTGCTTCCCGCAAGCGCATCGGGGAAATCTATTCCTGATGCAATATACACTGTCTTTGGTGTCAGTGAAAATTCAGACAATATTTTTTCGGATGTGTCGAATCTGTCAGTACCTGCAAGACGAGTTATAGTGGCAGATGTAAGAGCGTTTATGCTTGTTTGTACCGCATCGGAAACTACGCCAGTTCCGCCCACAATATATACTTTGGACGGTTGCACACTGGATATATAACTTTTGGTCCCTTGGGGTAACGAATCTTTAGCGGTCAATAAAATTGGATATCCATAACTACTCGCAATGCTTGAGATGCTTATAGCATCGGGAAAGCTTTCACCCGACGCTATAACTATTGGAGTATTTTTAGAGGCAACGAGTTCTTGTGCGATAAGAGTATTTGTGTCGTACCTATCGTATCCACCAATACGATCTATATTATAAAATCCAAGTCTATTCAATTCTGTTTTGAAAGCATCACTTATTATTCCAGTACCGCCAATGATGTGAATTGTGCCGGTTTTACTTAGTTTATCAGAAATGAATGTTAGTGCCGCACTCGAATGAGCTACAGTGCTATCCACCAGTAAAATAGGCGCGTTTAATTTTTTGGCCAAGACACTTACCGATAATGCATCTGGGAAGTTATTTCCAGATACGATAATTACATCTTTCAGTCCGATGGTATCGCCTTCCATAGCGATAGCCTTAGCTGTATCAAATCTATCTTGACCAGCGATACGGGTATATGAACCAGGCACTATAGAGGCCAAGGTAGGTGTGACTGATGTTGTAACGGTTGTTATCATCATTAATAATGCAAGTCCCAGTGCTAGACACATTTTTTTCATCCAATTTGCTCCTTTAGTTTCTCTGATATAAACTATATATAATATAAGATCACTGACTATTATACCCTGAATCCTCCGTAAATGAGAAGCGATTGAATCCACTCTTCGGGATAAAATACCTTACGCAAATTATCCAGTACTAAATCTATGATTTTTTCTTGTTCAATTCAGGGACCTCCGATTAATACTCTAGCCAAATACTTCCGCGTAAGAACTACTTTATTAACAAATTAATTCTTTTCTTGAATTTTGTAAGAGGTGCTTTAGGGTTAGCACCAAACTACCCAAATGATCTACCTTTGCTATGATATTCGAATTTCTGTCGAATATTGGATCTGGTTCTACAGTAAGATTGTTTCCCGAAAATTTAAAATCGTTGTTTGCTCTCGTTTATCTCGCATTTTCTATCTCCCTAATTTAACTTGCGTATGCATAATGCCACCTTAGGTCTCGGAATATCAAAAGGTTAATTCTAATATTATAGATAAATTTTCACTTCAAAATGCCAAGCAATAACTAAAGCGACCACACTGGTCGCTTTTACGATATATTTACCCTAATATGGCACTGTTGTTTGGTGCCTCGAAAATTGACACACTAGTTGGGCCTATGGATAACTTACCCAATCTTAATCTATAATCCGATTTCTGCCGCCGCCGTACGCATACCAAGTATGCATTTGTTAATAACATCGTCAAGCTCCATATGAATATTCTTACAGCCTTGGAGAATAACCTCTCGATTTACACCAGCTGCAAAGCGTTTATCTTTGAACTTCTTTTTTACGCTTTTGACTTCGATATCCATTACTGATTTTGATGGCCGCATTAAGGCGGCGGCTCCAATTAGCCCTGTCAACTCATCTATTGCAAAAAGCACCTTTTCCATGTACAGTGTCGGTTCCGCATCTACTACCAAGCCGTGTCCATGACTAATAACTGCATGTATGAATGGATTGTCATAACCCGCCTCTTGCAATAGCTCAGGCGCTTTTTTGCAGTGTTCATCTGGATACATTTCATAATCCACATCATGCAGAAGACCAACAGCACCCCAATAGTCTACATCTTCTCCAGCTTCGACAGCAAAAAAGCGCATTACTGCTTCAACTGCGAGACCGTGGCGAATAAGCGCTTCATTCTTATTGTATTTTCTTAGTACTGATATTGCTTTTTCTCTCATAATTTAAAAACCTCTTACTTTTAGTGTATTTAGCTCTCTAAATTAGCTCTTAATCTCTGTGTCAATCTACAAACTAAAATTTACACCAAAATACTCATCAACGCAAGGGAAAGCCTGTTATGTTTTATTTTGGCATACGCATCATTGTTTAAACTGTTGCTGATCTCCTTCAAACTGGTATATTGTTAGAGAACGGAATCTTGATACGTTCGTAAGAAAGGAGGTCAACCAGAAACATGCCCTGCCGTCCATTATTCATATAATAAATAAAGCACCAAGGAGAGTAGTATGATTAGGCCAATTTGTAGAGATATAATTATTTTAAGCCAAAAATCTGTTCCAGCAACCAAAGCGGATATGCCGGTGTTAGATGACCTCCTGGATACGTTACGAGCAAATGCGGATCGGTGTGTCGGCATGGCGGCTGACATGATCGGTGTCAATAAGCGCATCATCGTGTTCAGCATCGGACCGATGAACATACCCATGATCAATCCGGTCATCACAAAGCGTGCCAGCCCGTATGAAACTGAGGAGGGCTGCCTGTCACTGGACGGCGTACGAAAAACTACCCGTTATCAGTCCATTGAGGTAGAGTTCTTCGACCGAAACTTCAAGCAGCAGAAGCAGAACTTTACCGGCCTTGCTGCGCAGATCATTCAGCATGAAATCGATCACTGCGACGGAATCCTAATCTGAACGCAGTAAGCTGTTATTCACGTTGATTAGAACGCGACCATAAGCATAATGTGCTGCTCATATTTCAATTTGAGCAGCACATTATCAATATATGCAGAAAGGAAAAGCGCAACAAGGAATTACTTGATATGGTCGGGCTGTCAAAAAAAGTGCAATTTGCGTTTGTCGTATACAATCGATAAAATTAAAATAAATCTTTTGGAGGCGATTAGTTATGAAAACAATACGCATCTACTCAGACTATATCTGACCCTTTTGCTATATCGGCAAGGTCCTTGCCGACCGACTAGGAAGTGAGCTTAACTTACCCATTGAATGGCTCAATATCGAAATCCATCCGGACACTCCACCACAAGGACGATCCATTCATGAATTATTCCCTCCACACATGGTCCAAGGAATATATGAAAACCTAAATCAAATGGGAACAACTTTCGGTCTCAAGTTTGTTGCACAAGATAGGCTTTCTAACTCTCACATAGCCATTCTTTTAGGAGAGTACATCCATCTCCATCACCCAGAACAGGAAACTGGCTATCATGATGCAGTGTTCAAAGCTTATTTTAGCGAAGGCAAGGACATCGGTGAACGAGAAATCCTATCTGATCTTCTACAGGAATTAGAAATTGATCCGAAAGTCCTACCGACTGCCCTCAACGATATCGCAGCCCAGACCCGTATGCAAAAAAATGCCCAAAAAGCCGTAGACAACGGGGTTACCGGTACCCCAACTTTCTTTATTTGCAATGAACGTGTGGTCGGAGCCCAACCCTATCCAAGCCTACTAGCTGCCGCGCGCCGTGCCTTAGGACTTGAAGCCGCCGACCCGAATGTTTTACCAATCTTGAAACTATGAACCAGTAAATATTTTAGCGATTGGGTATGCCGATAGTGCACCACTTTCTCCAGATCGACATATCACCTTACGCAAGAATCTTGAAAACACTGTTTGGTATGAAACCTTCCGACACACTCATCCACCGACATTCAAAGGGACAGTTGGGTCGTTTCTCCATTGAACGACCTAGCTGTCCCTTTGTTTATAGTTTTTCATGATAAGTACTTAATTTAATCCTTTTTGCTTTCCATCATAATATCCTTTAGTGCTGTGTCTGGCTCGTGATACCGACGATATAAGTGTGTAAACGTTGTATAGGTACATAGCTTATTGAGCAAAGGAATTCTCATAAGCCAGGAAAAAATAAGGTAGGCTGCAAAAAATGAACTCAATGTGTAAATGTAATCGAACATTATCTTAAAGACGAAGGAATAATGTTCGATGAGTATAATTTCATTTAATCCATTTAATACATACAAAGATACCGGTATCGTCGCAACAAAATATAATACTATTGCAAATGAATGGCTTGATTCAACGGCTTTATTGGGGCAATAACCCATACATCTCATACAGCTCTCACAAGAAAATGTCCAATAAGGACGGGGCTTATTCCTTCCCGTCATTCTTATTGCCTTAAGTGGACAGCTTTCAGCACATAAACCACAACCAGTACAACTTGCTGAAGCAAAAAATAATTTTGAAAAGAAAAATCGGCCTAGGATCAGGTAAACTAAAGAGATCGAGCTCAGGAGCAAACCCAATAATAGGGATAAAATCCCCCTAAACATTCTTTTCCCCTCTATAATACTTGCCATAAAGGAATCTACCTTTACCTTTGCTCTGGAGATGATGAACTTGGAGTTTGCTAGATTTAATCCCCAATGCAATGACATCCAGTTAGAGGGCATATCCAACCCCATGACTCCACGTACTATGTAACCTTTCATCATAAGCAGGAGTGCAATAAGATAACCGGCCGTACCTTCCAAGCCCGGAAACGGAATAGAAGCAATTCTGGTACCAGCTCTTGTCACAACCACAAAGGCATGTTTTCCCCTTCCAGGCGGTAAGTGCAATGTGTATCGAATTACCTGCCAAGGGGCTGTAAAGCCATGCGTTGGAAAAACTACCCCTAACAAGCCCTTTTCCTCTTCAAACTCAGATTTCTCACGGTAGTTTGATATCTGATACAGCTTTGAGGTTATCCCTTTTTTGTCGGCTATTTTTGCCATCCAGGTTGCTGCTCGATAAGAATTTCCCGTTCCACTCATGAAATATATTACCATTGAACTATACCTCATACTCCACCCTCCGGATCGATATGCCACTCGGTTCAGTTACGGTTTTCTCCCGCTATCTCAGATTCAATCGTTCGCAACATAAGAATGATGTGTAAAGCAAACTAAAGATTATGCTCATATCTCACATACAAGATTTCACAAATTCAATAGGGTGCTGAATAATAGCAGATGTTTCGGCAACGGAATATCCCTCCGATAAATACCTCTTTGCAACAACAGCCATAGATCTCACATTCATCACCCTTGCCTAAACATGAGATAATTATCCAAGCTAGCCTCATTTGATGTCCGCCAGGGGTGGACAGGTGGTAAATCAACTATGTATATTTACAAAATCAATAGGATGCCCGGGACATGTCTCCTATATATTTACAAGTCCTAATTTTCTTATTTACTTATCCATCGTCAACTCAAAATGGGTCATCCATATCAACTCCTAGTAATTGAAAGAAGGTTGTAACAACAAGCGCACGGTATTCATTATAAAGTAGATAAGCGTAACAACCTGATGCATCTCTTCTTAGCACAGTTCTTCCCAATTCCTCAATCAGATAATTTGTCGTAGGACTCTTAAGTTTGCCTCTATTGGGACCTATGCGAGGTAGTGCTTCTTGCCTTTCTTGCATATTTTTTCGAATTTTATATTGCATCAAACCTCGTATAAGTAAGGAAACGTTCAACAACATGACGAGGGAATCGATGCGCCTGGGCGTTTTTAGAAAAATAACAGAAGCCAAGGCTGGTTGTTTTAAGAGATGGAACTGAACTTCAACCACCATTTGAGCTTTATATTGACGGAGAACTTGTTCTTGATCCAAGGTATTCACGGAAACACTCGTGATTAACACGAAGCATTCTTTGCCTTGTTCTAATTGTTTGCGCCGTTCTTCATCGAGGCCATCGATGGTCACTGAGACTTTCCAAGTCGTTTCAATGACGGGTGGTAACGGATTTTTACCGGGATTACCCCGAGGACGTTTAATTGTTTCAGTTTTCTCAAGTTCCCTATGGCCTTGATGAAGGTTTTTCCTGAAGTCTTTCTGAAAACGTATCCATTCTTCTTCAGCATCAGCTTCACAAACAAAGGTCTTTTTACCAAGTTGGGTGATTCCTTCTTCGAAAAGCTTCCTTTGTTTTAGCACATCTCGCTCAGCACGCCCCTTTCCTTCGCTCGTCTTTACCACGATAAATCGTAACTCACTTCCCTCGACGTCGGCCGTAAATTCTTGAGTTGAGTAAAGGCTTGCTTTCTTAGTATTGCTGACTTGGCCGATTTCCTGCCAGTTATCCTCTTCGTATGCTTTAGTGATCATCTTATTCGCTATTTTTTTGTAAAAATTATCGGGGCAGCGTGAGATAAATCGAATCGGTTGCAAACCATCCCTTAAAATCTTGAGTGTGGGCAGATTGATCAATTTACTGTCTGCAATATAGATCGTTTTGTCGAGCTTCGAACCCAATAAATCCTTAATCATGCCCAGTGCTTTTTGGTTCCACTCAATATCCGAGATGTTGCCATTCATCGTGGAATTGACGATAGCAAGGCCGTGTTCGTTGACAATTTTCCCGACAACGACTTGCTTACATTCGGGCATATGATCTTTATTGTACCCATGAACGATTTGAAGACCCTCTTCGTCGTTCCCGCACTGCTCATAGTCTCCATAGAAGGATATGGAGGTGGTGTCTGAATGGAGACGGTTCATAGGAATAGCAAATTTCACGTACATCGATAAAGCGAAACTACTAAATAACGATTCGAGATTTCCCTCACTCATGCGGTCCAATGCCCGTGCGAGAGCATCGTCATTTAAATGTTCGGGCAAAATGCCTTTACCAAAAAGCAGTTCCGTGTCGATCCCATCAAACGAATTTTTGATCTGGCTGAGGGGTGCACGCACTTTGAAGAAGGTCGCTAAAATTATGGCTTTGGCCAAATTACCGGGAGAGACATTCCACTGTTTTTCATCCCAAGTCACAGAACGATTAATGAAGTCGACAAAACCTAGTTGATTCAAGAAGTTATTAGCCAAGACAAGGATCAGGGGAATTTCAAGAGTAGAGCTTAAAACCGTTTTAATGACATTCTTTTTCTTACGCTTCTTTTTTAGAGTCATATTGATTCCTTCCTCCATAAAAATGTCCTTCTATGGAGGATTCGACATCGATGCAATGATTCCATTCTAAGAAAAAAGTGGAAATAAATTATATTTTATGTATGGGGTCGAGTCAAGCAAGGGAATTTCACCCCTACCTGCTCACGGAACCGGACGTGAAAGTCTCCCTTCATCACGGCTCTTGTTATCATACCGCAGGCTTTATGCCCATTTTCCAGTGAACAAAGAGATTAGGTCTTGTTTGAGAACAGATACCTAGCCAATCTAATGCCCTTGCCGGTTTACGTCGTAAACGTTTGCGCGTTCTCATTGCCCACCTGACTAGTGCGAGATTTACTTTCGAAAGTTCAGCTTTCATCGTGCTGGGACAAAAATTGCCAAAGTAATTCGCCCAACCTCGAATTATCGGATTCATCCTCCGTGCGACTTCATCCAAAGGCACCCCAGTAGAATGTTTCCGTACTTTTCGTATGGTTTCACGAAAACTCTTCCTTGCTTGTGGACTAACTGCTGGTGTAAATCCTATGAAACATTGCCCATTTCTGTTTCTTGCTACTCTCGGTCTAAATTCATACCCAAGGAAAGTGAACGATGTATGCTCGTGTTCCTTCTTTCTGTTCGTATCCTTGCAATATACAATCCTTGTCTTATCAGGATGGATTTCTAGTTTACAAACTAGCATTCTCTCCTTCAACCTATCCAAGAGTGCTTCTGCTTCTTCCTTTGTCCGGCAGTGGATCACTCCATCATCAGCATATCTTTCCCAGAGGTTTCGGGAATTGTTGTCCACCATCCACCGGTCAAAAGTATAGTGTAGAAACAGATTTGCAAGCACCGGACTACTGACACCACCCTGCGGTGTTCCGGAAGTCCGTTCCACGATGCTTCCATCAGGCATTTGAAATGGCGCTTTTAGCCACCTCTCTACGTAGAGCAGAAACCAATTACAGTCAGTATGCTTTTTGACAGCTTTCATCAATAACTCGTGGTCAATGTTGTCAAACAGTTTCCGAATATCAAATTCAATGACCCAATCATAGTCCCAGCATCTTTTCCTAGTCGTCCCGATTGCATCTATGGCAGATTTACCCGGCCTATAGCCATATGAGTCTTTGTGAAAGATACATTCCACGATCGGCTCAAAATACAGCCTACCTACCATTTGTGCGATCCTATCTTCGACTGTTGGAACGCCAAGCAATCTTGTTCCACCGCTTTTCTTCGGTATCTCCACTCCTTTGACGGGCTTCGGAAAGTAACTTCCAGATGACATTCGATTCCATAGCTTGTAGAGATTATCCTTCAGGTTCTCTTCGTACTGTTCAATACTTTTATTGTCCACACCAGCTGCGCCTTTGTTAGCTTTTACCAGCTTGAAGGCTTCCATGACCAGTTGTTTCGAAATCTCGTACGGTTTCCCTTTGTTCATTGATTCCTCCCGTTTTGGTTGACCAATTTTCAAAGTTACGATAACGGAATCCCTTCGCTCTATGACCATTACAGTCACTTCATTACTAATACGGATTCCTCCGCCCCTATGCTCCGCATTGGTACTTTCATCCTTGGGTGTATGCCCTTGGATTTTTCCCTTATCGTTTTCATCGGAGCCGTAGGTTCTCATGTTCCTTGCAAAAGCCTATATCATGTTCCTGTGACCTCTATACCGGCTACCTTCCGAACAGTAATCAGGTTTCCTTCGGAATTAATCCCAGTTACTCATCAAATCGCTGGTTTCGATAGCACTCATCTCACTTACGATACTTCTTCGGCCCTTCACTTTCGTTCAGCTCCATGATACTTACATGACTGGTCATTCCAGCCTTTTCCTTAACGCTCACCACCATGCCTTTTGAACACAGCAGCTTAAGGTTGTTTGAACCCTTTACCTGAATACCGAGTTCAAGGGGCCTACCCTTATCTCTTGCAAAGCACGGAATCGATTTTGAAATCAATTCCTTTCATGACACACTGATGAATGTGAGATAGATTCACCAATTTCAATCATATGATAGTCGGGGTCATAAATACGAACAACCCTTTGCTTCCATTCGTGTTTCTTAGGCTCATGCACATACTCAATATTCGGATATTCTTTTAGTTTCTCAAAAAAGACGTCAAAATCATCAACTTCGAAATATAATTCCATATTATTAGATTTTTGAAGTATCGATTGAGTTGATATGTCTGTCAGCCAAGCAAAATCTTCTTGTATGGCAAACCCACCACTAAATGTTACGTTCCTACCAAAATCCAGTGTAACCTTTTGCTCAAATAGCTCTCCATAAAATCGCTTTGATACCTCAACATCTTTTACAGCTAATAATGCTAATTTAAACTCCATATTACACCTCACAAAATATAAATAATCTTTATTACGCAGTTTTCTAGGAATACGCCGCAATAAGAATACTACGACAATATTTCTTTAACTATTCTTCTTGCCAAGAAATACTAAATCGAGAAAAGATACCCCAAAGGCAAGACTTACAGAGGTATAAAGTACTTTAACAAAACTTAATTTTGATGTTTTGAAGAAATAATCGAACGAAAACACTAAAACGAATCACTAGCGTTGCATTAAAATAATTTCTGTTTGTCAAGGGGGTATTTTGATCGTATCCGTTAAGTAAATATGAACCTTATTTGGTACATACAACCAATAGAATCTTCTCGGTCTGAGGAAGTCGACC
>Ga0209123_1001456_pt1 | contig 23428 bp, 30 predicted proteins | sample BarGraIncu00431A_FD_184500 | JGI IMG/M metagenome (GOLD analysis project Ga0209123, IMG submission 184500) | Arctic peat soil microbial communities from Barrow, Alaska, USA - Barrow Graham LP Incubations 004-31A (SPAdes) (version 2) | ecosystem: Environmental > Terrestrial > Soil > Wetlands >...
TGGCCTGGTCGGCCCACTTGTAGCGTTCCCGGTTGATCTTGTCGATCTGTCGTCCGAGCAGGGTTCGCTCCTGGTCGGCGCTGACCTGGGCGGCGTTGAGCTGGTCGAGGAGTCCCTGCTCGATCTGGGCGATCCCGTCCGTCTCCCACATCGCTTGTTCGTTGTGCCAGAGCTTGGCGACCGCTGCCTCGATCTTGTACAGGGGCACGTACGGCAGGTCGCATCCGGTGCGCCCGGTGTGGCGCCCAGTGCACACGAAGTATTCGTAGCTGCCACCGTGGCCCTTGACGAGCGTGTACAGCAGCCGGGAGCCGCAGCGCGCGCAGGTCAGGGTTCCGGTCAGGTAGTTCAGGTGTGTGCGTTGATGGATTCCGGACTGGTTGTGCGAGTCGAGCACGGTCTGTACCCGCTCGAACGTCTCGGGGTCGATGAGGGCCTCGTGGTTGCCGTCGTACTCGACGCCGCGCCAGGTGACGTAGCCGAGGTAGTAGCGGTTGCGCAGGATCGTCTGCAGCTTGTTGGCCCGGATGGGTTTTTCGATCTGCTTGGGTGTGGCGCGTTGGGCGAGTCCGCGCGTCTCCAACGCCTGGGCCAGGCGGCTGAGGCTCCACTCACCGGTGGCGTAGGTCTCGAACGCCCAGCGGATGTGTTCGGCACGCTCGGGGTCAAGTTGGACGTAGCGATGCTCGCGTCCGTTCAGCATGTCGCGGACGTTGAGGTAACCGATCGGCGCGCGGCTGATCGTGCCTCCCGCGCGCACCTTCTCGCTCAGCCCTTTGGTGACTTCTTGGGCCAGGTTGAGCGAGTAGAACTCGGCGATCGAGCTCATGATGCCGTGCATCAGGGATCCCGACGGGGTCTCGTCGATGTTCTCGGTGACCGAGACCAACGTGGCACCCGTGGCCCGGATGGCCATCGTGATCGCAATGTCGTCGGAGCGGTTACGCGCCAGGCGGTCGACCTTGTGCACGAGCACGTAGCTGACGCGGTTCGCGGTGAGGTAGGACAGCATGGCCTGCAGCTCTGGACGGTCCGAGGACTTGGCGGACTCACCGGCGTCGGTGAACTCGGCCACGATCACCGCCGTCATGGCCTCGGCCTTGCGACGGATCGCGTCGCGCTGCGCCGGGATGGAGAACCCTTCGGCCTGCCCGCCGCGCTCGGCCTGGTCCTTGGTGGACACCCGGATATAGGCCACAGCGGTGGCTGCGGCCACGCCCATCGGCTCGGGGTAGGTGCTCATCGATGCCTCCTCGGGGGCGGGAGTCGCCGCGCCTGTCTGTGTGGTCAGGGTCGGATGGGTCTGGGCTGGTCCGGTCATGCTGCTTCTCCGGTCAAGACGCAGGTGGCGAAATGGTCGGCGACGAGTTCCTCGTCGGCGTCGGACAGGCGGGCGTCGTCGGCTGTGGCGGCCCGTCGGCCTGGGTGGTCGATGATGTGTTTCAGTTCGTGCAACACGTTGAAGCGTTGTGTCTCCGGCGGGTCCTGCTGGCGAACGTGGATGTTCCAGTGCCCGTTGCCCCAGAACGCGGTGCCCGGCACCGGGAGATCGTTGATCACGGTCACCGTAACTCCAGGCAAGCGCGTGATGCGCTCCAGGGAGATGGCCTTGCCATGAATGGCGAGGATCTCGCGCAAGAGTGCAGCCTGCCGGTGGGCGACACTCATCGCGACCGCCAGAGTGGTGGCCTGATGCGGCCGGACGGCGCGCAGGTCGCCAAGTGGGGAAATTGCTGGGAGTGTTGTTGGTTGGGTTGACATGAATATCCTCCTTTCCCACCGGTTAAGGGTTGCTGTTGCCGTCCTCGCCCACCCGCTCACGGCTAGGCCTCGGGGTCTTCGCTGGTCTCGTCCTCGAGGGCGAGTGGTCCGTTGAGGTTCAGCCCGTACTGGTCCAGGAGCGCCTGGAAGTAGTCATCCATCGATGCGATCGCCTCCTCCGGGAGCGTGTCGTACTTCGCGCGCAGGTAGTGCGTCATGGTGGGCAGGTCGTAGGGGACGACGTAGCCGGCCATGGCGAAGACGTCTGCCAGTGGTAGCCCGAGGGCTGACGCGAGGCCCTTGAGCGTGTCAGGCCGTGGTGTGCGGTATTTGCCTTGTTCGAGCCTGACAAGAGTGGCGATATCTATACCGGCTTTCTCGGCCAGGCCGCGTGAGGTGAGTTTCTGTTCTTTACGATGGCGTCGTAGGTAGTCGCCGAATCGCCTAGCGCTGTTTTCGTCCATGGTCAATTCTTCTCCTTATGGTCCCATTTTACCTCGTTTGATGTCCGAAATCAGCGATTGTTGACTATTCCGCAACACATTGTAAGTTCGCCCGGGGAGAACGGCTGGGCATTCACCGCCATCTACGGTGTTCCTTGTTCTACTTGGTGAACACGTATAGGCGTCCGCCGACGTCGACAATGTCCCAGATCTCCCGGGCGATGAGCTCGACTTTCGTACGGTCCAGTGACACCAGTCCGTCGATGCCGTGCCGGGCGGCCAGCTCGTCGATCGCGGCTTCCCAGTCGCGTACCTCGGTGAGGTCGTCGAGCAGGGCGTCCATGTGTGGGTAGGCGCCGATGTAGAACTCGCCGAAGCTCACCAACAGGTCGTCCGCGCCCGCATCGACGTCAGGCAGAAGCAGGTACGCGCGGAAGGCGTCACCGTGTTCGGCCAGGCCCTGCTCGGCCTGTGGCGAGGCGGCCTCGCTCGAGAGGTCGCCCGAGCGGTTCGCGCTCAGCCAGTTCTCCAGGCGCGGTAGCCACTCGGCGACTTCCGGGGTGCGCCATGTCCGGTCCCCGAGGCGTCGGCACTCGGTGGCCAGCGCTGGCAGGTCGAGCTGGCCGGTTTCGGCGAAGACAGCCATCGCAGAGCCGGGTCCGGCCAGCGGTGCCAGCACCGCCGCGATCGCTCTGGCGTCCTCGTCGGTGATCGGCTGGCCGTGCTCGTCGGCCTCTCGGCACGCGTGGCGCAGGTAGTGCGCGACCTTCTCCAGCGCACTGCCACCGATGGGTGCCTCGTCGATGGCCTCGTCGGTCGCATCGGGGTCCGGGTCGGCATCAACGCTCTGGTTGACGAGGTAGGTGCCGAGCCAGTTGACCCAGCTGCGGGTCTGCGGTGAGGCGGTTGGGTCGGCGTAGACCTCTGCGAGCTCGCGGTAGATCTTGTCGGGATCGATCCGGCCTGTCACGGCGTAGTGGTGCAGCGCCGCATCGGTGCTGCCGGTTCGGTTGGCCAGGGCGCGGGCGATGGTTCTGGCGCCCCATTCCGGTATCTCCCCGCCCGAGGTTTCGGCTTCGTGGATGGCGTCGCCGATGACGTCGGCCAGATCGTCTTCCTGCTCGGTGGCGCCGGTCAGGTCGATCTCGCCCGGGTCCAGGTTCTCGCGGTCGGGTCCGAGGCGTTCGTTGTCATCTGGTGCTTCTGATTCGTGTTTCATGGGTGGTTCCTCCTTTCGTCTTATGGGTGGTCGGGTTGCTGGTGGGGGCTGGTTCATGGGCTGGCTCCCAGGTCGGTGTCGGCGAGCACGGTGGTCGTGAACGCGTCGAGGGTCACGACCCGGAACAGTTCTTGCTGCAGGTGGGCGTCGGCGCGCAGCGCGGCCTCAAGGGCCACCTGTCGGGCGCTGTCGGGCACGACCCACAGCACGGCGGGGAACAGGCCGTGACCCGCCTGGTGGGCCCCGGTGGCGGCGTAGCGCTGGTAGATCCGGGCCTTGCGGGCCACGACGGGCGGGTGCTCGGTCGCGAGGTCGACCTCGATGAACCAGTGGTCCTCGAACTCCCCGCTGGCTGTCACCGCATACAGGTCGGGTTTGAGCCACTCCTGGACGCCATGGCTGCCGATGAAGGTCCGCCAGCAGACCGGTTCGGTCTCCAGGCGCAGGAGCTCCAGGTCCCCGGCCGCGCTCATCTCGAACAGCTGGATCGCGAGCTCGGCGGTGGCGACGGTGTGGGCGGCGAACATCGCCGAGGGCTCGACGTAGCGGCGGCGGCTGCCGCCGCGAAGGGTGCGAATGAATCGTTCACCGGTCGGTCCCAGCTGCCAGATCAGTCCAGAGGAACCGCGCCGCACCCCACCGATGCGTCTGGCCAGGCGCCGAATCAGGCCGTGCCCTTCCAGCCGGTCCAGGACCCGGTTGGCGCAGCGGGTGGCCGCACTGGTGCTGGTGTAGCCGTGGGCGAAGTGCAGGCGCTGGACCTGGCGGGTGCTGAGCAGGCGGTGGGTGCGCAGGGACTCCAGGATGGCCAGGTCACGATCCGAGAGACGATCGTGCAGCCGGGTGATGTCAGCGGGACTCATCGGACACCTCCCGTGGCTGCCAGGGGCGAAGGCGCGACCGGCAGCCGGTACGTCCCCGAGGACCCCAGAACAGGGGTGAGTCCCATCCCGCAACGGTCACGGGTGGGCCGCCCAGCAGCGGAAACAGTCGAAGCTGGCAATCGCGATCCGTCCGGCGACTCGTTGAGCCATTGGTTGGGGTCGGCCCCCTGGCATCGGAGCTTCATGGTCGCCTCCTCTTGCGCCCGATCGGCTCAGCAGCGGCGACCGGATCAGGCTTGGCGTCCTCGGAAGCATCGATCGTCGGCGTGCTGCTCTCGGGTACGAGGTCGACCTGGTCGGGCGCGGTGGTCGGCCCGTAGCGTTCGTTGCTGAGGCGGCGCACCACGGCGGGGTCGGTCGAGGCCGGTGGCGGTGGGAGTGTCTTGACCATGGCCCAGCCGGACGGATGCCCGCCCGCGACGAGGTTGGTGTAGGCGTGGAACTTGGGCAGGCTCATGAAGTCCTCGGCGGTGAGGTCGGGGCTCATGCGTGCGGTGTCGCGGGCGTCCTCGAACTCGGTGGCGAAGACGATCTTGTTGCGGGCGTTCATGTCCACCGCGGTGCGCAGGGCCGGCGGGAACTGGGTGCGGTACTGGGCGGCCAGGAACCAGCAGACCGACAGCGACCGGCTCATCGCCAGGGCGTCGGCCAGTGAGACGGGTAGATGCAGGAAGCGTGGGGCTTCGTCGACGTAGACCATGCCGGGACGCTTCTCGGCGCCGGGTTCGTCGGCGCGTTCCTGCGTGGCCTGCCACAGGTCAGAGATGACCAGCGAGCCCAGCAGGGCCGCGGTTCCCGGGCCGATCAGGCCCTCGTTGAGCGGGATCAGGACGACCTTGTTGTCCCGCCAGATGTCGCGCAGCCGAAACGGTGGGTCGCGTTGCTCCAGCATGCGGATCAGGGCCGGGCGCAGCAGCAGCTGGCGCAGCTTGTTCAACGGTGGAGCGATCGCGGCGCCCTGGGCGGCAGCGGACTGGGCCTCATACCAGGCCCAGAATCCGGCCAGCCCGACATCGGCCTGGACGGCCCCGACCTGGCTGCGCCGGAAGACCGGGTCGGTCAGCAGACGAGGCAGATCGATCAGGGTCGCCGGGGCGCCCTTGGAACTGGCACGGGCCAGGGTGCGCAGGGCGGCCGAGAAGATGTCAGCGGTGCGCGGCCCCCACCCGTCGGCGAAGACCGCCTGGAACACCGCCAAGATGCCGTCGACGACGACATCCGGGTCGCGGCCGGTGACGTCCAACGGGTTGAACCCCACCGGGTGCGGTTCGCTGGCGTCGAGCACGACGACGTCGCCGATCCGCTGGGGTGGGATGCGCGCCAGGATGTCGTCGATGAGCTGCTTCTTGGGATCAAGGACCGCGACGGCTCGTCCCGCTGTGATGTCGGCCAGGATCAGGTGCAGCAGCGCGTTGGTCTTGCCGGAGCCGATCGGGCCGAAGGCAACACCGTGGAACGTCATGTCCTTCGGGGCGATCCCGAGCTGGCGGTGATCACCTGGTGCGGCGCTCTCGGCGAACACGCGCGGCCCGGTGTGGACACCTGGCCCGGCGCGAAGACGCTTCGGATGCACCGGTGCCAGGCCCGGCAGGTCGTGGTCCCCCAGGGGCCAGCCCAGCAGCCCGAGAAGTTCGCTGGTTGCCAGGTGCAGGGGCCAACGCCACGGCTGGGTGGCTTGGTTGAGGTGGTGGGGATGTTCATGGACCAGATCGATGCGCACACCGGGGCTCTGCGCTGTCGACAGGGCGCTCAGCAGACCCACGACGAACCGGCGCCGGCGCTGAGGGTCTGGGCTGGCGGCCCCAATCCTGATGGTCGCGGCAAAGCCGCCCGCCCCTGCCCGTGTCCTCAACCGGCCACGGGTCTCCGGCGACGCCGACCCGGTCGCCCCCAGCAGGCTCTGGAACCACGTGGTGGTCGGATCCGCAGCATCCGCAGGAACGATCCGCGGCGCCCGCCTGGGGCCAAGCACGATCTGCAGCACCAGGTGTTCGCCGGCGTGGAGTCGCGTGGCCAGAGCTGAGAGCACGGCGGTGGTCGTCGCCTCCGGGCAGTCGATGCGCAGCGGCAGGCCGCTCGGTGTCAGGGTGAGATGGCCGGCGACGTCGACGCTCGGGCGGGGGTCAGCGCAGGTGGTTGTCACCAGCACGGTGCCAGGAATCAGGTCACCGAGCAGATGCCGCATCGCGGGCACCGCAGTCGGGGCGCACCCCAGGAGGTACTGGGTGCCCGTCTTGCTCGCCCGCACCTCCAGCACGACGCGTGGTGCGTCGCGATCTGCGGCCAACCGGGCCAGCAGCGCCAGCACGGCGCCGGTGTCCAGCGGGCGGGCCAGATGCAGCGCGGAGAAGACCCAGGACGCGCTACTCATGGCGGGTCGCTCCCCGGTCGTCTTCAGGGGTGTCGGCATCGAGTTGCTCGGTGCGTTCGACCTGGGCGAGGCGTTCTTGCTCGGCGATGAAGTAGTCCAGCGAGGCGCGCTGCAACACGGTGATGTCACGGACGGTCCGCCGCTGCCCGCGCGCGACAACCCGAAATTCGGGCCTGAGATTACGAGTCGACTTCCTACGCTTAGTCATGTGAACCTCCCTTCTCGCCATACCGCATGATGATTTGACTCATCACATGAATGTGCAGATAGTTATTGCTGTTTTCGCTCATCAAGTCAATACCGTTTGTGAATTCCACAACGCTTCACCCCCGATAACTGCGCGCACAAAGATCACCATTTCCTGCGGTTCCAGCGAGTGGCGGCGATCGCTAGGGCCGTCACGGCGGCAATGATGATGCCGGCGATGATCCAGCCCTGGATGGGTCGCACGTAGGCGATGGCCACGTTCAGCGCGATCACCGCTCCGAGGATCAGCAGGCTGGTGTGGAACAGCCACTCGAACGGGCTCCCCAGTGGGTCGCGATCCTTCTTCTCGCTCATCGCCCCTTCACCTCGCTGCGGGCCCGGTTGGTTTCCTCGGGCAGTGGGTAGCCGGGGATATGGATGTCGGAGTCGATCTCGTTGCCCCAGACCGACCAGTTCGAGGTGCTGGGCGGGTGGCGGCGGGCGAACAGCTCGAGATACGGGCCGTCACTGATCCGCTCGATGAGCGCGTACTGCTCCTCGGGTTTGTGTGAGTGGTCCTGTACGGGCGCGTTGACCCACGTCGGCTGGGAGTGGAAGTTGACCGGCGCCTTGCCCTTGGTGGCGAAGAGCAGATGTTCGGTGGAGTTGCGCAGGTAGTTGCCCAGGCCGAGGCGGAACTTGATCCACGTCAGCGGGCTGCGGACGGTGAAGCCCCAGGCCTCCGCCACGTCGTAGCCGTGACGCAGGGTGGCGTTGGTGACCCACAGCCACAGGTGCGCGTCGCCTTCGGCCAGGTCGGCGACCGGCATGGCCTTGATGCGCTCCAGGGTCATCAGGTCGTAGTGGGTCTCGGCTCCGCGTGCGCCTCGCTGCTGGATGTCCCAGGGCGGGTCCGCCAGGATGGTCCGGAACCGCTGGGGCGCACCGGCCTTGACGCCGGTTTGGGTGATGGTGTTCATGGGTACTGCTCTCCTTCCTGTTCCCGAAAGTGAGCGCACTCGGCCGCGACGACGACTGGTGTTGTGTGTCGCCGGCCAGGTGGTCGGTTCGGGATCTGACCTGATTACAGGCCGTGAGTGAACGTTTTGAAATGGTCGGATCGGGCGACGTGTCGGGCGACTGGTCGATCGACGTGTCGAGCGCTGGCCTCTGGTGAGCCGTACGCGTTCGGCGTTGTGCGTGCTACGGCGGGCGTGTTGTGGAATGTGCTACGGGTCGCCCCGCGGGCGGGTCGGGTCGGGGCCTTTCGGCCCAGCCAGCCGTCGCCCGACGCGGTGCGCTGTCAGGCTGGCGAACACCGCTCGTGCCAGCGCGCCGGGCGGATCGTCGCGGCGAATCGGCGTGACCTGGATCCGAGGATCGAGGCCGCCGTCTGGCCCTCGCCCACCGAGAACGACCGCGTGAACGTCACCGGGGAAGGCGGCGAGCCGCGTCAGCACCTCGCCCACGTCCGGGTCGAACAGGTCGAAGTCGGAGAGCACGACCAGGGTGCTCAGGTGCTCCGGGTACCGCTTCGCGATCTCGTAGGCCTCGGCCAGGCTGGGACCCAACACGCTGCATCCCATACCGTCCGCGGGCGGCCGCAGCCCGGCCTCCAGACCCGGCACGAGACGTTTGGTGAGCGGCGTGGGCGCCACCCCGGCGACCAGGTCGAAGTGCAGCACCGACCCCAGGCACTGCCCGCAGCGACACCGGCGGGCCACTGCCCGCAACGCCTGTCGGGCCTCCTGGTAGCGGTTGGCGACGGGGTCGGCGCCCGCCGGAGACGTGACCGAGCCGGAGTCGTCGAACACCGTGACGACCAGAGTCGGCTGCTCGCCGCAGCGACCAGGGTCACCCAACAGCAGTCGGGGTTCCGGGCTCGGACCGCGGGCTGGTCCAGGGTGCCTGAACAGCCAGCTGGGCGCGATCGGACTGGCCAGGAGAGCACTGGGCAAGAGAGGACTTGGCCTGATCACGAGGCACCGTCCTTTCGCGCCCGTCGCCCGATCAGGCCACTGGCCGCTGTGGTGGCTTCGCCGTGTCCGACGACCTGGGGGTTGCGCCGCAGCATCCGGTACTTCAGCGCCGTGACCTTCTGGGCCGCCGCCCGACCGCGCACGTCGTGCTCACGCCAGATCGAGGCGGACTCCTGCACCGCCCTGGCATGCCTCGACAGGTCACGGTTGCGGGCCAGCCCGCGGTGCCGGCGCCTGGCCACGTCATAGCGTTTGCGGTAGCTGCCGATCAGGTCCGCCACCTCATCGCCATGGACGTAGCTGGAGACGAACGACCCCAACGCCGTGGCCGCAGCCAGAGCACCAAAGGTGACCCCGGCGAGGAGCCCTTCGGTTCCCGCGCGCAGCGCGAACACCGCGATCGCCACCAGCACCACGACGGTCGCGCTGATGCCGCCGACGATCTTCGTCACACCGAGCCCGGCATTCGCCTCGACGAACAGACGCTGATACTGCCGCTCGTCCGCGCTCAGCGAGTCCGCGTCGCGTCGACGTGCCCGCGCTTGGCGCAGCTCTTGAAGCTCGCCTCCCGCCAGACCCGCCGTCACAGCAGCGAAGCCCGTCGCCAACGCCTGCCCGAGCGCGATCAGGGGGATCTCACCGAGCCAGATGGCCGCACCCCAGACCCCGGCCGTGTCACCCAGACCAAGCAGCGCCCAGCCCGCCCCATACCGCCACGCGTCGGCCGGCGAGCGCCGCACATAGGGCATCAACGTCTGGGCCGCGTGCTGGTAGGACTCGCGGGCGCTGGTGACCTCATCGCTGTGGTCCGTCAGCAGGAACCGTCCAGCCTGGGCGGCCTCGTCATAGCGTGCGGCGCGGACCGACGCGGTACGGGCGGCGGCCTCGCCTTCAGCGAGCCAGCTCTCCTCCTGCTCATGGCCGATCGACTCGAACTCCCGCTCGGCGTTCGTCACGCCGAGCCCCCCGGGGCGTCCCAGCCCGGCAGCCTCGTCGATCCGTTGCAGCGAGATGGAATCCGTCTCGGCCACCAGGGCATCGGTGGCGGAGGTGTCCCTGGTGAAGCGTGTCATCGTCGTCACCGGGCCGCGGACGTGTAGTCGGTCACCGACAGGCACGACGCAGCCTCGGTCTTCTTGCACACGGCGTCGTAGAAGGCGACCACACCATCGACCACGTCGGACGACGGCGGTTGACCGACCACCTTGCCGATCCCCGCCACCGTGATCGACGCACCGGGCAGCGCCGGCACGTCGATGTTCGCCGCCATGGCCGTGGCGGCACCGGTCGTCAGCGGTGCACCCCCCAGACTCATGCCCGCGGTCTGGAAACCATCGGTCAACAAGACCAGATGCAGCTGGTAGCCCGCGCCCAACTGCTGCAGGTACTCCGCGGCCAGGCGATACTGCGCGAGAATGTCGCTGCCACCCGGGCTCAGCTGCCCGATCTTGGCCCCGTACGCGCCGCTGACCGTCGCCATGACCGTCTTGACCAGATCGGGCACCCGGCGCAGGCGAGCGTTGTCGGTGGCTCCCGGCAAGGACAGCTCACCGTCGTACAGGACGACCGTGGCCGCGCTACTGGCCGAGAACGCCGTCACCCGCAGATGCCCACCGCAGATGGCCGTCCGGCTGGCGATGTCGGCGATGGCGTTCGACCGCTCGGGCTCCAGCGTGGCGGTGCGGGTGCTGCCGGAGACGTCGATGTCGACCTTGGAGGCAAGCCTGGTGTCCTTGGGGCAGGACGCCAGCACCTGCTGAGCCTGGCCCAGCTCCCCGGCCGGGGCGGCGCTGACGCCACACGCGGCCAGGGTGAGCGCAAGGGCGAGGGACAACAACAGACCGCCCGCCCGGGGCCTTCCTTGACCCCGGCGTACCGTTGACATGTTCACGATGAGGGTTCCTTTCATCTGCATGGGGTGACGTGGTGCCGCTTCGTGATCCGGGAGTGGCCCGAGGTGCGAACTCGGGCCACTCCCACCCTCCAGACCCGGCCGGTCGCCTGACGCGGTGGCCGATGGTTCTCTCGGGTAGCAAGCCCGGTGACCAGCTCCGATACGCCGATCGGGGCTGTCCAGTCCCCGTGGCTGGCTCCCTACGATTCAAGAGCAGCGTCGAGGGGCACGTCTTGACACCGGAGTGACTGGGCGCTTTCTCTCGTTCGAACTTATGCGCATGCCCAGGAAGGCCATGCGTGGAGCGATCAGATGGTCTCGTTCAGGCGCGAGGCCACAGAATCGAAGTCCGGATCGGGACCGAATGTCGGGCCGGAGAACTCCTTGGGCACTGGTTCGTGATCGTCGGGCAGCACCATCGCTTCCTCCTTGTTGCTTCGGGCTCCTCGGTCGGGGCCGCTGCAACAAGGGTGTGCGCCGGAGTGCCACGCTGTCACTGACACAAAACTGACAACATGGGGGGCATGAAGGACGACCCGCTCCGCAAGCGGCTCCTTGCTGAGCTGAGGGCTTTACGGCGTTCTCCAGGCTCGCTGAGCGTCGAGCAGATCGCGGGCTCCCCGACCCTGGTCGAAGTCGCCGGGAACGGAAGCGTCGAGCAGGCGTACACGACGATGCTCGATGTCCTCGACCAGCAGACCTTCCTGAAGGAGAGCGACGTCGTCACGTATTTCGCCACCTGTGGTCACGGCGCGAGCGGGACGACGCTTGAGGCCCGACTGAACGACCAAGCGGCACGGTTCTTCATCGACCCGCGCACCGTCTTGAGGCGAAGCAACCGCGGAGCCGAGAAGCTCAGCTACATCTTCCGCGACATGTCGGTGTTCAACCGACCGCTGGGGAAGATCAACCTTGTCCAGAAGGAGAATGAGCTCGCCTGCCAGATCATCATCCGTTTCCCGAAGTATTCGCAGTACCGCAAGCCCGATGTCTACGTCGACGGAAAGAAGCACGATGGCATGGCGTGGGTCCTGGTCGACGACCCGGAGGACGCGTCCTGGTTCACGGCCAAGGAGACGCTATTCGACCTCCCGCTCCGGATACCACTCATCGGGTTCGGCCACCCGGCACGCCAACACCGCACGATCAGGCTCCAGCCGCTGCCCGACAGCTTCCAGGCCGAGCTCCTCCAAGCGGCAGAACGTCGTCAGGTCAGGACGAGTGAAGGTAGCGTCAGACACGTCGAGGTCTTTCAGATGGGCGGTGTGAGAACTCCCATCATCGGAAGACCTCGACCCCTACCCCGCGACCGACACGCAACCCCCGACTACACGCTCAACTGCGATGAGCCTGGATGCCGAAGGTGGCGGCGATGACCTTGATGGCGATGCCAGCAAGGTACTGATCCTCAATCTGCTGGCGTTGTTCCTTGTCAAGGCGCACTTGGGATTGTCGGAGCTTGTTGACTGTGCCATAATCGAACGTAAGTTCGACTAGTTCACCAGTGGTAGAGACCGGGCGAGGATGACTTCGCTTCCAGGCGAGGACTGCCTCGAATAGTTTTACCTCAGAACTGTCCAGGTCCACCATCCCAAAGGTGCTCCGACAAGGCATTATGCCGAGTCGGACCGGCGAACTCCTCGTTCCGCACAACATATGCACAACTTCCACCGGCTCACGTTGCCCCTGGTCCGGTGCGTGATCGTCCACATCGCATCGCCTTCGACCCACGCTCGGGCTTCACGATCTCGGGGGGCAACGCGATCCTTGGCCACGCACCCGCCCGCACCGGACCACCCGAAGGGCAGCGGAAGGAACAGCGTTAGTTCGTCGTCGTTCCGCGGTCAGCCTCGTCCGCCGAACGCTGTTCGATCCTGTCGAGCATTCTCATGAGGAGGCTGGCGACAGCCACCCCCTCCGCGGCTTCGGCAGGGTCGTCGTAGTCGATGTCGCGGTGGCCCGATGGGTTGCGCAAGACCGCGTAAGCCCCAGCGAAAAGAGCGCGCATGCCATCGCGCTCTCCTTCGGTCGCCGAGGCATCGGTCAGCCTCGATCCACCACGGCGGTATTCGCGGGTGGTAGCGAAGGATTCGGTGTCGGTGTTGGCGGGTGGGCATGAGGTAGTTGCCGGTCTGTCCGGTTCTTCCACTGGGGCCCTGCGGTTGTGCCGGTTATGGCTTGGGTGCTCAGGTGGTTGCTGTGGCTGGTGGTCCGCAGACGGCGTTGAATAGGCCTTCCCAGCTGTCCGACCATGGCCAGTCTTTGGGCAGATGGAGGACCAGTCGTCTGGCGGAGGTGGCCAGTCGGGCCGGTACCGCGATCAGCTGCCGGCGGATGGTCGAGGTGGTGGCTTTGGCGTGGAAGACCGACGCGATGGCGCCCGCGGCGCGGGTGAGGTTGAACGCGATCGCGGCCAAGACCAGCCAGGCGCTGTTTGCTGCGAATGAGCCGCAGGGTAAGTGAGCAAGGGCGCCGGACTTCAGGTCGGCGATGACCTGCTCGATGATGGCGTGGCCGCGGTGGGTGGTTTCGGCTTGGAGCATGGCCAGTGGGGAGTCGGTGAAGATGCCGTGGTGGCGGTAGACCGAGAACAGCTCGCCCTGGCCGGATCCGACATGTTGGGAGTTGAGGCGTTTGACCCGGCGGATGATCAGCCGGGCGCTGATGTGGTCGGCTATGCGCCGGGATGTGAACGCGGTGAAGGGGACTTCGGCGTCGGAGATGAATCGTTGCTCGTCGTCGTCCCAGATCGCGTTCGGGTAGCGGATCGGGGTCCATGCCGACTCCGGGATTCCTGAGATCGCTGTGCTCACAGCGGTGTTCATCCTGATGGTGACCGAGAACCTGGCTCCGGCTCGGCGGGCCGCTGCGATCACGTCGTGGGTGTAGTACGCGGAGTCAGCTCGGACTGTGATCAGCGCGCCCGCGCCGCAGGCCTTGGCGCTGACCAATGCGTCGGCCACGATCCGGGCCGCGCCCCTGGCGGAGTTGGTGCCTCCTCGGCGCAGCCTGGTCGCGGCGATCACCGGTGCCGAGACCGGCGTGGACACGATGGCCAGTAACACGTTCAGTCCCTTGACCTTGGTGTAGCCGAACCCGACTCCCTGCTTGGCGTAGCCGTGGGTGGCTTTGATCGTGTCGTCGATGTCGACGAAGACCCCTCGGCCCGCGCCGGGCAGGATCGGGGCGTTCCTGGCCAACCCCACCAGGAACCGGGACGCGACGGCGTCCAGCTGTCTGACGTGGCCGAAAGTGAAAGACCGCAGGAACGTGCCCAACGTCGAGGGGGCCCGGACCTCGGTGAACAACCGGCCCATCCCACCGTGTCGCAACAGGTCCATATCGTCGATGCTGTCGGCTCCGGCGACCATCCCTGCGACCAGGGCCGGGACCTTCACCTGGGCGTTGACCCCACCCATGGCCTTCAACGTCACGGCGTCGGCGACCAAGTCGCCCAGGCCGGCCCGCGCCGCCAACGCCATGATCGGGGCCAGCCCCGCGCACGACACCAGGTTGGGGTCGTCGAAGGTCGCGGATATGGCCGGGAAAGTATGAGAAACTCGCATCTGGCGGATGCCCCTCTGATCGGACGAAAACGACTCTCGCTAAGCCGTATTCTCCCTGATCACAGGGGTATTCGCCTGTTCCGACCCGCTCCTTGAACTACATCAACGGTGGATCGAGGGTCAGGGGTCCGTTCCGACCAAACGCCTTGTTCATAAGGCTGACCCCATAGTCGTCGTAGCTGAGACGGCCGAGGGTTCGAACTCGAACCTCCACCGCCTTCATTGACACGAAGATCGACTGTTCCAGCTCTCCCAACAAGAACTGCCGACGTGCGCGACGCTCGATCTCAGGGTGCAGATCCTCGCCGAGTCGCGCCTCTGCCCTCAAGGCGCCAAGGCCCTCATCCACGGCACGGTGACCACGGCGTGTCACGAAGACGGCGTTCGGATCGCTCTGTCCCGGGGTGCGCGCCATCAATCCATGCGCGTGCGCCCAAGCGAAGGCCTCCGCGACGGCCTTCATTTGATCAACACCTAGGTCGGTAGCTTGTTGGGTCTCAAGGGAGAAGTTGTACTCGTTCCACCCCTTTGACCCGAGGAAGTCGGCCACGACGGCCAGAGCCAATTCGTCAACCGGGAGGCTCAGTACCTGCTCGTTTGTGAACGCGAACATGGGTTCAGGTTGCCTTCCACTAGCCTCCGACGGCTTTGACTACAGCCGCCCCCAGATTCAGAAGCGCTGGACCGAACTTCTCGAGGAAGCTCAGGACCATCTGGCCTCGCTTCTTAACGCCCGCAGTGTCTCCGACAAGGACTGCGTTCTCGAGGTCCTCCACCAAGACGATGGCCGTTGACTGATCAGTGCCAGCCAGCTCTTTAAGAATCTGCGCTCGGAGTGGAGCGAGATCAGCTGCGATCGAGTGTTGAGCCCGCGCGGACGCGCTGCCGAACTGACTCACGGCGACCGTCGCGTTGTCACCGATCACACTGAGGTGCTGTGTGGACCCGGAGGAGAGTGGCGATCCACTTGGGACACTGGATAGGCGCTGCCCCGAGTAGAGGGCATCTTCGCCTTGGGGTGTGATGGTCGCGACAAGAGTCAGTTCAGCGCACTCGATGACTTCGATGAGTCCGCTGGCATGAAGCCAAGTCGTCGCCGACGCAACCTCTTGGTCCGTTGGGGACGGGTCAACGCCGCTGCCGACGAGCAGAGCGGCGGCTGCAGCAGGAGGCTCCTTTAGGCCCTTTGCTGCTTGCAGGACCGCGTGTCGAACTTGCTCGTTGCGACGGCCTCCCGTTGCGATGTCCGCTCGCAGCACGTCAGCGATCCGGTGGCCGTTGGCGGTGACCTCGAGCCGCGGCCCGCTGAAGCGATTGTCGTTGAGAACCAGGTGGTGGTCTTCGAGTTCGGCGCGAGCAGCATGATCCTGCGGCTCGATGGCCATGTTTCCACCGGCCTTCACCGACTTCAGTAGTAGCTGGACGGCGGCGGCTGTCAGCGCGTGGGCTTCCTGCGCGTCTACCGGTTCTTCGGATCTCACATTCATCACTGTGACAGGTCAGGATGACGTTTCGCCGGCTTGGCCGGGTGTGTGGAAGGTTGTTGTCGACCGCACACCCGACCAGCGACCTACATCTGGACCTTGAACTTGACCTTCGTGCCGTCACTTATCGCCTGGGCATATTCGGTCAAGTCCGGATCCGCGATCGACTTGCCGGTCATACGCAGCCACTCTCGCCGAAGTGCAGGCTTGATGTCCGAGACCGGCTGCCCCATGTACTTGCGACGCATCGACTCGAAGAACCGCTCGTACTGCTTCGCGAGGTCCTCCATGCCGCTCTTCGCGGCCTTCAGGACTTCACGTTCGAGGTCTCTCTCGTTGAACTCGATACGGAACCCGGAGCTCATCTCACACCTGCTGGGTGATCGTGGTGTCCGGGTGTCGCTGAGCCGTAGCTGGCTTGACGAATCTCCCTGAGATGGTCGACCGAGAGACGGTCGTCGAGTTGGACGTGCCCTTGCCAACCGTTTCCGTCGTAGTTGTCCTTGGGCTTCTCGCAGCGGTGGATGTCGTGACGAACCTCCCGCTCGAGGCACTCCTACTAACTGTGCGTGCCATGGCACACACTCCCATCTGGCCCAAACTTGGGCCGATCGGAGCACGTCCGCCATGACTAGCCTAAGGTGGGTGATCTACCGACCAAGTAGAAGCCGACCCTGGCAATCATGGCCCCAGGCCTGTTGCCGGGGTTTGGTGCTTTAAGGGCAGTCTACCGGCGACAACTGACACCGGTGTAGTTCACCTGCGGACAACGAAACCCGTCGTGGGCAGATTCGACCGCTGGCGCTGCCAGGCATTGGTTGTGGACCTGGCGACATTCGAACGACTGTCGTCAACCCGCACTAAGGCGACTCCGCGCCGGGTGGTCAGACAGCAGCTTTGAGAGGCTCGATCTCGTCGAGGGCGTTGCCGAGGTGGTCCTTCTCGACCTCGAGGTCGAAGCGGGTCTGCAGGTTGAGCCAGAAGCGATCGGTGGTGCCGAAGTAGCGCGCCAAGCAGAGGGCGGTGTCGGCCGTGACTCGACGCTTGCCGTGGACGATCTCGTTGATCCGGCGCGGCGGCACGCCGATCGCCACGGCAAGCCGGTTCTGGCTGACCTGCAGCGGCTCCAGGAACTCCTCCATCAGGATCTCGCCCGGGTGGATGGGTGCGATGGTCGTCATGGGTGCACCTCCTCAGTGATAGTCCACGATCTCGACGTCGGCGGGTCCGGCGTCGGCGCAATGCTCGTCAATTGGAATATTCGGTATCGTAGGAGGTGCTCCGCGAGATGGTACGACAAATTGCGTTGCATTGCTGCCCGTTTTGCCATAGAGGCTTCCGGTTTGCGGAATTCATGAGTCGGTTATGCGTTACCGTTCCCGCCCGTGCGCATCTCGCATGATCACGCCCTGTTCTCGGAGTCGCGCGTGCACCGTGCCGGCGTCGATGCCAAGCTTGGAACCAATCGCGGCCAGTGAGTTGCCCTGGGCGTAGAGCTGGACCGCCTGGTCCACCTGATCCGCGGACAGTCCTGACTGTCGGGTCGAGACGCTGTGCCGTTTCAAGATCGCACTCACTGTGCTGCGGTGGACACCGAAGTGCTGCGCCAGGTAGCTCATCTGCGCACCCGCTTGGTAGCGCCGCACCACTTCGGTCTGTTGTTCGAGCGTCAGTCGTCGCTGCGTCTGCTTGACGACCCCGCTGACCGGAGTCATCGGACGACCCACAGCCGGGGCGACAGCAGCCTCGTCGTCTCTGTTGAGGCGGAGCAGCCGCATCAGAGGTGCACCAGGGTTCGACGTCTGTCCTGTTAGTGCCACCAGCATAATGCCTAGTCGGAACGTGGCTCCGGGTAGGCACTTTCGTTTTGTGCCCCCAAGTGCCCGTTTCCCGGCTCTTTGCAGTTGAGAGTGGGTGGGTGAGCCTGGCCGGTGAGATGGGGCGAGCCTTGCGCTGTCAGTGTCGATCTCGGCAAACCATTCCTCTGGTTCGTCGAGAAGACCAGCCGTGACGGGTCGCCCGCGCACACCGAGAGCGGCTACCTGCGCTTCATCGACGACGACGGCGGCCTCGAGATCGTGGCCGCTCTGCCGACAGGCCAGGTGGAGCTTGGCACAGGCTTGGCATGTACCGACGGCGAGGACCTGGTCGTCACCACGGACGCCGAGGCGCACAACTCGGCGACCGCGAAGCAGGTGTCGCGCATCGTGCGCCGGTTCCGGCTGTCGGGCGACGAGCTGACCTACGAGATGGACATGGCGTGGTCGGGAGGGCCCGTACGAGCGTCACCTGACCTCGACGCTGCATCGCGCCTGAGTCAGCGCTGAACGAACCTCACCGCGTAACGCGGGTCGGCCATGAGATCGTCGACCGCCTTGCGCCACACGTCGTAGTGCGCTGTCGCCCGGTGGGCGGTCTCCGCGCCCGCGGATGCGAAGACCTCGACGAGCATGAACCTCGTCGGGTCGTCGATCCTTTGGAGCAGATCGAACCCGGTCACGCCTTCCTCCTGGAGAGATTGCGAGGCCTTCACGAGCGACGCCTTGACGAAGGCGCCCTCGGCACCGGGAATCACGTGCACATGGATGTACTTCACAAACGCCTTGGTCGTCATCAGGCTCCCCCTTCACCGGCTACCAGCAAGTAGACAAGACCACCAGAAACGACCCCAGGGGGGTCAATATTCAACCGGCGTTGACAGCCAGGATGTGGTTGTTCACGCCGCTTCCGACAGCAACAAGGCTCATGATTGACGCTACCTCACCTGTTCGTGTTGCGCCCCCGGTGACCGATCCGGATCTGGACCGGTTCGCCCGGCTGGACTCGCTCGGGCTGACCGTGACCGGCCAGCAGATCTACCCAGATCGTGCGGTCCTGTTCTGCCAGGTCACCGTCGCCGACGACCGGTGTCCCGGCTGCGGCCAGTCGGGGAGTCGGCATGACACGGTGCTGCGGAGGTTCACGCATCTGCCGCTGGGGCACCACCCGACCTGGTTGCAGGTCGCGACACCACGCTATGAGTGCCAGCGGTGCGGCAAGGTGTGGCGGCATCGGCTGCGGACGGTGGCTCGTCGGCGGTCGCGGCTGACCCGGACGGCGGGGATGTGGGCGTTGGCGGCGGTGGTGCTCGATCATGTCCCGGTCTCCAGCGTTGCCCGGGTCCTCGGCGTCGCCTGGCACACCGCCCACACTGCGGTCGCCGAGCTGGGACGGGAGCTGCTGATCAGCCAGCCGGCCCGCCTCGAGCAGGTGCAGGTGATCGGGGTCGACGAGCACTGCTGGCGACACACCGGATTCGCCTCTGACCGGTTCGTGACCGTGATCGTGGACCTCACCCCGGTCCGTGACCGGACCGGCCCGGCACGGCTGCTCGACATGGTCGAAGGCCGCTCCACCAGCGTGTTCCAGACCTGGCTCGACGCCCAGCCCGCGACGTTCCGGAACACCGTTCAGGTGGTCGCGTGGACGGCTTCACCGGGTTCAAGACCGCCGCCACACAGGCGGTCCCGGACGCGGTCACCGTGATGGACCCGTTCCATGTGGTCGCCCTGGTCGGCGACAAGCTCGACCTGGCCCGGCAACGCGTCCAACACGACACCCTCGGCCATCGCGGCCGCGCGGGCGACCCGCTCTATACGACGCGCAGGACCCTGCGGACCGGCGAGAGCCTGCTCACCGACACACAGAAGACCCGCCTCGCCGCACTGTTCACCCACGGCCAGCATCTGCCGGTCTAGGTCGGCTGGTGCGTCTATTGGGACGTGATCGCCGCCTACCGCGATCCCGACAAAACCTCAGGCAAAGCCGCGATGACCCGGATCATCGACAGTCTCCGACACGGCGTCCCTACCGGCCTGGACGAGCTCGCCCAACTCGGCCGGACCCTGCACCGACGCCGCTACGACATCCTGGCCTGGTTCACCCACCCCGGCTCCTCGAACGGCCCCACCGAAGCCATCTGTGAGTCTTCTATTGGTTGGTCTGGGACCGACTGGCAGGGTTGTCGCTGGTCGCCTCACCTTGTTCGTGACTCTGAAGCCATCTGGCCTCCTCGCGGAGTGCCTTTCCGTTGACTTGTCCGTTCGGGGTGGGCCGGCCGGCGCGACCGGGCCCACCTTGGTGACTTGATAGAAGGTTGCCCGACCCGAATCGAGTCGTGGCTCATCACAGTGTTGTCCCGAAGTGACTTACATCCAGGCCGACGTCGGCCGCTTCGCGACCGGCCGCAGTCCGCTCAGGAAAGGAAACCGTCCGCAGTGACCATCGTGGCGCATGCACACCCGTTCGTCGTCGGCGTCGACACCCACGCCCGCAATCACACCATCGCGATCCTGATCGCCTCGACTGGCGAGTTGCCCTGCGCCCTAGTCAGTGCCCAGCCGCATGGCTCATCCCCTGGATGATGAGGGCTGCCGCGATCAGCGACCTCTCTGCTTCCTCGAAGAATCCGATCGGATATTGGCTCGTGTGCTCGGTGAACGGCATCGCGATGAAAAGCAGTCCTGAAGGCGATGTCGACCGATTCCGGACAATTGTACTTGACAGCGGGACAAGCCCGCGATCGCGTTCTCGTGATGAGCGAACTCGGCCATCGCCGAGCCGTGGGGGCTTCGGCGACAAGCACAGACCTGGCTGCGGCCCTGAACATCAGTCAGGCACGGGTCGACCGCGCGTTAGCGTTTCGACCCAACACTCCGCTTCCCGACCCGCTCCAGGGCGGCGTTGATGTCGCCGATGGGGGACCTCGTGCGAGCGACGCTGCAGCGGTTCCCATAGACCGGTTCGTGGGAATGCTGCCGGTGAAAGAGCGCCACCTCGTGCAGATGATGTACGGGTTCTCCGGGGCCCCGCGCACCAGCTCACAGATTGCCGAGGCGATGGGTTGCTCCACGCGCACCGTGGATCGACTTCGACACGACGCTCACCAGCACCTGCGAGAACTCCTCGACCACTTCGGTGATATGAGCGGACCGGTGCAATCTCGAGCGAAGGCGGACATCTCCGACTCGTCGCGCGGACCAGACAAACCATCTCGCAGGGGCCGCGCCGGCCCCCGTCGTCCATCGCCGGCGGTTCTTCCCGCCGATTCGGCAACCCGGTCACGACCGATCTAGCGACGGCACCTGGTCACGTCCAGGCAATGAGCCGCGGACTTCCACCCATCGTGGAGTTGGGAAGCGTTCGACTTGACAGTTTCCGAGAAGGCGCGGTCAGTCGCTCGACCCGGCTGTCGGCTGATACCCGTCCAGGAGGTGGTCTAGGCGTGCCCTTTGCCGTCCAGCTGCTCGACGATGTAGCCGAGCATCGGCCCGACGACGCCGATGGCATCGCGGACACCGCCACGGGACCCGGGTGCACACAGGACGAACACGCGCGGCCCCGATTCCGGGCTGATGACGCCGGCGATCTCACGTGAGACCAGAGCCGGAGCTGCATGCTCCAGGCCCCGACGGCGGATCTCTTCCGCGATCCCCGGGATCTCGAACGCCAGGTGGCGGGCGACGACGTCACTCGTCCGGTCCCGGGGACCGATCCCGGTGCCGCCGCAGGTCATCACGATCCTCGCCCCCGAAGCGATGGCAGCCTGGAGAGCGCCCTCCAGCTGCGCTTCGTCATCGCTGACCACCTGACGAACGACATCAAGTCCCAGCTCGGTGAGGAGCTCCTTGGCGACTGGGCCGCCACGATCGCTGTCGCTCCCGGACGCGACCTCGTCGGAGACCGTGATCACGGTCGCTCGGAGACGACCGTTCACGAAGCGTCTCCCTGCGGCGACGTCCTCGCGTGCAGCACCACGGGAACGCTGCTGTAACCGCCGAGCGGCGGAAGTTCACGGACCGGCGTCGACAGGGTGGACAGCTCGACGCGGCCACGCTGAAGCAGGGCCCGAGTGAAGAGGCGGAGCTCGAGGGTGGCGAGCGGCCGCCCCGGACATGCGTGTGGCCCCGTGCCGTAGACAAGGTTGTTCGGCGCATTCTTCTCGGGTGAAAAGGCGTCAGGTTCCCCGAACACCTCAGGATCGCGATTGGCCGCCGTCCAGTGGAGGACCACCTGCTGGTCGGCGCGAACCGGGCAGCCTCCGACTTCTGTCTCCCGTGTCGTCACGCGACGATTGCTGACGAAGGGGTCGTCGATGCGCAGGATCTCATCGATGGCGGCGTCCAGCTCCCGGTCGGTGGCAGCCCGGAAGTCGTCCTGATGCTCGGGGTGGCTCGCGAGCCAGTACGCGATGACACCGACGCACAACGCCAGCGAGCCCAGGTCGCCACCGGTCCAGTTGCGGAGGATCGACACGAGCCAGTCGTCGCTCAGCGTGGCCACGGAGAGGTCGCTGAGCCGCACGAGCTCGGTGGTCACGTCGTCGGGCGGCTCGGGCCCTCGCCGCCCGCCAACGAGCTGGGTGATGATCGCGTCGAAGCTATCGGCCACCTCGCGCATCCGCATCCGGTCGCCCAGGCGAGCCGCCTCGTGGTTCTCATCCATCCAGGCGAGCAGCACAGGCTCCAGCGCGGCCGGCCAGCCGAGCCATCGCGACTGAGCCTGAACCGCGAACCGGGCCCCAAGCTCACCGACTGCGTCCACCTCGACCCCGTACGGCACCGTGGACATGACCTCGGCGGCCACGGCCTCGATCACCGGCTCGAGAGCCGCCATCCGGTCGGGGCTGAAAAAGGGATCCAGCAGGTTTCTGGCCGCCCGATGGGAGTACCCGTCGAGTCCGTTGGGAACCTGCAGGTAGCGCGAGACGCTGCTCGAGTACGTGTCGGGGTCGTTCGCAGCCGCCACGACGTCCACATGCCGACTGATCACTGGCCTACCCTGCTCGTCTAGCGGCGGATCCGGGTGTCGCATCGCGTCGGTCGTCACCGAGATGTAGCGGTGGTCGGGGGCAGTCATGACTTCTTTGGTGCTCCAGGGCGCGCGTACCGGACCCAGGTGATGACGACGCACATGAGCGCCCACGCGACACCGATGCCGTAGAACACCTGGGCCGGCATCAGGGTGAGGCCGACGCCGAACAGGAACGGGCCGAACGCCGCGATGGCGCTCGTCCACCCGATGACGCCTCCTGCCTGACGGCGCTCGAAGATCATCGGCATCTGCTTGAAGGTCGCGGCGTTGCCAATGCCTGCGAAGAGGAAGATCGCCAGCATGCCCCACAGGAAGTGGGTGAACCCACCCTGCAGAGCCGCAGCGCTGCTCGTGTCCGGGACCAGGGCGGGGATGGTCCACGCGACTGACCCCGCGAGGCCGATACCGGAGATGAGCGTCCACAGCGCGCCTCCCATCCGGTCGGTCAGCGGCGAGAACAGCACTCGGGCGCCGGCTCCGACCAGTGGGCCGAGGAACACGTAGGCCACAGGATCGGGAAGTGCGTAGCCAGCCACAAGGACCTTCGCCGCGGCACCGGTGCCCGACACGATCGCTGCGTTGCCCGCCCCGTAGAGGTTGGCCATCAGCAGGCCGAACTGGGCCGACAGGCCGGAGAAAGTACCGAACGTCATGATGTAGAGGAGGGTCATCCACCACGTGTCCTGGTTACGGAAGATGTCGAACTGCTGGCGGATGTTCGCCGTGACCGGTACGGACTTCAGCATCATCCAGGCGAGGATCGCTCCGACGATGATGAAGGGGATGTAG
>Ga0209123_1001457_pt1 | contig 23426 bp, 11 predicted proteins | sample BarGraIncu00431A_FD_184500 | JGI IMG/M metagenome (GOLD analysis project Ga0209123, IMG submission 184500) | Arctic peat soil microbial communities from Barrow, Alaska, USA - Barrow Graham LP Incubations 004-31A (SPAdes) (version 2) | ecosystem: Environmental > Terrestrial > Soil > Wetlands >...
TGGTGGCTTGTGGATGAAAATCTGGCCTGCCATGGGTTTGTATTGGTTTAAAATAGGCTGGATTGTGGTAATCAGCAGTACATTTATGATTTACTTTTCGCTTCTGAAACCCTTGCTGGGCAAACGAAATGCGCTTATTGGCCTGGCAATTACGCTTGTCTTTATCTTGCAGGGTGGCCCTGAATGTTTGAACTACGATATCTTTTCATGCCTGGGTTATGCCATTGCAATTATTACACTTTTTTCAGGGTTGAATAAAAATAGACTGAGTTTAATTGTACTTTCAGGATTGCTTTTTGGAGTGAGTGTATTTTTTAAACTTTCCAATTTATCGGCACTGGCATTTTTTCTACTGATACCGTTCTCTGCCTTCCTGAACGGAGATAGTTTACCTACTTTCCTGAAAAAGAGTTATGTTTGGCTGTTTGGCTTTATAGGAGGAATGATCATTGTTTTATTATTGATAAGACATCTTGGACATCTTGATTTATTCCTGAATAATCTATCAGTCGTTTCTGCGATGGGAAAGGATATTCATGCAAGTCATGGTCTAAAACCAATGCTATTGTCTTATCTATCTGGATATATGAATGCATTGGTACTCCTGGTCATTTTTATGTTGATCGTCTGGATTTACCTCAAGCTAACTAACAAATATCAGAATCTATATACTGAACGAAACTGTCTTTTTATCCTTTTCCTGGTTGGAGGACTGGCTGTACTATTGACTATTTTGTTGAAAGATGTATTCTGGAGCAAAGTCAGGTATTTGTTTATAGGATTAATGATTTTTCAGGGGCTTGCATTGATTGCAGACAAGAAATGCAGGAGTGAAATGCGTCTGCTTTCCCTGGCTGGTCTGATATTGTTATTGATAGCGCCTTTGGGGTCCGATTCAGGATTGGGTAAATCAACCTGGGGAATGTGGATTTTAGGTCCCCTGGTTTTGACAATGCCTTTAACCTTGAAACTTGAGAATCTATTTCAGTTGCCAAAATTGATTCATCAGGCACAATTTCTAAAACGATTGCTGGCGGTCCTTATTTTACTCACGGCAATGGCTAGTGCATGGGAAAGCACCTATTTTGATGTGGGTTCCAGGATTTCAAAAGTCTATCCCATTGAGCATCCACACATGAAGTTTATTTATACTTCAAAAGAACGTGCAAGGGTTGTCAACGAATTGATCAGTGAGGGCTTTCCTAAAATGAAGGATGAAAAGTATTTGCTTTCTTTTATTGAGATTCCTACGCTCAACTACCTCAGCGATAAAAGACCATTTATTTCAACTTCATGGCCTAAACTTTACTACAATCCAATCACTTTCAGATTAAAATTGGAGGAAGCGCTTCTACATAGAAAAACATTTCCTGCTATCATACGCCAGAAACAAAATACAGGTCTTAATGATTGGCCTGATAGTCCTGTACCGGACTATTTAAAATACAAGGTTGGCTTATCCTATTGGCCTGAGCATGGACGAATACTGAATGAATTCATTGAACGTAATAACTACCAGGTTGTCTGGGAAAATGAAATGTTTCAACTGCTGACGCGCCAGTAGAAAAAGAAATAAGAGATTGGTGTTTTCGTGTTGTATTAATGTGAGTTAGATCTAAGTGAATTTCGGGCATGAACCGAAAAGTATCTAATCTATCATCTGGCCCTTTGGTTTCACCAAAGGTATGTAATTTGAAGTAATAAACCTAATTCACAGAGATATTTGATTTCATAATGCAGGTTTTAATCTCTGGGAACTTCACTAATACGTATTTTGATTGTTCAAATATGAGGACATTTTTGTCGGGAGGAGTTTATACAAAGTTATTCTCGCTGTAATTATTAAAGGGATCTTGTTTTATCCAGTCACTTGTAAGAGTTTTGATCAATCACTTATTTTATAATTGAAATAACTCCATTGCCTTTATTGAAAGATAGTTGGCATAGACGGAGATATTTTATTACGAATGCAGATTATGTTATAATTAAGGAATTTTACGATAGTAAAGTGATTAAAAATCCCTGGTTTAAAGGTGCAGATTACAAATCTGCACCAGCCGCATATTTAATTTATTGGTCATTCCCTTCAGTGGAAATAATCAATTACAATTTCTACCCTGGGTATCCTACTGTCTGGGCAAACAGCACTCGCTGGGTTGGCTTCAGTTTGAATTCCGTGATTGTATTCTCCTTATCACAGTTATGAAACCATGCTGCAAGACCAAAAGATGCTGCAAACAAGTATATATTCTGGGCAATGAAACCGGTATCAGTAAAGTAATATGATTTTTGCACTTCAGGATCTCCTATTCCGGAATCGGGTTGTGTAGGGCCAAGATCATACCGACTGAGGTCGGTTATGTAAAATATATTCAGAGGCGCCGTCGCTGCACCACTGCGCGTTGACCTTGCACGGAAGTCTCCTGCAACCACCGGTAATAAGGAATGTTTTAAAGCATCATAAAGATAAACGCCTGTAGGCAAAGCAACATAAAGATCTATTTCCTGCGAATTGCTTGCCGAAGGAGCAGTCCTTCCTTTTTTGCCAAATCCTCCTGAATCACGGTTTATACCGAAGCCAGCCCACATCAAATTAGATATTACCTGCATAGGAAGTTCCTTTGAACTGATTGTTCGGTTAGTTTTTCTTTCCTGCAAAGAAGCCAAAACAGATTTGCCTCCTTCTTTTTCAGGCTTTGGAAGGACAATAGTCTGAAGTTCCAATGGTTTTGACATATCCAGTGAAAAGCCCGATACAGTATTTGCAACAAGAGCAAGTGCTGGGACAGCCTTAATAAATTTTCTACGATTCATTTTGTATACATTTTAAATGATTAAAACTCATAGAATACTAATTCTCTTGACAAAAATACAAGTTTTTTCTGTCAAATTAATCTTTGGGTACTGGATAATAATTCATTAAGAAATACTCAATTTTGTATTATTTTTTCCATTGTTGCATTTATGTTATTATAATACAAGGACAGCCAACCAAAATGTTTTTACCCCAGCTCCTTCAAATTTATCGTTGTGTTGTTAAAAGCCACTGGTGCAGATTTGCCCCGAGTGCTCCCATCAATTCTTAACTGCGGTTCTGTGATCTGTTGTTCCGTCTAAACCAATCGTAGCTTCTCGAGATATACCTCTATACTATTCAAACCCTCTATGGCCTTGAGTAATCGGGGTACCAGAGAAATTGAACAGCGACTCTGTGATTAAACATACCCCATAAATAGTTTCTGCAAGAGTTGAATTATCAAGGTTGTTTTTCCAACTTGACGAGGTCCCATAACAACTTGAATGAACTTTCGTGGTTCATTTACTCTTGCTATAAGTGGCTCTAAATAAGGTCGTTCAATCATGTTTGGATATTTTACTCAATACAACTCGTAATTTTACTCAATACGTTGAGTAATTTTACTCAATTCACTGAGTAAATTTACTCAATATATTGAGTAAATAATCAAAAATAGAGTAAATTTAATTTTATTTTTTAAACATGGCTACTCTGGATTTACCGTTACGCTGATTATAACTGCTGGTGCTGAGTGTGTCCTGTGTGTTATGAGTACATATTAACTAAATCATTATTTCTTGCAATAGACTCTCATCCTAATCCTTCGATGGTTCTATTTTGAATATTCACATTTTTCTACTGGCTGGTCTGGTTCTAAACTGTTCCGCAGGACATTGATTTGGTTTAATTTGATCCACAGTCTCAATCCATTTAAGAAGTGAGACTTTGGATCAAGATTATTTCTTAGATGAATGTTTGAAATAAACGGAGAAATGCTTGTGATTTGATATTAGTATTAATATCTTTATGCTTTGTATTGGGGCTGAAATATGAAATATTCGGAAGTAGAAAAGAAACTAAAGAAAGAAGGTTGTTCTTTTTATAAAGATGGTAGCAACCATCCGATTTGGGTCAGCCTTATAACTGGAAAAAAAATTCGCTTTGAGTTATCACAGAAGCGAAGAAGTTAAATTGGGAACATTAAAAAGTATTGGTAAAGATTCAGGTGTTAAACTTTGATCCAAGTTAAAAGAAAGGAGACGGTTATGAAAATAAAAGCATTTATCGAAAGAGGGAATGACGGAAGTTACGGTGTATACGTAGATTTAGAAGATAATACCTTGAATTATGGCATTATTGGAGATGGCAAAACAATCAAGGAAGCCATTGATGATTTCTACAACTCGTATAAAGAGATGAAGGAGTTGTGCATCAGCGAAAACAAACATTTTGAAGAGGCTGAATTTGAATTTAAATACGATACCGCTTCATTTCTTGCTTATTATTCAAATGTTCTGTCATTGGCAGGATTAGGAAGGCTTACAGGAATTGCACAAGGCCAGCTGAGCCATTATGTAACAGGAAGGCGTAAACCAAGTCCAAAGACGGTTAGGAAAATAGAAAAATCATTGCACGAATTTGCAGCAGAGATAGCTCAGGTTCAGTTGATGAGTTGAAAGGAAACACACTTTTCGAACGTTTGCAAAACCGCACATACGGCTACCGGCATTTAAACATAATCTAATTAGCAGGCAGCTTAAATATCACTACTTTTTGAACGGACTATTGTAATATAAATAATGCAGAAACAACGATGGTAACTACCAAATTCAGAATTCAGGATAAATTGCCTCTCACCTGCTCGCGGAGAGGAACTTGCTGTCATGGGAACCTTGTGATGCTTAATCCATGGGAGCTGGTCTGTCTGGCCAAGGAGAAAAAGATTACTCCAGGGGAATTTCGAACTCTTTATTGTGAGTTTGGAGGGATTCGTTTACGGTTTGATGGAGAAGTAGATTGGAGAGAGAAACAAGCTTGTAGTCAATATGTTGGATGTTTTGGATGTAGCGTACATTTGGGTCGTCCTTTGGCCTGTAGGTTATTTCCACTTGGGCGTGAAATACAAAATGAAGAGGTTCACTATATGTACCAAGGGGATAAATTTCCGTGCTTGGATGGATGTCCGGAAGTTTCCGGTTTACCTCATTTGACTGTAGGCGAATACCTTAAAGGCCAGATAACTGAAAGGTTCGAAAAGGCTCATGATGAATATTTAGAACTCATGCAAAATTTAGCTGATAATGCCTTTGTGCTTTTACTTGATACCGGCTTAGCTGAATCAGGAGATATGGAAACATTGCCGTTATGGAGAAAAATGGCCAACGAGCTTCCGGAAATTTTAGCAAATAGAATTGGTCAGGAGTGGATAGATCATTTGATGATTCCTGAAATTTTTGATCATATAGATGATCCAATTTCATTTGTCCGAATGCACAATGATTTACTCCAATTGAAGATTCAGGAAAGATTTGGAGCCTTACAAACAAATCAAAAAAACCATGAAGCTTCTGTTTTAATCATGGGAGTAGCATTGCATCTTGCCCGTGGTTTAGGGGCAAATCCGGAAATCCTTGTTGAACATTGGATCAATACTGCAAAGAATCATGGGGCTATGGGATAGTATTGGTCATAATTTAATCCCCAGCTCCTCTGTATTTATCTTTATGCTGTACAAATCTGCACCTGAGGATTTTAATCACAAACAAAACCAGCACTTCCGACAATCCGACAGTTGTATATTTTTTTTAAATATAGTTGAGCCTACTACTAAATGGCTATTTGCCACAAGTCCAGGAAGATACCAAGAATTATAAAATATTGATTATCTAACGTGTATTTTTTTTTATGCATCCAATGCTTCTATTTAGGGTCTGCTGAAAAACTCACAATGTGCAGTATTATAAGAAGATATCAACCTGCAAATTAAAACAAGTGCAAGGAAATTTGAATTGACGATTCAAAATCCTTGCACTTGTTTGTTTTTAGAATCAATTAATTGGGCATTTTTTTTCAGATTCAAAAATAAAACAACCACACACATGCTGGTTGTAGGTTGTACCCTTGTAATATTCTAAGCAGCTGTCACTTGAATCATTTTAGGGTATAACCAGAGATCTTATATGTTTTTACCCCGAGTACTTGGGGTCACCTCTGCGGTTGCACCCTTTTTTAATATTAAATGATCACATTCAGACATTTACAGCGGTACAACCTACAACCAACATCTTTCGGAGAATGTTATTTCCCTTTCACTTCCAATGACAGTTTTAACAAGTCAATGGGAATGAGTACTATTCAATTCTAACCAAATGAACCTAAAAAGTCGATACTGAGTTTTTCAGCAGACCCTATGTAGCCATAAGGCAAAATAGATTGTTTAGCAGTGAACTCTCAGTTTAATTTCTTGTTTAGGCTTGATGCTAATTGAAAATAAATATTGAATCAATTGCCTTTAAGTATTGACTGTCAGGGCTTAATGGATTCGGTTAAAATAGTATACATACTTAATATGGATGTGCCAGAGCAATCTCTAAATCTTAAAAGGGGTTGAATTTTAATGAAAGTCAGGGTCTAAATTATTGTCTTAACCTTGAAAATTAAAAAGACTCAAGTGTCGGATTGTCGGATTGGCATTTTGACGCAAGGGGGATTCATAATACTATTCAATTCTAAAACAAGAAAACCCGGATGGCATACCCGGGCTTTCTGCATTGGAATTATAGAAAGGTAATATTGGTCCTTATTCTTCTTTCTCTTCAGAGGCATAGGAAGCCAAAAGTTCATCCTGTACTTCCTGAGGCACTTTTTCGTAGGCTGCGAATTTCATATTGAAAACGCCGCGACCTCCGGTCAGTGAACTCAGTGAGGTAGAGTATTTGTTCATTTCTTTCAATGGTACACGGGCGGTAATCTTTTCATACCCTCTTTCACTTCCCATTCCCATGATCAATGCACGGCGACCTTGTAAATCGCTCATCACATCACCCATTCGTTCTGACTGTACCCACACATCCAGATCGTAGATGGGTTCCAGAATTTTGGGACCTGCATTCTTAAAGGCAGTGCTGAAGGCATTTCGGCCGGCCAAACGGAAGGAGATTTCATTCGAGTCAACCGGGTGCATTTTGCCATCGTAAATGTAAACGCGAATGTCTCGTGCATATGATCCGGTAAGAGGACCTTCTTCCATTTTTTCCATGATCCCTTTCAGAATCGCAGGCAGGAACCTTGTGTCGATAGAACCCCCCACTATACAGTTATGGAATACCAGTTTACCACCCCATGGCATTGGCGTTTCCTGTGTATCGCGGACAGTAATTTTCATTTCCTTTCCGTTGTATGTAAACATGTTTTTGGGTGCGCTGCCTTCTTCAAAGGGCTCAATGATCATATGAACTTCACCAAACTGACCTGAACCACCCGATTGTTTCTTGTGACGATAATCGGCCTGTGCAAACTTAGTAATGGTTTCGCGGTAGGGTATTTTGGGAGCCCTGAATTCAATGGCTATTTTATGAATGTGGTCGAAGTACCATTTTAAGGTGTTTAGGTGGTATTCCCCCTGTCCTTCAACGATTAACTGTTTTAATTCTTTTGAATATTTTACAATATAGGTTGGATCTTCTTCCTTGACCCTATGTAGGATTTCACCCACTTTTTCATCATCACTTTCCGAAAGCGCTTTTACACATACCCGAAATTTAGGTTCAGGAAATAGAATGGGGGCGAATTTCAGATCCATATCCTTTTCACACAGTGTCTGATTGAACTTGGTATCTTTTAGTTTTACGGTGCAGCCAATATCACCGGCCACCAATTCTGTAACACTGGTACGGTTTTTACCGGCCGTTACAAATAATTGGGATATTCTTTCCTTACCGTTGTTGAAGGTGTTGTATAAATCCTTTCCTTCCGTCACTTTTCCTGACATCACTTTAAAATAGGTGACCTCACCTACGTGAGGTTCGAGTGCAGTTTTAAAGACAAACAGCGAAGTAGGACTTTTTTCGTCCATCACCACCGGTTTTCCCTCAAGGATTTCACGCATGGGAACCTGTGCGGGGGAAGGAGCGATGTTACATACAAATTCGAGTAAGCGGCCAACGCCAATATTCTTCTTAGCCGAGACGCAGAACACAGGGAATAAATCACGTTTGACCATCCCAATCCTCATTCCTCTGCGCATGTCTTCTTCTGAGAGTGAACCCTGTTCGAAAAACAGTTCCATCAGTGATTCTTCATTTTCGGCAGCCATTTCAGCCAGCTCGTTGTGCAAACCATCTGCGCGTTCTTTTTCAGAGGCAGGAATGTCAAGTACCTCAGGCTTTCCACCATCCGGACCATACTTGTACAATTTCATTTTTAATACATCGATAATAGAGTTAAATCCTGCACCCGTTTCAACTGGATACTGCACGATGGTCACCTTATTTCCGAACTTACTTTTCAGCATTTCAACAGCCCTGTCATAGTTGGCGTTTTCATTGTCCAGGTTGTTCAGCACAAAAATCACTTTTGCATTGGCAGCTTCGGCATGACGGTTGGCCGATTCTGTTCCGGCGCCAATACCCGTTGCTGCATCAACTACCATTAGTCCAAGTGCAGCTACCTGGAGCGAAGAAACTACACCACCGCAAAAATCATCCATCCCGGGAGTGTCCAGGATATTGATCTTTTTGCCGTTCACTTCAGCGTACATGAGCGATGAAAAAACGGAGTTACCGTATTCCTGCTCAATCAGATGGTAGTCGGACACAGTATTTTTACTTGCGACATCCCCTCTGCGGCTAATTACTCCACCCTCCAAAAGCATCGCTTCCGCGAGGGTGGTTTTCCCACTGCCAGCATTACCAATTAGTGTAATGTTGCGAATCTCATCTGTTTTATAGACTTTCATATTAAGATAGTTATATTGGTTTTTAATTATTCATGATCAGCTTTATGACACGATAATCAACAGAGACGATCAAAATTAGTAATAATTAATTAACAAACAAGACGCATTACAATAACAAATGAAAGTTTAGGAATATATTTGTATAAACCGCATTAAATTGTCTGAATCGCAGATTGAATCTGAGGTTCAGACAATCCTTTCCATTGGGTCTGCTGAACACTGGCTGTAACCACTTCGTGGTTACAGCCAGTGTTTCAATAAACCCGATATTAAATAGGTTGTTTTATTTTTTTTTATCAGATATAATGATAATTTTGTACAGACTAATTTTATTTAAACTGTGGAAAAGAATCAATACAATAATAAGTTTATATTGGGAATTACTCTGGTTTCGGCTATGGGTGGCCTTTTGTTCGGTTACGACTGGGTAGTTATTGGAGGCGCCAAGCCTTTTTATGAGCGTTTCTTCGAACTAACCGGTTCTCCCTACCTGCAGGGTTGGGCCATGAGCAGCGCCTTGATCGGCTGTTTGTTTGGCGCATTACTATCAGGATATTTTTCTGATCGCTATGGCCGTAAGTTGCCCCTGATAATGGCAGCAGCACTTTTTACAATTGCCGCGATCGGAACCGGTTCAGTCAATCAGTTCACTCCTTTTATACTATTCCGGCTCATTGGGGGAATTGGCATCGGACTGGCATCTGCTATTTCACCTATGTATATTGCTGAAATATCACCCGCACCCATGCGTGGTCGACTGGTTTCGATCAATCAGCTGACCATCGTCATTGGAATTTTAGCCGCACAAATTGTCAACTATTTAATTGCTGAAAAGATACCTGTTGGGGCCACCAATGAGTTTATTCTCCAGTCATGGAACAGTCAGCAAGGCTGGCGTTGGATGTTCTGGGCAGGTACTATTCCAGCAATGCTGTTTTTTATTCTCTCATTTTTCATTCCTGAAAGTCCTCGTTTCCTTGCAAAAAAAGGAAAATGGAAAGAGGCCGGAGCCATTCTGACCCGAATTGGAGGACCACTTTATTCTTCTCAGGAGCAAAAAGAAATTGCAGAATCCTTCAAAGGATGCGATTCAAAGTTTGATTGGAAAATTCTGACTTCAAAGAATTTACGGCCAGTGCTAGTATTAGGTATTGTACTGGCTGTTTTTCAACAGTGGTGCGGTATCAATGTGATCTTTAATTATGCGGAAGAAATCTTTACCTCTGCCGGTTATTCCGTAGGTGATATGCTCTTTAATATTGTGATCACCGGTACGGTCAATCTTGTATTCACCTTACTGGCTATGAGGATGGTCGACAGCTGGGGACGACGAAAACTGATGCTCCTGGGGTCTATAGGTCTGGCAGTTATTTATTTCTTATTGGGAAGCAGTTACTTTTTCGAAGTGAAAGGAATCGCAATTCTTGTGTTGGTAATGGTCGCAATTGCTACTTATGCAATGACTTTGGCACCGGTAACCTGGGTGGTTCTTTCTGAGATATTTCCCAATAAGATACGCGGAGCTGCAATGTCAGTGGCAACTACCGCTCTGTGGATCGCCTGTTTTGTACTTACCTATACATTTCCGATCCTGAATAAATTATTGAATGCCAGCGGAACATTTTGGCTTTATGGGTTCATTTGCTTTTTCGGATTCCTGTTTATTCTAAAAAACTTACCTGAAACCAAAGGCAAGAGTCTCGAAGAAATTGAAAAACAATTATAATCCACAACGCCATGCTCCTTATCCCAAGCCCCCATCCAATTATACTCCTAAACACCTATAGCCCACTAATATATACACTATTATGAAACTTCCAATCCTACTTCTCACAATCCTTGCAATTGGGGTTTGGTCGTGCCAGAAACCGGTAGTCCAACAGAAAATAGACCTTGCAGGTAAGTGGCAATATGCCATGGACCCTGCTGACAAAGGAGTTGCAGAAAGCTGGTTCAACATGTCTTTAAAGGATAGTTTAAAGTTACCCGGATCACTTACCTCCAATGGCAAGGGTGATGAAATTACCCTTACGACCCCCTGGACGGGAAAAATCGTGGACAGTTCATTCTATAAAAAACCGGAATATGCAAAATACCGTCAAGCCGGAAACATTAAGATTCCCTTCTGGCTGCAACCGGTAAAATATTACAAAGGCGCTGCCTGGTATCAAAAGGAAGTGACTATTCCGGAGAACTGGAAAAGTCAATATGTAGGTTTATACCTCGAACGCTGCCATTGGGAAAGCCGTTTGTGGGTGGACGACAAGGAAGTAGGGATGCAAAATTCATTGGGGACCCCTCACAAATATGATCTTACCAATATCATGACTCCAGGAAAGCACCGTTTGACTCTTTGCATTGACAACAGGGTCAAAGATATAGATCCTGGATTGAATTCGCACAGCATTTCAGATCATACACAAAGCAACTGGAATGGCATGGTGGGGCAATTGTACCTTGAAGCACGTCCACTGGTGAATATCAGAAACATTCAAATCTATCCTGATATTCAGAATAAAAAGATAGCGGTTAAAGTGAAGGTGATGAACTCAGGTGGAAAAGCTACTTCAGTGAAGCTTGCCTTTGCTGTGACAGGTACCTCGCAGAGTGAATCGAAGGATTTTGAATTGAAGGAAGGTGAAAATAGTATAGAAATGAACCTTTCAATGGGAACTGATGTAAAGTTATGGAATGAATTTCATCCCAACATTTATACTCTGGAAGCTGGTTTGAAAGATAAAACATCAGGTCAAACCGATGTTCAGACCACCACATTTGGAATGCGTGAGTTTAAAGCAAAAGGAAAACAATTGCAGATCAATGGCCAGCCTACGTTTCTACGTGGTACTTTGGAATGTGCCATCTTCCCCAAAACAGGTTATCCTGCCACCGACATTGATGAATGGCTGCGAATTTTTAATATTTGCAGGGCTCATGGACTCAATCACATGCGTTTCCACTCATGGTGTCCGCCTCAGGCGGCCTTTGATGCTGCGGATCAAACGGGTTTTTACCTTCATGTGGAATGTTCATCCTGGGCCAATACTTCAACCACCATTGGTGATGGGAAGCCGTTTGACAAATACCTGTATGAGGAGAGTGAGCGTATGGTGGAAACTTATGGTAATCATCCTTCCTTCTGCATGATGGTTTACGGCAATGAACCTGCCGGCGCGAACCAGGTTGCTTTCCTGACTGACTTTGTCAAGTTCTGGAAAAACAAGGACAGCCGACGCATCTATACCACGGCATCGGGTTGGCCAATCATTTCTGAAAGCGACTATTTGAGCACACCTAATCCGCGTATCCAGGGCTGGGGTCAGGAGTTGAAAAGTATTATCAATGGTGAACCTCTCCGAACAGATTACGACTGGTCAGCCTTCAATTCAAGGTATCCACAGCCGGTTGTCAGTCACGAAATAGGGCAGTGGTGCGTCTATCCAAATTTCAAAGAGATCTCTAAATATGATGGAGTATTCCGTGCCCGCAATTTCGAAATATTCCAGGAAACGCTGAAGGATCATGGCATGGAGCAGTTGGCGGATAGCTTTTTACTGGCCTCTGGAAAATTGCAGGCGCTTTGTTATAAAGCCGACATCGAAGCTGCCTTGCGTACCAAGGACTTTGGAGGTTTTCAACTGCTCGACCTGCACGATTTTCCCGGGCAGGGAACTGCTTTGGTAGGTGTGCTGGATGCCTTCTGGGGAGAAAAAGGATACATTAATCCGGCTGAGTACAAACGTTTTTGTAATTCGACCGTTCCGCTGGCTCGTCTGAAGAAGTGTATTTTTACCAACAATGAAACTTTTGAAGCAGCAGTTGAGGTGGCACATTACGGCGATGGACCCATTGCAGCTTGTACTCCTGAATGGAAAATTACCAATCAAGGGGGTAAGGTACTTCAATCTGGTAAATTTGCTCAGACGGATATCCCTTTGGGTAACTGTTTTAAATTGGGTACTGTTACATTCCCCCTGTCAACCATTACTACTGCGGAAAACATGAAGCTTGAAGTGACGGTTAATGGACTCAGCAATAGCTGGGACTTCTGGGTTTATCCTGCTATCAAGCCATCCATTCCAGGTGAAGAAAACACTCATGTAGTTCAGAAACTCGATGCTCAAACGTCCCAATTTCTAAAGAACGGTGGTACAGTATTGCTTAACTTGAAAAAAGGAAGTCTTTCTAAAGAAATGGGTGGGGATATAAAAATTGGCTTCTCCAGTATTTTCTGGAATACGGCATGGACAAATGGACAAGCTCCTCATACACTGGGCATTTTGTGCAGTCCAAAGCATCCGGCTCTGGCTGATTTCCCGACCGAATACCATAGCAATTATCAATGGTGGGATGCGATGAGTCATTCTGGTGCTATCAATATCAGTAGTTATCCAGCTGATATTAAACCTATTGTACGTGTGATCGACGACTGGTTCACCAACCGACCCCTTGCTCTGATTTTTGAAGCCAAAGTCGGAAAAGGTAAAATCCTTATTTCGGGGATTGACCTTCAATCTGATTTGGATAAGCGTCCCGAAGCTCAACAATTGTTATACAGCCTGAAGAAATATATGACTGGTGTAAAGTTTAACCCTTTAGTAGAACTTAATTATGACCAGATCAATCGACTGTTTAATAAATAAATGTTTAATTTGAAATAAATATGTACCTTACTCACCGGGTGACTTCAATTCACCCGGTGAGTAATGGCTTGAATATCAATAAATAACAAAACTAAATCAAAATATATCTGATAATGAAAAAGAAAATAATCTACCATTTAATGACCGCTGTGACCATTGTTCTTCTAGCAGTCACAGCAAATACCACTTTTGGAGTAGGGAAAGAAATTCTTCCTGCCAATGAAATTTATACACCACTGGCCAAGCCGCAGCCCCGTATCAATGGGCCACTGGTAGTTGGTTGCCGTCCTGGGCATCCATTTCTTTACCGTATTCCCTGTCAGGGTGAACGCCCTATCAACTTTTCAGTTAAAGGATTGCCATCCGGGTTAAAGCTTGATCCTTCAACTGGTATCATCGAAGGGACTGTACCTTCTAAAGGTAATTATGAGCTTGTTATTCAGGCAAAAAATAGTAAAGGGTTTGCTACCAGAAAATTCACCATCGTAGCTGGCGACAAATTGGCTCTCACTCCTCCAATGGGATGGAATCACTGGTATGCACATTATGACAGGATCACCGATCAGATGATGCGTGAAGCTGCCGATGTATTGATCAGCAGTGGAATGGCTGATGTCGGCTATCAGTATGTAAATATCGATGATTGCTGGATGAATGCCCCTACAAACAAAGATCCGAAGCGGGTAGGGCCTTTGAGAGATGCAAAGGGAGATATCATTCCAAACAGTTATTTCCCTGATATGAAAGGTCTTACGAATTATATTCATGGCAAAGGATTGAAAGCCGGAATCTATACCTCGCCCGGAACACTGACCTGTGGCGGTTTTACAGGCTCTTATCAGCATGAAGAACAGGATGCAAAACAGTTTGCCGACTGGGGATTTGACTTTATGAAATACGACTGGTGCAGTTATAGTTACCTGGCAAATGGCGGAAGCAAGGATGACCCAAATATCCCTACTTGGGGAAAGGGAGCGCCCACTCTGGAAGGAGATAAATTACCCTATCAGTTAATGGGTAAAATACTGAAAAAGCAAAATCGTGACATGGTGTTCAATCTTTGCCAATATGGCAATAGCGATGTCTGGAAATGGGGAGCCGAGGTCGATGCCCAATGCTGGCGCACTTCAGGAGACCTTGGATTTGAACTTGACCGTATTTTTGATGTGGCTCTTAAAAATAGTGAACATCGCCAATATTCCAAACCGGGAGAATGGAACGATCCTGATTATATTCAAATTGGCTGGATAGGCAACGCTCAAAAGCAGGGTATCCCTGAACTTACCCCTATGCCTGCAGCCATGCAGTATGCCTATATGTCGATGTGGAGTCTGATGGCCTCTCCTTTGATTTACAGCGGCGATATGTCGAAACTGGATAAATTTACCCTCAATGTACTTTGTAATCCCGAGGTGATTGAGGTGAACCAGGATCAGTTGGGTGAAGGAGCGCAGGTGATCAATAAAACTGAAGGTTGCTTCATCATGATCAAAAATCTGGTGGATGGTTCAATGGCTGTCGGATTATTTAATCGTGGTAAAGTAGCTGCCCAGGTGGAGGTTGACTGGTCTGAATTAAAATATGCTGGCAGCCATGCTGTACGCGACTTGTGGCACCAAAAAGAGTTAGGTGATTTCAAACAAAAATTCAGTACCTTCGTACCGGCACAGGGAGTCGTCATGGTTAAAATCAGCAAATAATGAAGGTTGTTAAAGCTTGGTACGAAAAGGTTCTCATCCCAACTTATGGAATCGGAAAGCCTGAAAAGAATCCAATGTTTCTGGAGAAGCGGGTTTATCAGGGAAGCAGCGGTGTGGTATATCCTCATCCTGTCATTGAAAAGATTCTGGATGAAAAGGTTGATCAGGAATACAATGCTGTTTTTCTGGAAAACCAATACCTTAAAATTATGATCCTTCCCGAGTTGGGAGGGCGAATCCAGATGGCCTACGACAAAACCAAGCAACGTCATTTTGTTTATTACAACCAGGTGATTAAGCCGGCACTCGTGGGATTGACCGGTCCATGGATCTCGGGAGGAATTGAATTTAACTGGCCACAGCACCACCGTCCTTCGACCTATGAGCCTGTGGATCATGCAATAGAAGAGAATTCGGATGGCAGTGTAACTGTTTGGTGCAGCGAAGTGGAACGCATGTTTCGAACCCGTGGAATGGCTGGTTTTACTCTGTATCCAGATAATGCTTACCTTGAAATCAAGGTGAAACTATTCAACCGTACCAATTTTCCCCAATCATTCCTGTGGTGGGCCAATCCTGCTGTGAAAGTCAACGACGATTATCAATCCGTATTTCCACCCGATGTTAATGCAGTGTTTGATCATGGGAAGCGTGACGTGTCGGCTTTCCCCATTGCCCGTGGAACTTATTACAAGGTAGATTATTCGCCGGGAACAGATATTTCACGTTACAAAAATATACCGGTCCCCACCTCGTACATGGCCATTGCTTCAAAATACAATTTTGTAGGAGGCTATGAAAACGATTCCAAGGGCGGACTTTTACATGTTGCCAATCACCATGTATCTCCCGGTAAAAAGCAATGGACCTGGGGAAATGGTGATTTCGGAAAGGCATGGGACCGCAACCTTACAGATGAGGATGGTCCCTACATCGAACTGATGTGCGGTGTCTATACTGATAACCAACCTGACTTTTCATGGATCATGGCTGGTGAAGAGAAATCATTCAGTCAGTATTTTATGCCTTACCGCGATCTGGGGGTATTGAAGAATGCGACCAAAGAGGCGATGGTCAATCTGGAAATAGAGGACCAAAAAATAATTATAAAAGCCTATACTTTAGCTACTTATTCTGGCGGTAAAGTAATTTTAAAAGCTGGATCAGAAATACTTTTGGAGGAAATATTTGATTTTCACCCCGGTACATCTTACGAAAGGATGGTTGTACCCCGGTTGGGATTCGAACCCAGGGCCCTTTATATTTCAATACTTTCATCAGATGGGAAAATCCTGGTTGATTGGAGACCTGAACCGGGTACGATCAAAGATCTTCCTGAACCTGCCAAAGCTGCCAAAGTTCCCTCTGACATTGAAAGTAACGAACAACTTTACCTCACGGGTTTGCATCTTGAACAATACCGTCATGCCACCTACGATCCGCGCCACTATTACCGGGAAGCCCTGAACAGGGATGCGAAGGACAGCCGGTGCAACAATGCCCTTGGCTTATGGTATCTGCGCAGAGGTCAGTTTCTGAAAGCTGAATCTTATTTCAGAACAGCCATTGAAACGCTGACTGAAAGAAATCCCAACCCATTGGATGGTGAACCTTTCTACAATCTTGGATTGACATTGAGGTTTCAGGATCGCGATCAAGAGGCCTGGGATCTGTTCTACAAATCGGTTTGGAATGCCGCCTGGATGGACAATGGTTATTTCCAACTGGCTCGCATTGCGGCTACTAAACAAAATTGGAATGAAGCGCTGGAACTCATCGATCGGTCGCTAATCCGTAATGGACATAATCACAAAGCCCGCCAGTTAAAAGTAAGTATTTTGCGGAAAATGGGTAAACTGTCTGATGCTGAAACTCTTGCCGAAGATTCACTTGCACTTGATCCATTCAATTTTGGGGTACTATTTGAGAAATGTGTGCTTAATTCTTTGATACTATCTAAACCTCAAAGGTTTGAAGAACTCACCACTCTCAGCCGCGGAAATATTCATACTTATATTGAATTTGCACTCGACTATGCTTTGGCCGGACTCTTTGACGAAGCCATTGAGCTCATCTATCTCGGAATCACCGAACAGAATCAGCAGCCGGTTTACCCCATGGCCTATTATTATAAGGCATGGTTTGAAGCTCAAAACGGACTTTCAGAAGCATCAGAAAAAACATTGAAGGAGGCTGCATCTGCCTGTCCTGATTACTGTTTTCCCAATCAAACCGAAGCGGTGGAGGTTCTCCAATGGGCCTCAGTTCAAAATCCGAACGATGCAAAAGCTCCTTACTATTTAGGGAATTATTGGTACAGTGTCCAGAATTTTGATGAAGCCATCACCTGTTGGGAGAAATCTTCTGAGTTGAATGACCAGTTTCCTACCGTTCATCGGAACCTGGCACTGGGTTATTTCAACAAGCGGCATGATGCTCCCAAAGCATTGGCCGAACTTGAGAAAACATTTTCTCTCGATCCAATAGATTCACGTATTCTGATGGAACTGGACCAGTTGTACAAGCGTCTGAATGAGGAACCTGAAAAACGACTGAGCCTTATGGAAAAGCATCTTCCATTGGTTGAAGACCGCGATGATCTATTTCTGGAACGGGTTGCATTTCATAATTTTACAGGCAAATTTAGTGAAGTTCTTGAATTATTAAAAACCCGTAAATTTCATCCATGGGAAGGTGGCGAAGGTAAAGTAATTGAACAGTATGTCTGGAGCCTGACAGAACTGGCCAAACGTGCAATCAGTGCAAGTGACTACAACCTGGCAATACAATTGTTGCACACAGCTGAGGTGTATCCTGATAACCTGGGTGAAGGAAAATTAATCGGCGCTCAGGAAAACGACCTTCACTTTTGGTTGGGTCTTGCTCATCACCGCCTGGGCGAAACCAATAAGGCGAAGGGATTTTGGAAGCAAGCATCAAAGGGTATCGCTGAACCATCAAATGCAATGTTCTACAATGATCAGCAGCCTGATACCATTTTTTACCAGGGCCTGGCACTATGGTACTTAGGAGAAAAAACTGAAGCCATCACTCGTTTTGACAGGCTGATAAGTTATGGTAAATCGCATCTGAATGATACTATCAAAATAGATTATTTCGCTGTGTCCTTACCCGACTTGCAGATCTGGGATGAGAATCTGGATATTCGGAACCGTCAACTCTGCCAATATCTCATCGGCCTTGGTGAACTCGGTAAGGGCAACCGAAGTGAAGCCGATCGACAATTTATCGAAGTCCTTAAATCCAACTGCACTCACAAAGGTGCATTCATTCATTATCATGATCGTACTATAAATTATGCTGAATAAGCAAAGTCAAATCCATCTATCTTCACAAATGTGAAAATAGATGGATTTTTTCCGAATTACTTACTTCACATATAATTATTTTAATTGGATTCTCCCATCCCGTTTCACCATTATTAAATGAGATCCCGTTTCAAATTCAAAGGTCTACTGCTAATTTTTATAATAGTCTAGTGTCAAGGCTCATAGGTCGCTTCTAACATCAGCTACACACAATCGGAGCGTCATGCTGAACTTGTTTCAGCATCCCCTGAAATTGATCCTACTATTGGTGTGATCCTGAAACAAGTTCAGGATGACGCTTCGAGGATGGTTCCTGACGACCTTAAATGACCATGCGACATTTCAAGCTTGACACGACAACAAGTGCCGCAACTCCGCGGACACGTAGTCGCATGACGATTCTTTTCTATTTGTTTTATTTTTCTCAATTACATTGTTTCTCCTGTAACTTTATTTATCACTGCTAACACCTTAGTAGTGTGGGTGGTGTAGAGGGTATGATGTTCAAAACTTCATTATGTAGATGATATAATACCGGACATAAAGTTGGATGGTGCATTGACGGACCAACTGTTTCTACTGAATGTTATTAGAAAATTATACATTGGTTATTGGAAAGCTATTCGATGATTGTTAGAGCACAGTAGAACAACCTTCGAACAACCTTCGAATAGCCTTCGAATAACCTTCGATTAATGTTAAGTCTTCATGATCATTTCAAACTAAAATACCCTTGGTAGGTTAGTAATAATTTACATCACAGCAATATGCAACTTACTGAAAGTTTTCGAATTCTGTAAGAATACAATTGTTGTTTATCTGCTGATACAATAAATCGAAGATTTTCAAACATTCAATACCTATAATTTTGAAGTGAGTAATGAAATACCGATATTTGATCTGAATTTTAACCCAAATGTAATGCGGTTAAAGAGATTTTGATTCAACTAATTTTAATTGTTCATATTTAACAAAAAGCGATCATGGAAAATACAACAATTGCGATTGTAGAGGTAGTGGGTAATTCAGCTTGTATTGAAGCGGAGGATGGACAAAAAGTATTTGAATTAATAGAAAGTTTTTTATCTGAAGGGCGAACCGTCACCTTGTCTTTTTTGAACGTCGAAATGCTTGCTGCCGATTTTTTAAATGCGGCAATAGGACAACTTTATAAGGATTTTTCAGTGAATTTTATCAAGGAAAATATGAAGGTAGAAGATCTGTCGCTTACCGGGGCAGTTTCATTAAAAAGGGTTGTAGATACTGCTAAATTAAATTATAAAGAAACGCAGGCCAAGTAAAATAGCTTTAAACACATTGACCGATAGATCAAACACATTAAACAATCATTTGAGTCATTAAAGATTTATTATTTAGCCGGGCAAAAGAGATCGGAAAGAACAAATTATCAATTTGAAATAGAATTATTTTAATGAGTTTAAAAAATATTGTTATTGCCAAATTGTGTGAAGAGGATTTGGTTGGTATAAAACTTTTGTATGAAGATGCATTTGTGGGTTCTTTGACTGAATTGGATAATCTGACAGAAACGTATCATCAAATCAAGGACAATTCGAATTATATTGTACTTTGTGCAAAGAATGACGATAAAATTGTAGGCTCTGTTTTAGGGATCGTTTGCAAGGAGTTGTTTGGCAAAGGCTTGCCTTTCATGGTATTGGAAGATGTGGCAGTATTAAAAAGTTTTAGAAGACAAGGTATCGCAAGGCAATTGTTGAACAATATTGAGGACCATGCCAAAATGAACCAGTGTACAACAATTTTATTTGTTTCAAGTGCGCATCGGACAGGAGCCCATCAGTTGTATGAATCAATGGGATACGGGGAAGATAAAGTAAACGGATATCGTAAAAGATTGTAGTCTACTGTGTTCGGTCAATGTGTATGTATGTCAGATACGTTAATAAAACAGTTTTTAATCATAATAAACGCCATTTGCGTAAAGATATTTTTGCAAAAAGGCAATTAGGACAAAAGCTCAAAGGCCCAAACGGTCAATTTTGGAAATTGTCGGTATAAACACTTTGGCTCTTTAGGTATCCTGGAAATTCTAGCTGTCCCAATAGGGATAGCATGTGTTCAAGGGAAAAGATGGACTAGCTTAAGATTGATCTTTTAATTCGTGGACAAGCTTTTTGTTATATAACAAATTAGTTGATAGTATTTTAACTAGTTCAATTTGATAGTTATTTATTTTGATGTTTGTTTGCAATAAAGTTGGTAACTTAAAAATAAATATGCATATTTACAGTGGAATGAATTGAGCAAGTGACTTTAAACCTAAACACTATGAAAAACTATTCAAGAATAATCATTACTTCCAAACTTCTTATTGGAAAAATATCTGCGTTCGCATTTTTGCTATTTGTCATTGTGGGGATTGGATTACAGTCTTGTAACCCTAAACCGGCAGCTAAGAACCCAATCGTCTCTGATTTAAAGGATTCTATTCAAGTTCAACGGTTCTTCTCTAAAACAAGTTTCTGGAACCAGCCTTTATCTGAAAACCCAGAAATTGATCCTCAAAGCACTCATTATGTAGCATTGATGAAAACTGAACCCACGGGGGCATTCTTCAAAATCAATTTGGTTGCCTGGACCATTCCGGTTTATGAGGTAAACGATTCAACACCAAGATATAAAATTCAATTGCATCATTTAAGTGCACTTGAAAAAAAGCGATGGAACACTACTCGTGAGACCTTTGGCCACGGTAAAGAGTTTGAAGCTGAGCCGGTTCCGATTCCTTTGGATGCTCAGGCAGATCCGCAGGAAGATGCTCATTGTGCCCTGGTGGATTGGAAAAACCGGATTGCCTGGGACATGTGGGGACTTACGAAAAACACAGATGGAAGCTGGACATCCAATACCGGTATGAAATACAGCCTTGATGGTGAAGGAGTATTTGATGCCAAAGATTTCGGAATGCAGGATGGTGAAAGCGTCCATTATTATGGTCCAAGTCGAGCTGCCGGCGTTCCTGCCATCGCTGGATTGATTATATACGACGAAGTTCAGAAAGGTGAAATAAATCACAAGCTGGCTTGTGCAACCCGCATGAATGCTTATAAAGAGCATGTATTTCCTGCCATCTGGACCGATGGATTTATTGTTGGCGGAATACCTGAGGGAGCAATTATTCAACTTGATCCAAAGCTTGATCTTACAAAATTTAAATTGCATCCGGGAGAACTGGCAGTTGCACGAGCTTTACAAAAATACGGAATGGTTGTAACCGATATCGCAGGTGCCAATACGCTGTATGGTGAAGGTTTATGGGGTCATCCGGGTAAAACATGGGATGGAATTCTTCGTGAAACGGAGGGTGGCATCAGTTCAATTCCGATTGAAAATTACAGGGTTCTGAAAATAAATAATCGGGTGAACAAGGGTGACAGTTATACCAAAATCCTAAATGATGCCGGTCACTGGCCTAATTAAATTCCCATTTCCAACAAATTGTTAATGAACCATTAAATCAAAAATAATAGCAACTATGTATCATCAAACCATTCAACCAAAAGTAAATTTATTAAAAATTATTATTGGACTCTTTTTTGTAATTTGTTTCATTTCTGAAACGTATGCTCAGAAAAGTTCAGCTTTGTCTTTAACTGAAAAAGGGAAATTTGCGCTTGGCTGCAATTATTGGGCCTCACACGCGGGAACCAACATGTGGAAAGACTGGCGGCCTGAAGTGGTTGAAGCCGACCTAAAACAAATTTCGGAAGCAGGTATGCAGATGATCCGGGTTTTCCCGATCTGGTCTGATTTTCAGCCTATTTACCAGTTTTACAGCGCAGGTGGATCATTGAAAGAAATCCGTTTTAAAGATGGCCCACTTGCGGGTTCGGGACCTGGGAAAGATGGAATGAGTCTGGAGATGATGGCGCATTTCAAACAATTTGCCGATCTGGCACAGAAATACAACATCAAACTGGTGGTTGGTTTGGTTACCGGCTGGATGAGCGGCGAACTTTTTGTTCCCCAGGCGCTGGAAGGACGTAAGATTTTGTCCGATCCAACTTCGATTATGTGGCAGGTGAAATTGGTCCGAAATATGGTGCATGAATTTAAAAATCACCCGGCTATTCTGGCCTGGGACTTAGGTAACGAATGCAACGTGATGGAAGAAGTTGAAAGTTCAGAGATTGCCTATGTCTGGACCGCTTCTATCACCAATGCAATCAGGGCCGAAGATCAAACCCATACGGTTGTATCCGGTATGCACGGTCTTTTAGCCGGGAGCACTGCCAAATGGAAAATTCAGGACCAGGCCGAACTGAATGATTTACTGACCACACATCCTTATCCTTTCTTTACTCCACACACCAATCAAGATCCTGCCAATACCATCCGTACCATTATACATTCGGCTGCCGAAAGCCGCATGTATAGCGACATTGGCGGCAAGCCTTGTCTGGTTGAAGAAACCGGAATCTTGGGACCGATGGAGGCCAATGAGTTTTCGAAGACCGGTTTTTTGCGCTCTATCCTGTTCAACAACTGGGCACAGGATTGTCATGGCCTGATGTGGTGGTGCGCCTACGACCAGAATCAACTCGCCTTTCCGCCTTACGAATGGGCTGCGGTGGAGCGTGATCTGGGACTCTTCAGAACCGATCGTTCAGCCAAACCGGTTGTCAATGAAATCAGCAAATTCCGAAAATTTCTGGATAGCCTGCCTTTTGAATCGCTTCCGGAGCGAAAAAAGGAGGCCGTTTGCATCCTGACCGAAGGACAAGATCAGTGGGGAGTGGCATACTCGTCTTTCATACTGGCCAAACAAGCTGGTTTCGATCTTGAATTTCAGTATGCCAACCAACCTATTAAAGATGCGCCATTGTATATTCTGCCTTCCATTAAAGGTTTGTCGCTCATCAATCGCACCGATTGGCTGGGGATTCTCGATAAAGTGAAAGAAGGTGCCATCCTTTATGTTTCAATCGATCAGGGATTTCTGTCCCATTTTCTGGAACC
>Ga0209123_1001458_pt1 | contig 23421 bp, 19 predicted proteins | sample BarGraIncu00431A_FD_184500 | JGI IMG/M metagenome (GOLD analysis project Ga0209123, IMG submission 184500) | Arctic peat soil microbial communities from Barrow, Alaska, USA - Barrow Graham LP Incubations 004-31A (SPAdes) (version 2) | ecosystem: Environmental > Terrestrial > Soil > Wetlands >...
CCTGACGCTGACGATGGTGGGTGCCTCCATGCTGTGGGTGGGCTGGTTCGGCTTCAACGCCGGTTCGGCACTGGAAGCCAACGGTACGGCTGTGCTGGCCTTCATGAACACCTTCTCGGCCACGGCGGCTGCGGTGCTGGCCTGGTGTCTCGGTGAAGCGCTGATGCGCGGTAAAGCCTCGATGCTGGGTGCAGCTTCCGGCGCGGTGGCTGGCTTGGTGGCGATCACCCCGGCCTGCGGCAACGTGGGCCTGATGGGTGCCATTGTGATTGGCTTCGTGGCCGGCTTCGTCTGCCTGTGGGGTGTCAATGGCCTGAAGAAAATACTGGGTGCAGATGACTCACTCGATGTCTTCGGCGTGCACGGTGTCGGCGGTATCGTCGGCGCCCTGCTGACCGGTGTCTTCAACAACCAGGCGCTCGGTGGCCCCGGCCTCGTCGGTGACTGGGTCACGGCCGCGGTGTCTTCCGTGCCAATCATGGATCAGGTCTGGATCCAGGCCAAGGCGGTGCTCGTCACCATCGTCTGGTCAGGCGTGGTCTCCTTCATCGCCTACAAGATTGTCGACTTGACCATCGGTCTGCGCGTGAGCGAAGAAGACGAGCGCGAAGGCCTCGACATCACTTCCCACGGCGAAACCGCCTACAACCGCTAACCAGGGTTCTGCAAACAAACGTTTCCTTGAGACTTTCAGCCCACCCGAGCCCCAGGCTCCGGTGGGCTTTTTTATGACTGACCTCAATTTTTTTCCATTCGATTTCATACCGTGAAGCATTACGAAAAGGGAAGGCAGAAAGAACTAAGGCATTGGAATTGCCTATGCTTTATCAAGAGGTCCACGTCAAGTCAAACACAACTGATTAATCATCAAAGACAGCCAGGGTTCCGGGTTCAATCAATGCTTGAACCGTCTGGTCTAAGCGCGGTCGGCTGCATTTTGGTGCGGCTCCACGGAGGGACAAAAGCCCGGCAGATCACGGTTTACGCCGACGGCACTCTCGCTTATTTTCAAGCCACTTCGGAAGCCAAATTTGTCTGTTATCAGATTGCCAAGATCGAGTCCAAGCATTTGGTTGATTGCAGCAAGCATAAGCAAAAGGCAATGCTGGTTTTTGCAGTGCCTGGCTGATTTGCCCTTTTGTCGCCTGGCGGCTCTTTCCGCCTCAGAGTTGTCTGGCGGTGTGAAATGGACAGATGCCGCGACACGCATTTCCGCCGCTGGTGCAATTCGTCGCGGGTCAGCCGTGCGCCAATGCACTTCACCAAGTGCCGAGATAGGCCACGTGTCAGGGCAGGCGACAGTCAGATGGCGTCAAAGACCTGCAGACGCAGTTGCCTGCACGAGACTACGGCTCGGCCGCACCACCCTAGTGGCGGACACATCAACCCGGCCTTGAGTACCCAATGCCGGGGGCGCGCGACACCAGCGGGTGGGCTTGAGCTATTACATGCTCAGATTCCTGCGAGCGCGCACACCGCCCGCGTGATGGCACCGTTCGGCGCTGCCAGTTCATTGAGAATCGTAAAATGGTTATGTTGCATTAGCGGTAGCACTGTTCCGGGCAAACCGCACCGCGCCGCAGCGAATTGTTCCGATTGGCGTCGCAGCTCAGGCAATTCGCCGGTACCGTAAGTCACCACCAGCGGACGCGGGCTGAGAGGCCGATACAACGGGCTCAGTAATCTTTCCTCAGTATCGGTCAACTGGAGTTTGTCATTCAGGTAAGACAAGCGCACTGGTTCCAGATCATAAATGCCGCTGATCGCCACCCCGCCGATCACGCCAGGATCATCCAGACACAGTGCGGTCAAATGGCCGCCGGCCGACCAGCCCGATACGATCATGTGATCCGGATCGCCGCCAAAATCGGCAACATGATTTCTCAGCCACGCAATCGATGCTTTTACTTCATCAACGATGCCGGCAAGAGAAATGTCAGGTGCCAACGTGTAGCCGACCATGGCGACATGCATGCCGTGCGCAAGCGGTCCGACCGCCAGAAAGCTGAAGGTTTCCTTGGCACGCATTTGCCAGTAGCCGCCGTGAATAAAGATCAGCAGCGGACCGGGATTTTTCGCCGCGAAATAATCGATGCGGTTGCGCGGTGCCGGACCGTAGCGCAGATCCAGATGATTGCCATGTGCCGCACGCCAGGTGGCGCTGCGCAGGTCGAAGTCGTGCAACAAAGCACTGCTATTCTTGACTGCTGCCGAATTGTTGTAGCCCGCGTCCAGCGCCGCCTGATCCAGGCCGCGATAGATCGCGGTCATGCGGCCACCTTGTTGGCAACATGACTGGTCAGATATTGCGTGACGTCCCGCCGCACCTGATTGAACTCGATGGCGGTAATATCGCGCGGGCGCGCCAGCTCGAGCTTGATATCCTCTTCGATCCGGCCTGGACCTGCCGTCATCACTACCACCCGATCCGACAGCATTACCGCCTCTTCGACGGCATGCGTCACGAACACCACAGTGACCTTGGTGCGCGCCCATATTTCGAGCAAATCCTGTTGCAGTTTTTCGCGCGTCAGCGCATCGAGTGCGCCAAACGGCTCATCCATCAACAAGACTTCGCAATCGTTGGCCAACACACGCGCAATCGCAACGCGTTGCTTCATGCCACCGGAAAGCTGTCCCGGATAAAAATCGGCAAATTTGGTGAGGCCAACCATATCGGTGTAGTACATCGATATTTCATCCAGTTTTGGTTTCGGCAAATTGCGTTGACGCTGGCCGAAGCCGATATTTTCCTTCACCGTCAACCACGGAAACAGGCCGTAGTCCTGGAACACCATGCCCCGTTCAGGACTCGGGCCGACGATCGGCATGTCATACATGTTGACGCGGCCGGAAGAGGCAGTTTCAAAACCGGCCATGATCCTCAGCAGCGTTGACTTGCCGCAGCCGGAAGCGCCGATCAGGCATACGAATTCACCTTTCTTGATGCTCAAATTGACGTCACGCAGCGCCTGCACAGATTTACCGCCAACCGAGAAAATCTTGCTGACGCCCTTGATGTCAATCGCCGCTAATGGACGGCGCGCCGAATAGATGTCAGACATGATGTTGCGGGCTCCATTGGAGTAAACGATTATTGATGGCAACCAGCACGCGGTCAGTGGCATAACCGGTGATGCCGATCACGATCATGCCGGCAATGACCAGATCGGTGCGCGACAGCATGCGGCCATCCATGATGACGGCACCCAATCCCTCCGGTACGCCTGTCATTTCACCGACCACAATCAAAATCCAGGCAAAGCCATGCCCCAGGCGCAAGCCGTTCAAAATCGACGGGATCGAGGCAGGCAACACAACCTGGCGAAACAGCGACGAGCCGGAACATCCAAGCATCAATGCCGCTTCGAACAAGCGGTTGTCGACGGCCTTTACGCCGAAGATGGTGTTGAATACGATGGGATAGAACGCCCCGAGAAATACGAGGAATATCGCGGCATTGGGTCCGATACCGAAAAAAATCATCGACAGCGGCAACCAAGCCGTCACCGGCACCGGGCGCAGCAGCTGCAAGGTTGGATCAAGCAGATCGCGAATCAGTTTGATGCGACCGATCAACAAGCCGAGCGGAATGCCAAGCAACGCTGCCGCAAGAAAGCCGCCGTAGACGCGCGTGATCGATTTCCATAAATGCAGAAAGAGCGTCTTGCTGAAGGCGTCGTCATAGATGCCCCCAAACGCGAAGTCGATCAGCATCAATCCGACGTCTTTCGGCAATGGGATCAACCGCGTGCCGGACATGCGTACGCCCAGATCCCAAGCGATCAACAGCAAGACCGGGACGATCAGAGGCGTCAACCAACGCGTGATACGCGGCCAGACATCTGGCCTGACGATTTTCATCGGTAACTCGACGGCATGTTCCACGACAATCCCTTTAAGCAAAGCAACGCTTACTTGACTTGTTTGTTGAAGCTGGCGTTGATAAAGGTGCCGTAATCAGGCAGCTGGCGAATCTGTTTTTTTTCCAGCATCTGTGCGCCGTAATATTTGGCGCGCGTCGTCCAGTCGTCGTCGATCTTCCAGGTCAGCTCGACGTTAGGTGCAGCCAGCTCAGCCGTCTTGGCCGGAACCCCAAGTTTTTGTCCCGTCATCTCGACAAAAGCAGCGCGATTGGCCATCGCGTACTCGGTCGCCTGACGATGAATATTCAAGAACACCTTGATCAACTCTGGTTTGTTTTTGATGTTGTCGGTATGTGTCGTCATGACCATGTTGACCGAGCCGGTTGGCGTCGAGTACGGATACTCGACGATCTTGCCGATGCCGCGACCGACACTGATCGATGGTCCCGGTTCTGCACCGACATAGGCATCGATATCGCCCCGCTCCAGTGCCGACGCCATTTCGCTGAACGACACGCGCACTGGTTTGATATCCGTGATCGTCATGCCCTCATGCTTCAAGCGATCAAGGATCACGACTTCTTGTGTGGACCCGGGCAGGATACCGACCTTTTGACCTTTGAGCGCCTTGATGGAATCGATCTTGCCATCGGCGCGCGCCACCACCGCCATGCCGCGATTGCATTGCGCGGCAATAATCACCACCGGCTCGCCTGCGGCCGCACCCAGCGTTGCCGCCGCCAGACCATAAGTACCGAAATCAACCGACTTGGTCACCACCGCGTTCTTGCCGTCGGTTGGCGTTTCAAACGGAATCACTTCGATCTTGTAGCCGGGCGGCGTGAATTTATCGTAGAAGTACGGCGTGATTCCATGCATCAGTTTGAGCGTGCCAACACGGATCACCTGATCAGCGGCCAGTGCGGAAGTAGAACCTGCGGCGCATACGAACGATGCGGCAATCAGGGTGGCAATAAATTTTCTGCGAGAGCGCATGGCGGATCCTTTTAAAGTTGATGAGTCAGCTCATGGGCCCAAATGTCGAGTCCCGGCTGGTAATGTGATTACCTTCATGTGTACAAGCTCAACGACATCACTGCAAGGTCTATGCCACGCCATCTGCACACGAATTGCAAACAAAACGGTGACTGGTGCGAGACGGCAATGCAGTACTGCGGGAAATGAAACCGGGAGGTGTCGCTCTGCCGTGAAATTGCACCGTGTTGGTGCCCAGCGCTGTTACTCAACTTGCGGCTCGGCTGACGAGGCGTGCATAGCTACGCCGGGCGATTAAGCCGGCAGGAAATTGCAGCGTAGCGAGCAACGCGCTTGAGCCAACGCCGCCCGAGCGCTGTTGACCAGACTCCGCCAGATTCGGTTGACTCCAGTCGGAGCATGTCAACCAGAGTCAAGCGATGCAAGTCTTGGCATTGAAATTGCATGTACCTCACGAAGAGGTACACGTCAAGTCACACACAACTGATTAATCATTAAAGACCGCTAGGGTTCCGGGTCCAGTCGCTGACTGGTCTGTCTGGTCCGAGAGCAGTCGGCTGCATTTTGGTGCGGCTCCACGGAGGGATAAAAGCCCGGGAGATCACGGTTTACGCCGACGGTACTCTTGCGTTTTTTCAGCCACTACAGGAGCCAAATTTGTCTGACATCAAATTACCAAGATCCAGTCCCAGCATCTGGGCGATTGCAGCCAATATCACCCGAGGGCAATACTGGTTTTTTGCAGCACTTGGGCTGATCTGCCCCTTTATCGCCTGGGCGGCACTGTCCGCCTCCGCTTGGGTTGACCCCTTGTTTCTGCCGGGGCCGCTGGAGGTGTTCCAGCGTCTCTACCTCTGGCTGGTGGAAGACGACCTGCTGGGGGACACGGCCATCAGCATGTACCGGGTGTCCGCCGGATTTGCCCTCTCTGCCGTCTTCGCCTTGCCCCTGGGCCTGCTGATTGGCGCCTTTCGACCGGTCGAGGCGCTGCTGGAGCCCTTGACGGATTTTGTGCGCTACATGCCGGCCGTCGCCTTCATCCCACTGGTCATGCTCTGGTTTGGCATTGGTGAAAGCGCCAAGATTTCGATCATTTTTATCGGCACCTTCTTCCAGATGGTGTTGATGGTGGCCGAGAACGTTCGCCTGGTGCCCAAAGCCCAGATCGAAGCCGCACTCACCATGGGCGCCGACCGTTACGAAATGATCCGGCTGGTGCTGTTGCAGTCGGCCAAGCCCGCCATTCTGGACACCTTGCGCATCACCATGGGCTGGGCCTGGACCTATCTGGTGGTGGCCGAACTGGTGGCCTCCAACTCCGGCCTGGGCTACGCCATTCTCAAAGCCCAGCGCTTCCTCAAGACCGACACCATTTTTGGCGGGATCATCTTGATTGGCCTCATCGGCCTGCTGATGGACCAGTCGTTTCGCTGGCTGCACCGCCGCTCATTTCCGTGGTTACACGGCCAAAGGTAACGCTATGTCAAAAGTCAATATTCAACAGCTTGGAAAAGTGTTTGGCAAAGCGAGCCCCAATATGGTGCCCGCACTGAAAGACGTCAACCTTTCCATCGAAGACAACGAGTTTGTAACCATTGTTGGTGCATCGGGCTGCGGAAAGTCCACCTTGCTGCGCATCCTCGCCGGACTGGAGACGAATAGTTCGGGGCTTGCCAGTTGCGATGGGCATCCCATCACCGGCCCGGGTGCGGAGCGTGCCATGGTGTTTCAGCATTACAGCCTCTACCCCTGGCTGACCGTGATGGACAACATCAAGTTCAGCCGGAAGTTGAAGGTTAACCGCGAGAACCTCAGTTCTTCTGACGTTGAAGCGGCCTCCGGGCGCGCCGACGCCTTGCTGGACCTGATCGGTTTGAGCAAGGTGGCGTCGGCCTATCCGAATCAGCTCTCGGGCGGCATGCAGCAGCGTGTGGCGATTGCCCGCGCTCTCATGGGCCGGCCGGCCGTGCTGCTGATGGATGAACCGTTTGGCGCTCTCGATGCCCAGACCCGTGAAGTGATGCATGACTTGATCCTGCACATTCATCGCATTGAGAAGACCACCATTGTGTTTGTCACGCACGATGTCGAAGAAGCGATTTACCTCGGTCAGCGGGTGGTGCTGATGCAGCCACGGCCCGGGCGCATTCACAGCATCTTTCCCGTGCCCTTGCCGGCGCAACGCAACCAGGACATGAAGCACGCGCCCGAGTTCCGCGCATTGCGGGCCGAGATCCTGGACCGTATTCGCGAAAGCTCCGGCATGGCCACGGACCAGGATTTGCTGGACAAGCTCAACCAAAAAGCCGAACAGCTCTGAAGCGCGAAACGTCGCGCGACCCACGCCGCCACCCACATTTTTTTCAACGCCCAGTTTTGGAGAACACGAATTTATGGAAACCAGTTTTGCCACTCTCAGTCCAATGGCCCGCGCTGCGGTACCCAGCACCTCTACATCCTTTGCCCCCGAGCTCGTGCTGTGGGAGGAGCGCATGCCCGGGGGGGCGCATTGGTCCGGGCTGCTGCGGCGCGGCAATACCCTGCGACTGACGGACTTGCATGGCTGCGCCAATGTGTCGGCGCTGCTCTTCAATCAGGAAGAAAAAACAGAGCGCTACAACATGCCCGATACGCTCAAGGCGCAGCACACCGCTTACCTGACCCAAGGCCATGTCTGCTACTCCGACATGGGGCGCGTGTTGTGTTCCATCGCGGATGACAGTTGCGGCTGGCACGACACCATGTGTGGCGTTCTGGATGCGCAAGGCGTGCGCGCCAAATACGGCGAAGCCCGCTACCAGGCGCATCGCAACAGCATGTACCGCAACGGGCTCGATGGCTTCCTGGTGGAGCTGGGCAAGTGGGGGCTTGGCAAACGGGATGTGGTGGCCAACCTCAACCTGTTCAGCAAGACCGTGGCGGACGCCAGCGGGCGGCTGCATTTTGAGACTGCCCACCGCAAGCCGGGGCAGTATGTGGACCTGCGCTTCGAGATGAATGTGCTGGTGGTCCTTTCCACCGCACAACATCCCTTTGATCCCGCGCCTGGCTATGACCCCAAAGCGGTCAAGCTCACGGCCTGGCGCTCAGGCACCGCGGGTGCGGACGACCCGTGCCGTCTGTCCTGCGCCGAAAACGGGCGCGGCTTCATCAACACCGAGCGCTACTTTCTGTAAGGCCCACGGGCCCGGATGCCGACTTCAGTTCAACCCCATTACCAGCGTCAAACATACCATGTCACAACTACTTGTTGAAAGCCGGCTCGACCCGGCGCAGGCCGCCATCGATGAAGTCCACCCCGCCGGTGAGCCGTGGATGAAAACACTGCAGCGCGGCCAGATTCTGCGCATCGTGGACCTTGAAGGCAACCAGGCGGTCGACACCATCTTCTACAGCGCCGCCGATCCGCAGGAGCGCTACAGCCTGACCCACACCATCCAGGCGCAAGGCGGTCTGTATTTGGGGACCGGCTCGCAGCTGATGTCCAGCGAAGGCCGGCCCATGCTGACCATCGTGGCCGACACCTGCGGCCGGCACGACACGCTGGGCGGCGCTTGCGCCAGCGAAAGCAACACGGTGCGCTACGCCCTGGAAAAACGCTTTATGCACAACTGCCGCGACAACTACCTGCTGGCCGTCGCCCATGCCCCACAGGAACTGGACAAGCGCGATGTCGTGTCCAACATCAACTTCTTCATGAATGTGCCCGTCACGCCAGAAGGCCGCCTGACCTTTGAAGACGGCATCTCGGCCCCGGGTAAATACGTTGAAATGCGCGCGGACATGGACTTGATCGTGCTGGTGTCCAACTGCCCCCAGCTCAACAACCCGTGCAATGCCTACAACCCGACCCCGGTGCGTTTCCTGATCTGGGACGGTGTCTGAGCGAACCCCGGCGATCGCGCACGGGACGACCCGTGCGCGCACTCCCACAGCAGGACGACCTGCGCATGATTTCAAACCGCATATGTTCACTAAAGTATTGATTGCCAATCGGGGCGCCATTGCCTGCCGGATCATCCGCACACTCAAGCGCATGGGCGTGGGCTCGGTGGCTGTTTACTCCGAAGCCGATGCCGAATCCCTGCACGTGGCGATGGCCGACGAGTCGGTGTGCATTGGGCCGGCGGCTCCGGCCAGCAGTTACCTCGGCATGCAGCGCCTGATCGATGCCGCCTTGCAAGCCGGTGCGCAGGCCATTCATCCCGGCTATGGATTTCTGTCGGAAAACGCGACCTTCGTCGAGGCGTGCGAGGCTGCCGGCCTGGTGTTCATGGGGCCCACACCGCATCAAATGCGGGTCTTCGGCCTCAAACATTCGGCGCGCGCGCTGGCCAGCCAGGCACAGGTGACCTTGCTGCCGGGCACCGGCCTGTTGCCCGATGTCCAGACGGCGCTGGAACAGGCTGCGATCATTGGCTATCCCGTGATGCTCAAGAGCAGCGCCGGCGGCGGTGGCATCGGCATGCAGATGTGCACGGGTGAGGCGGAACTGGCGACGGCGTTCGACACAGTTCGCCGTCTGGCCCAGGCCAACTTTTCCGATGCCGGCGTTTTTCTTGAACGCTACATTGCGGATGCACGCCACATCGAGGTGCAGGTGTTTGGGGATGGTGCCGGTGAGGTGCTGGTGCTGGGCGAGCGCGACTGTTCGCTGCAGCGACGCAACCAAAAAGTGGTGGAGGAAACCCCGGCCCCGAACCTGCGACCGGACGTGCGTTTGGCCCTGCATGACACGGCGCGACGGCTGGCCCAGTCGGTGGCTTACCGCTCGGCCGGCACGGTCGAGTTTGTGGTGGACGCCGCCACGCAGGACTTCTATTTTCTCGAAGTCAACGCGCGGCTGCAAGTGGAGCATGGCGTGACCGAAGCCGTGACCGGTGTGGACATCGTCGAGTGGATGGTGCGACTGGCCGCCGGTGATTTGCCGCCCCTGTCCACCTTGCCGATCGAGCAGCGCGGGCATGCGGTGCAGGCTCGTTTGTATGCCGAAGATCCGGCCAAGAATTTTCAGCCCTCCACCGGTGTGCTGACCGAAGTGGTGTTCCCGACCGATGTGCGGGTGGACACCTGGATCGAGCGCGGCACCGAAGTGAGCGCCTATTACGACCCGATGCTGGCCAAGCTGATTGCCTTGGGCGAGAACCGGGAGGAGGCGCTCGCCAAGCTCGCGCGTGCCTTGGCAGACACGCGTGTGGCCGGGCTGGAATCGAACCTGGATTACTTGCGCGGCGTCATGACCTTCGCGCCTTTTGTGGAAGGGCGTCACACGACGCGCAGTCTGTCCACCTTCACGGCCCCGAGCCGGGCGTTTGAGGTGCTCAGCGGGGGTGTGCACACCACCGTGCAAGACTGGCCCGGGCGTCTGGGCTACTGGGCGGTGGGTGTGCCGCCGTCCGGCCCGATGGATGCACTCGCCTTGCGCAGCGCCAACAGCATCGTGGGCAACCCCGGCGGGCAAGCGGCGCTGGAGATCACGGTCGCCGGGCCCAGCATCCGGTTTCGCAGCCCGCAGCGCATCGCCGTCACCGGTGCGCCCATTGAGCTGACGCTGGACGGCGTAGCGGTCCCCATGTGGACGCCGCTCACGGTCGAGGCCGGGCAGACTCTGCGCCTGGGGCGCCTCACGGGCGCCGGTTGTCGTGCCTATTTGGCGGTGGATGGGGGCGTTGACGTTCCTGATTACCTCGGCAGTGGTGCCACTTTCACGCTCGGCCAGTTTGGGGGGCATGGCGGCCGTACGCTGCGTGCCGGTGATGTGCTGCATGTGGGCGAGTCTCATGAATTGCCGTGTCTGGACGTCAGTCAGGTGGCCGCTCTCAAGCCAAGCTATGACACCCATTGGGACATCGGCGTATTGATCGGACCGCACGCCGCGCCCGACTTCTTCACGCCCGAGGACATCGACGTTTTCTTCTCCACCGCCTGGGCTGTGCATTACAACTCCAGCCGCACCGGCGTGCGTTTGATCGGGCCCAAACCCACTTGGGCGCGCCGGGATGGGGGCGAGGCCGGGCTGCATCCGTCCAATATCCACGACAACGCCTACGCCATTGGTGCCATTGATTTCACCGGCGACATGCCCGTGATTCTGGGGCCGGACGGCCCCAGTCTGGGTGGTTTTGTGTGCCCGGCCACCGTGGTGCGCGCCGAGCTGTGGAAGTTGGGGCAACTGTCCCCGGGTAACACCGTGCGTTTTATTCCCATGACGCTGGCAGAGGCCAACGCGCTGGCCCGCGTTCAGAATCGAGGGCTGCAGCCCCATGCGTCACCCGTGACGCTTGAAATCGCGCCGTCCGCCTCGTCGCGCCACTTGCCGGATGCGGCGGTGCTGCATCGCACGCCGGCCGCCGGTGATCGGGTCGAGGTGGTGTACCGGCGCTCGGGCGACTGCAATGTGCTGATCGAGTTCGGCGAGTTGAGTCTGGACCTGCCGCTGCGGTTTCTGGTCCATGCCTTGATGCAACAGCTGCAGCAATGTCGCGATACTGAAAAGCTGGTTGGCATCATTGACCTGACGCCCGGTATCCGCTCGCTGCAAGTGCATTACGACCCGGACCGCATCTCGCTCGCCAGCCTGATGGACAGCCTGCTCGACATCCAGGCTGCACTGGCCTCCAACCAGGATATTGAGGTGCCGAGCCGCACCGTGTGGCTGCCCTTGTCGTGGGACGATGTGGCCACGCGGCTGGCGATTGAAAAATACATGCAGTCGGTGCGTGCGGACGCTCCCTGGTGCCCGAGCAATATTGAATTCATCCGGCGCATGAATGGGCTCGATGACTGGCAGGCGGTCTACGACATTCTGTTCAAGGCCAGCTACATGGTGTTGGGTCTGGGCGATGTGTACCTGGGCGCGCCGGTGGCCACGCCGCTGGACCCGCGCCATCGTCTGGTGACCACCAAGTACAACCCGGCGCGTACCTGGACCCCGGAAAACGCGGTGGGCATTGGCGGCGCCTATCTGTGTGTTTACGGCATGGAAGGGCCGGGCGGCTATCAGTTCGTGGGCCGCACGATCCAGATGTGGAACCGCTGGCGCGTTACCCGCGAATTTCAGCAGGGCACGCCCTGGTTGCTGCGCTTTTTTGACCAGATTCGTTTTTATCCGGTGGGTGAGGAAGAACTATTGGCGTATCGCCGTGACTTCATCGCCGGTCGCGTCAACCTGCGCATTGAGGAGGGCGTGTTTCGTCTGTCCGACTATCAAACCTATCTGAAGGACAACGAGGCGTCGATCACGGCGTTCAAGCTGGGCCAGCAAACGGCGTTTGAAGCCGAACGTGAGCGTTGGCGTGAGGCGGGTCTGTCCGAGACACCGGACGAAGCCGGAAGCCAGGACGCGACGGCGAATGCCGCAGCGGCTGATGCATTTGAGGGCGAGGTGGTCGTCTCGCAAGTATCCGGCGGCGTCTGGTCGGTGCTGGTGCGTGCCGGGGCGTTGGTTAAAGCGGGCGATGCCCTGCTGGTGGTCGAGTCGATGAAGATGGAAATCACCGTGCATGCTCCCTGCGACGGCCTGGTGCATGAGGTGTTGTGCATCGAGGGTCAATCGGTCAGTGCCGGGCAAGCCTTGGTGCTGGTGCACTAATTCAACTGGAGTTTTATATGCGTTTGAATCTTTCTATTCCGTTCCTGCGTGCGCAATATCTGGACGGCAGTCTCACGCCGACCCGCCTGGTCGAGATGCTGCATGCGCAGATGGTGGCGGAGGATGCCGATCTGGATCGACATGTGTGGATACGCCGCCTGTCCCTCGACGAGCTTCGCGCCCACGCCAAATCATTGGAAGGTCGTAATCCCCATAGCTTGCCCTTGTACGGCATTCCGTTTGCCATCAAGGACAACATTGATCTGGCCAACATCCCCACCACGGCCGGCTGCCCCGACTACGCCTACACGCCCGAGCGCAGTGCTTTTGTGGTGCAGCGTCTGATGGAGGCCGGTGCCATTCCCGTCGGCAAGACCAATCTGGACCAGTTCGCCACCGGCCTGGTGGGGGTGCGCTCGCCTTACGGCGCGTGCCGCAATTCGATCAACCCGGACTATGTGTCGGGCGGCTCGTCATCGGGCTCCGCGGTGAGCGTGGCGCTCGGGCTGGCCAGCTTCTCGCTCGGCACGGACACGGCGGGATCGGGCCGGGTGCCGGCGGCCTTCAACAACCTGATCGGTTTGAAACCCAGCTGCGGCCGACTCTCTGCGACCGGCGTGGTGCCGGCTTGTCGCACGCTCGACACGATCTCGGTATTCGCACTGACCGCCGCGGACGCGGCGACCGTGTTGGCCAGCGCCGAGGGGGAAGACCCGGCCGACGCCTATACCCGCGCCATGCCGCCGGCGGGCTATAACTTTGGGGCAGCCCCGGCGTTTCGCTTTGGCGTGCCGCGTCCCGAGGACCTGGAGTTTCATGGCAACGCCGAAGGCCCGCAACAATTTGCGCAAGCCGTCGCCCATCTGCGTGCGCTCGGCGGCACCCCGGTGGAAATTGATCTCACGCCGTTTCGGGCCGTCGCCACCTTGCTCTACGAAGGCCCGTGGGTGGCCGAGCGCTATGCGGCGATCCGCTCCTTCATTGAGGCCAAGCCGCAGTCGCTGCACCCGGTCACGCGGGCGATCACCGAAAAAGGTGCTCTTATTTCGGCACCGGATACTTTTGAAGCCCTGTACCGACTCAAGGCACTGGAGCGGCTGACGCGACCGGTCTGGCAGGACATCGATTGTCTGGTTACGCCGACGGCGGGCTCGCCCTACACCATTGCCGCTGTCGAGGCTGATCCGATCCGGCTCAATTCCAATCTGGGGCATTACACCAACTTTGTGAATCTGCTCGACTTGTCGGCAGTGGCGGTCCCGACCGGGTTCATGTCCCAAGGTATGCCGTTTGGCGTGACGCTGGTGGCGCGTAGCGGTCAGGATTTGCCTTTGTTGACGCTGGCGTCGCGCCTGCACGCACGCACGGTGTCCACGGTGGGGGCGACTGCGCACGCGCCGCATCTGGTGGCTGGCGCACCGGATGAAACACCGTTCCCCTCGGGCCAGGTTCAAGTGGCAGTGTGCGGCGCGCACCTGAGTGGTTTGCCTCTGAATCACCAGCTGACGCAACGCGCTGCGCATCTGGTGAAAACGCTTCGCAGCGCACCTCACTACAAGCTGTTTGCCTTGCCGGGTGGGCCACCATTGCGGCCCGGCATGCTGCGTGTGGCGCAAGGCGGCGGTGCCATTGAACTTGAGGTGTGGGAAATGCCGGCGCATGAATTTGGCTCTTTTGTGGCAGGCATTCCGTCGCCATTGGGCATCGGCACCGTGGCACTGGAAGACGGCACCCACGTACAAGGTTTCGTCTGTGAAGCGCATGCCACGGCCCAAGCACAGGACATCACGCACCATGGTGGATGGCGTGCCTATCTGGCCGACTCGAAATGAGTCAGTTTGGTGCGGATGTGAGCGCTTGACGCCAGTCCACGCCGCAAATGGCAAGAAAGCAGCTGGCACACATGTTGCATGCACAGTAAGCGCAGGTTGAGCGTTTCAACAGGTCGAAAGACCGGTGTGAATTGTTTGACTTAGGGGCACTAGGGTTCCGATCAGCGGATCGATAAATTCGCATGATGTCTGGTCCGAGAGTGCTCCGGCCTCGCGAGAGGCTCCACGGAGGGACAAAAGCCCGGGAGAGTGACGCACACAGCGTCTCTTCCTGCTTTTTTCATTCACTTCTGGAGTTTTATCATGGGCTCATCGCGTTTTTCTGTTTCCTCCACCTCATCGAGCAAGCGGTTGGGGCGTTTTTTAAAACCCCTGGCCGGCGTGGCGCTGACGCTCGCCGCCAGTGCCGTGTTTGCAGCGGGTGCCACGTCGATGAAGATCGGCACCGTGGTCTGGATCGGGTACGGCCCGTTCTACGTCGCCGATGCGCTTGACCTCTACAAGAAGTACAACCTCAAAGTTTCTTTGCAGGTATTTTCTGATCCCGCCTTGATTCCTTCCGCTCTGGCCAGCGGTGCGATCGACGGCGGCATGCTGACCTATGACCAGGTGGTGGGTCAGGTTGCCGCCGGGCAGGTGCAAAAAGTGGTCATGCCGATCGACTACTCCAATGGCGGCGACGCCATCGTGGCCGACAAGAGCATCACCAAGGTGGCCGACTTCAAAGGCAAGAAGATTGGCTTCAACCCCCTGTCGCCGTCCGACTTTCTTTTGTCCTATGCCCTGAAAAAGGCTGGCCTGTCCGACAAGGACATCACGGCGGTGAACATGACGCCGGAGGCGGTTCCGGCGGCCATGGCCTCGGGTCAGATGCCGATTGGCGTGACTTACGAACCCAGCCTGTCGCAGATTTTGAGCCAGGGTGGCGGCAAGAAATTCAAGGTGGTTTTCTCTTCCAAAGATGCACCTGGCCTGATCGCCGACGTGCTGGTGTTCGACGACAAGGTGATCAAGGCCAAGCCGACCGAAATATCGGGCGTGATGAAGGCCTATCTTGACGGAATGGCTTACATGAAAGCCAAGCCTGAGGAGTCGGCCAAGATCATTGGCAAGTTCATGGGTGTTTCCGCCAAAGAGGTCAAGGAACAACTCTCGGGTGTTCACAACATTTCGCTCGCTGAAATGCCCAAAGCGTTTGTGAAATCAACCGCAACGACTTCTTATTTCGGCAGTGGCGAAGTCATCGGGCAATTGCTCCTGGCCAAGGGGCAGATCAAGTCCATCCCTGCGACCGAGAGCACGTTTGACGCTCAGTTCGTCACGGCATTGAGCAACAAGTAAATCCGTCGATCTGGTACCGCCCGGCCCGGACTTCGGTGTCGGGCGGCATGACGGCATGGGCTGCATTTCAGCAGTCGACAAATCAAGGGGTCAACATGATTTCGCAAACTTTCCGCTATCCAGAGGGCGTGCGGCCCAATGTGTTGGCGCTGGCGTTCACGGTACTCGGCTATCCGGTGGGCATTGCCTTGCTGACGATGCCGGGCTGGCTGTGGAATGTGCTGGGCTTTGTACTGGTCGTGATCACCCTGGTCTGGTCCGCCTATTTCATTCATGAATTTGCGCACCATGCAATTTTCAAAACAGCCGGGGCGAACACGCGCTGGGGCACGTTGATGAGCTGGATCAACGGCAGTTGCTACGCACGGTTTGAAGACATGCGGCGCAAGCACATGCGCCATCACGTCGAGCGCGCCGATGTCATCACCTTTGATGCCCGCGGCTATTTGTTGCGCGCCCCGGCCTGGCAGAAAAACACAGTTCTGGCGCTGGAGTGGGCCTACTTCCCTGCGGTCGAGTTCCTGATGCGGGGCTTCGTCGTCTTGATGCCTTTTCGCCACCAAAGTGCGGGCAGCGCCGTCAGTACACGGGCGCGCATCCTGGGCGTCGCGGCGGTTCGCCTGAGTGGCTGGCTCGTGCTGGGCCTGCTGTCCGTCAAGGCCTTGCTTTTGTATTTTGCCGCCTATCTGGTCTTCGTCACCCTGCTGCGCTTTGCCGACTGCTTTCAGCATACCTACGATGCCTACCCGATCCTCAACAACGCGCCCATTCCGGCTGACAAGGTGCGTGACCGCGTCTATGAACAGGCCAATACCTTCAGCGACATCGTGGGCATGAACCATCCCTGGCTCAATCTGCTTTGGCTTAATTTTGGTTTTCACAATGCCCACCACGAGCGCCCGACCATGCCCTGGTACCGTCTGCCGGCCTATCACCGCGAGCTGTATGCGGATGATTACGCCCAAGTCATCACGGTGCGCGAGTTGCTGCGCAGCTATCACATCAACCGCGTCAAGCGCGTGCTCTCCGTCGACTACGGACAGGTGAGGGCGCCCGGCACGCCGGGCCGTGCCGACGACTTTCTCGGCGCGGTCGGTGTTTCCTTCCTGACTGCGGTATGACTGCGGCGCCGCGTTATGCGCTGGAGGAGCGCGTCGTCCTGATCACGGGCGCCGCTGGCGGCATTGGTCGAGCGCTATCAGCGGCCTTTGCGGCCCAGGGTGCGCAGCTGGTGCTGGTCGACCGTGACGCCGCGCGGCTGCAGCGCCTCGCGGCTGAACTGACTGATCCAACTCGTGTGCTGGCCTTGCCTTGCGATCTGGGGAGCGACGGCGCCGTGGCGGCTCTGGCGGCCTTGGTGCAAGCGCGCTACGGCCGGCTTGACGTGCTGATCAACAACGCCGGCACCGAGTACCCAACGCCACTAAGCGATGGTGCAGCGGATGCCATGGCACGCTGGTCGCAATTGCTGGACAACAACGTAAGCAGCATGGTGCGCCTGACCCGGGCCTTGCTGCCGCTGATGCCGCACGGTGCCAGCATCGTCAACCAGTCGTCCATCTGGGGCCTGACCGGCGTGGCGGATTTTTCAGCCTATGTGGCAAGCAAGCATGCGGTGATCGGGCTGACCCGCTCGCTGGCGTGGGAGCTGGCGCCGCGCGGCATCCGTGTCAACGCGGTGTGTCCGGGCTGGATTCGTACCGACGCCGCCATGCAGTCACTGCGCAGCATGGCGCTTAGCCAGGGGCGCGCCGAGGCGGAGGTGGAGCGCGAGCTGCTGTCGCGCCAGGCCCTGCCCGGCATGCTCGCGCCGGATGACATTGCCGGCGTGTATTTATTTCTCGCGAGCAGCGACGCCCGCTCGCTGACCGGGCAGAGCATCGCGGCCAGCCATGGCGAGGTGATGAATTGATAAGCCCGACTGCTGCGTTCAATCTCGACCTGAGTGGCCGTGTCGCCCTGGTCACAGGGGCTGCCTCTGGCATTGGCCGCGCCATCGCGCTGGCCTTGGCCCAGGCGGGTGCGCTCGTGGCCCTGAATCACCTGGCCAGAGCGCAAGAGACGGCGGCGCTGGTGACGCAGATCGAGCGCCTGGGTGGCCGCGCCTGTGTGCTGGAAGCCGACGTGACGAAGGCGAACGAACTCGCGGCCATGGTGGCGCAGGTCGAGCAGACTTTCGGTCCGGTCGAGGTGCTGGTCAACAACGCCGGCATCATTCAGGAGAAGCCATTTTTGGAGATCACGGAGGAGGAGTGGGACCGCATGCTCAGCGTTGACCTGAAATCCGTGTTTCTGGCCTCGCGTGCGGTATTGCCCTCCATGATCAAGCAGGGCCGGGGTGTCATCATCAATATCGCGTCGGATCTGGGGCTGCTGGGGCGGGAACATTTTGCCGCTTACTGTGCGGCCAAGGCCGGGGTGATCGGACTCACAAAAGCGATGGCGCGCGAGTTTGCGCCAGCGATCCGCGTCAACGCCATCGCACCGGGTCCGGTCAACACCAGCATGGTGTCGCTCGATGCCATGAGCCCCGAGAGCATGGCCAAGGAGCTCGATAGCCCACAGCGGCGCATCGCCGAGCCTGATGAGATCGCCGCCACGGCGCTGTTTCTGGCCAGCGACCTGTCGCGTTTTTACTGCGGTCAAGTGCTGGGGCCCAACGGCGGCTCGGTCATGCCTTGATCCCACCGGGCAGATTTGCAGATGACACATCTTTCACCGCCTCAGCCCCCGTCGCGCCTGCCCTTGTTGCTATTGTTTTTTTCAGCTACCTTGTGGGGTCTGACCTGGTGGCCGGTCAAGAGCTTTGCCGCTGCCGGTCTGTCGGGCCCCTACCTGACCTTGCTCAGCTATGGGCCGGTCGGTCTTTGCGGCGTGTACTTTCTATGGCGCGAGCGTGCCGCCTGGCGCAGTCAGGCCAAGCTGTTGTTGCTGCTCGCGCTGGTGGGCGGCTGGGCCAACACCGCGTTCATCAATGCCCTCTTGTTGGGGGATGTGGTGCGCGTGATGCTGTTGTTTTATCTGTCACCGGTCTGGTCTGTGCTTGGTGGCCGCATCTTCCTGGGCGAGCGGCTGGGGCGCAGGCGGTTGGTGGCGGTGGGCCTGGCGCTCATGGGCTTGTGGCTGGTGATTGGCGGGGCGCAGGCGTTCAATGCCCCGCTGAGTACGGCGGATCTGTTGGCCCTGTCCGCCGGTCTGGCCTTTGCCGGCAACAACCTCATTTCCCGCGCCACCCAGTCGGTGCCGATGACATCGAAAACGGTAGTCGTGTTCATCGGTTGCGGCCTGTTGTCGGCGATCACGGTGGGCTGGCAGGGCTTGCCGGTGCCGGTGCTGACGGCACCGCTCGGTCTGGCCTTGCTGGCCTACGGCTTCGGCTGGATGGTGCTGGCGACCGCCACCTGGCAGTACGGCGTGACCCATCTGGAGACCGGACGCGCCGGCGTGATTCTGATTACCGAACTGGTGGTCGCCGTCGTATCGGTCACCTGGTTTGGCGATGCGCAGATGCTGCCGCGAATCTGGATGGGCGGCCTGCTGATTGCTGCGGCCTCGCTGCTGGAGGCGACCGATCCGGGCGTTGCGGGTCCCGCGCCGATCCAAGAAACCCACCCACTTAACTCGAAGGAATCCCCATGAGTACCGTCTGGATGAACCAACTGTCATGGCTTGACTATGAAGCCCGTTTGAAGCGCGATCAGCCGCCGATTTTTCTCCCCGTCGGCGCGCTGGAGCAGCATGGTCCGCATTTGCCGCTCGGTACCGACGGGCTGTTGTCGGCCGCTGTGGCCGCCGACACTGCGGCGCGCGTCGGCGGGCTGGTGGCGCCCACCCTGTCGTACGGCTACAAGTCCCAGCCCAAGTGCGGTGGCGGCCAGCATTTCTGCGGCACCACCAGCGTCGATGCTGCCACGCTGATCGGATCGGTGCGCGATGCCGTGCGCGAGTTCGCCCGGCACGGTGCCACGCGGCTGGTGGTGGTGAACGGCCATTATGAGAACCAGTGGTTTCTGATTGAGGGCATTGACCTCGGCTTGCGTGACCTGGGACCAGCCGCCAAGCTACAGGTAATGCGGCTTGAGTATTGGGATTTTCTGACCGAGACCTCGCTGGCCAGCGTATTCCCGGACGGCTTCCCGGGCTTTGCGCTGGAACACGCGGCGGTGATGGAAACCTCTTTGATGCTGCACTACCATCCCGCGCTCGTGCGCATAGACCTGATTCCTGCGGATGGTCCGGCCGACTTCCCGCCGTATGACGTCTACCCGACGCGCAAGCACTGGGTACCGCTGTCGGGCGTGCTGTCGTCCGCCCGAGGGGCAACGGCAGAGAAAGGTAACCTCATGGCCAATGAGCTGACCCAGCGCATGGCTGCTGCGATAGCCCATGAGTTTCAGTCAGCCGCCCCGCTTGAGGGCGGCGCGATATGACCCAGGTACGTAAACTCTGGCCCTTGCTGACGGCCACGCATCGATACGACAAATCGATCTCGACCTACCAGCGCGGTCGTGGCCAGCAGATCGAGGCGCCCATCCTGGCCTACCTGATCGAGACCGCCAATGGCCGCATCCTGTATGACGTGGGCTGTGATCACGCCAAGATCCATGAGTCGTCGTTGCGTGCGCGTTACTACAACCCGTCGGTGTCTGGGTTCGGCGCACCCGAGATGGGCGAAGAGCAACGCATTCCCCACCATCTCGCCCGTCTGGGACTGACACCCGCCGATGTGGATGTGATTTTCATTGGCCATCTGCATTTTGACCATGCCGGCGGTTTGAAAGAGCTGCGCCGCTGCGGCTGTGGCGCCGAGATCCATGTGCAGTGCGACGAAATCGATGTCGCCCGCAGTGGCGCCGATACCGCCGTCTTTGCGGATGACCTGATCGACGACGCAGGCACACCACTGCAGTTCAGATTACAGACGGGCGAATACACCCTGATGCCCGGTGTGCAGGCCATTGCCACGCCGGGCCATACCGTGGGCCATATGTCGATGTGGCTTGAATTGCCCAAGGGCCGGCCGGTGTTGCTGGCCGGCGATGCGGCGGACTTGCAGGAAAACCTGGATGATGAAGTCGCGCCGGGCACGCTCTGGCAAGGGCGGGAGACGCAGGCCATTGACAGCATCCGCAAACTAAAAACCATTGCGACGGAGACCGGCGCCTGGATCTGGCCCAACCACGACATGGCGTTCTACCGCGCCCTGCCAGCCTTTCCGCAAGCCTATGTCTGACAAATTCAGGGATACCGGGTCGGGTCCGACATGGCCTGAATGCCCGCCCGTGGCACCCAGCTATCGCGGTGTCTGGATGCGCACCTTGCTGGAAACGCCGGACTTGCGCGATGAAACAACTTTTGTGCGCTGGATGCAGCTGGGGCGCTGGCATGCGGACTTGCGCATATCCGCCGCCGCCCGTGCCGCGCGCACGGCCTTGCCCTTGTCGCAGTGTAGCCATGAGCAGCTTGCGCTGCTGGCCACACAGCAGGGATTTTGTGGCGTGACGCAAATCACCAGAGGCGAGGCGGGCGAGGTGTGTACCTGGCATCGCCTGCTGGATTACCAGCCGCCAGGGCCGAACCCGGATGCGGGCGTGATGGTCTTCAAGAGTCCGGATTGCGTGATCGAAACAGGGGTGCATGGCGTCTATCGCGAAATCTGGCATCGCCTGCCGCATTCCACGGGGCGCCTGATCGCCTTGGCCGAACCCGCACGGCCGGATGGGCTGGCCAGTGCCCGGCTGTTCATGGCCGGGCAGTACCTGATGCGGGTCAGGCCGCGGCGTCAGGCCGGGCCGGACTTTGAGATTTCCTTTGGCCCGATAGAGTCCGGGCGCTGGCACCTTCAGCAATCCACCCTGCCCGAGCTGGAGGGGCAAAGCCTGGCCTTCTCGGTGCATCGCTCCGAGACCACGAAGGCGCAGGTGCAGGGTGATCTGGCGGCCATGGAGTGGGACATCCTTGAGTGGATGGAGGCATGAAGAACCGGGCCCTCGTTCCTGACAGGAAATCTGTCAGGAACGAGGGCCCGGTGCACAATGCTTCCCAGGAGATCACAACCCATGACATCCACCCTGGAACTCTCGTGTGACACTTTTTGCGGCGAAACTGCCCCGGCTCGGGTAAGGTCCAGCGCCGGTTTGTGCTTGAGCGACATTCTCGTGACGCGCGTCCAATGAACTGGCCCAATGTCAACTGGCAAGCCGTCACCACCCAGCCCTGCGAACTGGGCGAGTCGCCGTTCTGGCAGCCGCAGGAGCAAATGCTGTACTGGGTGGATGTTGCGGGCCAACAAATCCTGCGCGCCAATATCTACATGGGCACGGTGGAAAGCTGGGACATGCCCTCCGAGCCCGGCTGCATCGCGCCGGCCCGCAATGGCGGACTGGTGATTGCCCTGCGCCACGGCGTGTTTCGCACCCGAGCCTGGGGTGGGCCGCTGCAGCACATTGCCACGCTCGATTACGACCCGGCGCACCAGCGCGCCAATGATGGCAAGTGCGACGCACTGGGGCGTTTCTGGATCGGCACCCTCGACGAGACCAAAGTGGCCCGCAACGCCGCGCTCTATTCACTGGACTGCCGCGCGGGGCGCACGCCGCTGATCGAGCGCAAAGTGGATCACGCCACCACGGCCAACGGCCTGGCCTGGAGTCCCGATGGCCGCACACTGTACTGGGCCGACACGCCCAGCCATGTGGTGCACGCCTGGGATTTTGAGGTGAACGCCAACGCCATGACGGCGCAGCGCACCTTTGCGCAGTTCGAGCCCAAGCCGGCGGGCTGGCAGTTCGACCAGGCAGGCAAACACACCCGTTATCGGGGCCGCCCTGACGGGGCCGCCGTGGACGTGCAGGGTAACTACTACGTGGCCATGTTCGAGGGCGGCCGGGTGTGCAAATTCAGCCCCGGTGGCGCCCTGCTGGCCGAGTTTGCAACACCCTCGCAATGCCCCACCATGCCCTGTTTTGGCGGTGAGGACTTGCAGACCCTGTACCTCACCAGCGCGCGCCACCACCGCAGCGCCGCCGAACTCAAAGCCTTCCCCTTGTCAGGCTGCGTGTTCTCCATGCGGGTGGAGGTGCCGGGCTTGCCGGTGAACTTCTTCGCCGACTGAGGTTGCCCCCACGCTTGCCACTTCGTGTGCTGCGCTGCCCCCCGAGGGGGCCATAGTCGCCTTGGGGCGGCCCGGCGGCGACTAAAGTAGCCCCTCACGCTTGCCACTTCGTGTGCTGCGCTGCCCCCCGAGGGGGCTGTGCTTGCTTGGGGCGGCCCGGCGTGGCGCACGGTGGCCCGGCGGCGACTAAATTTTTGAACCCAGGGGTTTCAAAAAATTCAAACCGTGCTGGCCTGGCGCCCCTTACCATTGCTGGCATGCACGCCCCAGACTTTCCGCTTCGCCAGATCACCGACCGCATTCACGCCGCCAACGCCGACCGCACCCCGCTGCGCATTCGCGGCGGCGGCTCCAAAGACTTTTATGGCCAGTCGCTGCAAGGCGAACTGCTGGACGTTACCCCGCTGACCGGCATCACCAGCTACGAACCGAGTGAATTGGTCGTTACGGCACGCGCCGGCACACCGCTGCTGGAGCTGGAGGCTGCGCTGGCTGAAAAAGGTCAGTGCCTGGCCTTCGAGCCACCGCATTTTTCGGTCATCCGTCGCGATGCAGCGGGCCCATTGCCTCAACCCACCCGCAGCGCTACCGTCGGCGGCATGGTCGCGTCCGGCTTGAGCGGCCCGGCCCGAGCCAGCGCCGGCGCCGTGCGCGACTTCGTGCTGGGCGTCAAGCTCATCA
>Ga0209123_1001459_pt1 | contig 23417 bp, 21 predicted proteins | sample BarGraIncu00431A_FD_184500 | JGI IMG/M metagenome (GOLD analysis project Ga0209123, IMG submission 184500) | Arctic peat soil microbial communities from Barrow, Alaska, USA - Barrow Graham LP Incubations 004-31A (SPAdes) (version 2) | ecosystem: Environmental > Terrestrial > Soil > Wetlands >...
CCGTTCGGGGTGCGCCCTTTTTACTCAGCTCGCTTCAGTTGCCAGTTCCGCGAACTACTTGCGGATGTTGTAGAACACGTCGTGGCCGCGGAAGATGGCGACATCATCGAGCTCGTCTTCGATACGCAGCAGCTGGTTGTACTTGCAGACCCGGTCGGTGCGGCAGAGCGAACCGGTCTTGATCTGCCCGGCGTTGACTGCCACCGCGAGGTCGGCAAGGGTCGTGTCTTCGGTCTCGCCCGAGCGGTGCGAGATGACCGTGGTGTAGCCTGCCCTTTTAGCCATCTCGATGGCGTCGAGGGTTTCGGTCAGGGTCCCGATCTGGTTCAGTTTGATCAGGATGGAGTTGGCGATCCCTTTCTGGATCCCTTCCTTGAGGATCGCCGGGTTGGTGACGAAGAGGTCGTCGCCCACGATCTGGATCTTTTTCCCGAGTCTGTCAGTCAGCAGCTTCCAGCCGTCCCAGTCGTTTTCCGCCATGCCGTCTTCGATGGAGATGATCGGGTACTTGTTCACCAGCATCTCGTAGTAGTCGGTCAATTCCTTCGCGCTCTTCTTAGGTTGGGCTTCGTTCGCCAGGGTGTAGACGCCGTCCTTGAACAGTTCGGAGGAGGCAACGTCCAGGGCGAGCAGCACGTCTTCGCCCGGCTTGTAGCCGGCCTTGACGATCGCGGCCATGATGACTTCCAGCGCTTCTTCGTTCGACTTCAGGTTGGGAGCGAAACCGCCTTCGTCGCCAACCGAGGTGTTGTAACCCTTCTCCTTCAGTACGCTCTTCAGGGCGTGGAAGATCTCGGCGCCCATACGCAGCGCTTCCTTGAAGCTGGCGGCACCTGCCGGCATGATCATGAATTCCTGGATATCCACGTTGTTGTCCGCGTGGGCCCCGCCGTTGATGATGTTCATCATCGGCAGCGGCAGTTCCTTGGCGTTGGCGCCGCCGATGTACTGGTACAGCGGCAGGCCTACTTCTTCGGCTGCGGCCTTGGCGACCGCGAGCGAAACGCCCAGGATCGCGTTGGCGCCCAGTCGGCTCTTGAAATCGGTACCGTCGAGGGCGAGCATCCGGTTATCTATTCCCGCCTGATCTGTGGCGTCCATGCCGGTGATCTCGTCGGCGATGATGTCGTTCACGTTGGAGATCGCTTTGAGAACCCCCTTGCCCAGGTAGCGCGCCTTGTCGCCGTCACGCAATTCCAGCGCCTCGCGCTCGCCAGTCGATGCCCCTGAGGGAACCGCGGCTCTTCCCATGGCACCTGAATCGAGGAACACTTCAACCTCTAAAGTCGGGTTTCCCCTGGAATCAAGGATCTCTCTGGCGTACACTTCGGTTATCTGGCTCATCTCTCCCCTCCGCTTGATGTAATGGTAAACAGGCTTGCGCCTGTCAGTAGAACTCAGGTATATACCACATCTGCTGTCAAATGGAAGCTGTTTTGTAAAATTTTATTAACATGGCAGGGCGGACTGCGGAACCTCTGACAGCTACTTGGTTTAGATTGACAGTCTTCGCGGAAAGAGGATATATTGACTGCTTGTCTGCACCCCAGCAGCATCTGCCCCACGACTTGGGAACCATTGACATAATGCCCACCGATAACGGCGATAAACAAAAAAAGCACAAGAGCTCTCTGGCCCGGCTCTGCGAATGCTGGCTGGAAGCTTTCGCCGTTGCGTTCTCCGGAGAGAAGTACGAAAAGCGCACCCGCTTCGGGCTGCTGCTTTTTACCGCGCTGTTCCTCACCCTGCTCATCATTCCCAGCCCGCAGTTCCTCTCCGTCAACTACCGGGAAGGGGATATCGCCACCTCCGACATCCGCGCCGCTCAGGACTACCTGATCGAGGACCTGCTCCTCACCGAGAAAAAACGCGCCGAAGCGGAAGCGACGGCCCCGTTCGTCTACACCCTCGACCCCAATGCGAATCTGGAGATCGTGCACCGCTTCGAGCAGGCACTGGCCCTGATTCACGACAAGGGAAAGCAGGGAGCCGTCGTGCGGCAGGCCGCCTCGGACCTGCTGGGCGTCGACCTCTCGGCGCAGGAGTTCGCGGCGTTCACCCGGGTAAAGGAAGAACGCGCGTTTCTTTCCGACCTCGGGCGCCAGATCGCTCCCTTTTACCGGCAGCGCATCGTCACCGATCTGACCAAGTTCAACGCCAACCGCAAGCATGGTGTCCTGGTGGTCGACCCCGGCACCAAGCAGGAGGTCGCCGCGGGAGACCTCGCCTCGGTCATCGACCTCGCGAGCGCCAGGCGGACCTTGGCGGCGCTGCATCTCGGCCTCGGCGCCCCGCCCCGGGATATCGAGACCCTGAAGGGGGTCGCTCTCCGGATGCTCTCGGCAAACCTGAACTTCGACCGCGACGGCAGTGACGACAAGAAAGGCGAGGCGCGGGCCGCGGTGCGACCGGTCCTCTTTAAAATGAAGCGCGGCGAGATGATCGTCAGGATCGGTGAGCGGGTCTCCTCCGAGCAGACGATGAAACTGGAGAAGATCTACAAATCCAAAAGCCTCGCTCCGGTCGTCACCGGCATCGGCATCTTCGGGCTGGTCCTTGTTCTTTGTTATTCCCCCTACCGGTTTGCCCGCAAGAACATCAGGAAGTTCAACCCGACCAACAAGGACATCCTGCTCCTGGCGCTTTTGACCGCCGCCAACTTCGCCGCGCTGAAGTTCGTCTTCGCCGTCTCCACCGCGCTGGGCGGGCTTTTCCCTTCGGTCGATACCGCCAGTTACTTCTACCTCTTCCCCTTCGCCGCGAGCGTCATCATCGTCAGGATCATCCTCAACTCCGAGGTGGCGCTGGTCTACTGCGCGGTCTGCGCGCCGCTCATCGGCATCATGATGAACAACTCGCTGCAGGTGGTGATCTACGCGCTCCTGGGCGGGATCGTCGGCGCCCATGGCGTGCGCCAGTGCAAGGAGCGGGGCACCATCTATTCGGCGGGACTGAAGGTCTCCGTGGTGAACGTCGCGGTCGCACTCTGCTTTCACGTCTACGGGGAGAGCCCTTTTTCCCTGCAGGCGGTCTACTGCGTCGCCTTCGCCTTTTGCGGCGGGATACTGAATGCCGTTTTCGTCTCCGGCACCGTGCCCCTCGTGGAGGCGGTCTTTCATTACACGACCGATGTGAAGCTGCTGGAGCTTGCCAACCTCAACTCGCCCTTGCTGCGCGAACTGATGATCCGGGCTCCCGGCACCTATCACCACAGCGTGCTGGTCGGGAACATGGTCGAGGCGGGTGCCGAGGCGATCAACGCCAACCCGCTCCTGGCCCGGGTCGCTGCTTACTACCACGACGTCGGCAAGCTGAAAAAGCCGCTCTACTTCATCGAAAACATCCGCGACGGCGAGAACCGGCACGACAAGCTCTCCCCGAGCATGAGCGCGCTGATCCTGATCTCGCACATGAAGGAAGGGGTGGAACTGGCCCGCGAATACCGCATCGGGCTCCCCATCATCGAAATCATCCGCCAGTCCCACGGCACCTCGCTCATCAGCTTTTTCTACCTGAAGGCGAAGGGGCTGGAAGTCCCGGGCTCCCCGCCGGTCGACGAGCGCGATTTCCGCTACCCCGGCCCCAAGCCGCAGACCCGCGAGGCGGGACTGGTGCTCCTGGCGGACTGCGTGGAGGCGGCCTCGCGCACCCTGGTCGACCCGACGCCGGCCCGGATCCAGGGGCTGGTGCAGAAGATCATCAACAACATCTTCATGGACGGCCAGCTCGACGAGTGCGAGCTGACCCTGAAGAACCTGCACGAAATCGCCAAGAGCTTTAACCAGATACTCGCCGGGATCTACCATCACCGGATCGACTATCCGGAACCGGCCTACAAGGAGAAGAACTGTGTCAAGAAGTCCCCAGATGATAGCGATAGCGAATCGCCAAAGACGGATGCCGGTCGGGATTCCGGCGCTCAGAAAGGTGGCCCAGAGGATCTTAGACGCCTTGGGATGTCCTGAGGCGGAGCTCTCGGTTTCCATCGTCGGGGATCGCTCCATCCGGACCCTGAACCGGGACTACCTGGGCCGTGACAAGGCGACCAACGTGATCTCCTTTGCCATGCAGGAAGGTGAGTTCGGCGCGCTCAACCCGCAGCAGCTGGGTGACGTGGTGATCTCGGCGGACACCGCGGCCCGCGAGGCGGAGGAGGCCGGGGAGCCTTTCTGGAACCGTTTGACCTTTCTCCTCCTGCACGGCATCCTGCACATAACGGGCTACGACCACGAAAGAAGCGGCGAGGCGGAAGCGGTGCGGATGGAGAGCCGGGAGCGGGAGATCTTCGCGCTATTGCAGGAGGAAGGCCTTGTCTAGGACCAGTTGGCATTGTCCCCCCTGCGCAGTAGGGGGGAAGGCTCGCGCAGCGAGACAGGGGGGTGGCCTTTGCAGGGGAAATACCCCCCTGCTGCACTTCGTTCCGCTTCCCCCCTGTTCCACAGGTGGGACAAGGCCTTTGCCGGCGGGGAGCCTTAATCTGGGGGAAACTTCTCTGTTGGGGAGCCCTACGTGAAGCCGACCCGTTTCATCGATTCGGTGAACTGCGCCATCGAGGGGATCCTGTACACGGCGCGCACCCAGAAGCACATGAGGCGGCATTTCGCGGCCTCGTTCCTGGTTTTGAGCGCGGCGCTGGTGCTGCGGGTCTCTCCGGTCGAGTTCATGCTGATCGCCCTGGCCGTTTCCTTCGTCCTCTTTGCCGAACTGCTCAACACCGCAATCGAGGTCGTCGTCGACATGATCTCGCCGGAGTTCCACCCGATGGCCAAGATCGCCAAGGATGTCGCCGCGGGGGCGGTGCTGGTCGCGGCTTTCGGTACCGCGATCCTGGGGTACCTGGTACTTGCCAAGTACCTTTTTCCGTTTCACAAGGGTGTGCTCGCCATGGTAGGAACCAGCTCCGAGATCGGGACCGTGGTCTCGGTGGTCATCGTGCTCATCGCCGTCATCATCCTGAAGTCCCTGACCGGAAGCGGTACGCCGCTCAAGGGGGGGGTGCCGAGCGGGCACGCGGCGGTCGCCTTTTCCATCGCCACCAGCGTATCGTTCCACACCCAGGACCCGCTTATCTCGCTGCTCTGCTTCATCCTCGCGATCATGGTGAGCCATTCCCGGCTCCTTTTGCACATTCACAGTATGCGCGAGGTGGTCATGGGCGCCCTGACCGGGACCCTTCTGACCGTCGCCATAACCGGCCTTTTCAGGGCGCTCGGCTGATGGCGCGCAATCATCGGAATCATCACTTACATAGTAACGGAGAGGAATTACCCTTGGACGAGGAGAACGGACAAAAGGGGCCGGGGCTGATGGAGGCTTTCGGCAGGCTCCTGAAAGGAAAGAAGCGGGTAACCGAGGCGGAGATCCAGGAAATGATGGATGCCGGCGAGGAGGAGGGGCTCATCAACGAGGAGGAGAACGCGATGATCCGTTCCATCCTCGCCCTGGGAGACTCCGTGGTGCGCGAGATCATGCTGCCGCGCACCGAGATGGCCTGCGTTTCCATCGAGGCTGAGGTGAGTGAGGTGCTCCAGGCGATCATCGCCTGCGGCCATTCGCGGCTGCCGGTCTTCGAAGGTACCATCGACAACATCATCGGGCTCATCTACGCGAAGGACCTGCTGCGCTACTGGGGTGCCTTGGACGCGGCCGTGGAGCTGCGCAAGATCATGCGTCCCCCGTTCTTCGTTCCGGAGACCAAAAACCTCGAGGAGCTGCTGCACGACTTCAAGAAGCGCCGGGTGCACATGGCCGTGGTGATCAACGAATACGGCGGCACCTCCGGGCTTGTCACGATCGAGGACCTGCTGGAGCAGATCGTCGGCGATATCCAGGACGAGTACGATCTCGAGGAGGAGCGCCTCACGGTGGAACCGGACGGCGCGATCCTCGCGGACGGCAGGCTTCCGGTCGAGGAGATCGAGGAGCATTTTAGAATCGTCGTGGAGCGGGACAAGTTCGAGACGGTCGGCGGTCTCATCTTTCACCTCACGGGAAGGATTCCGGTCTCCGGCGAGGTGGTCTGCAGCGACACCCTGGAGCTGACCGTTTTGGAGGCGGACGAGCGGCGCATCAGCCGGGTGCGCATCGTCAGGCGGGAGCCGGGGCTATTGGATAAAGAGACGGAAAGCGCGTGATCAAGTTGTTTACCCGTAGCACGGGAGATGCGGTGCAGTGGCGCTACCTTTTGGCGCTTTTCTCCGGAGTATTGCTGGCGCTTTCTTTTCCGAAACCCGGTATTTCGCCCCTGGCCTGGTTTGCCTTCGTGCCGCTCTTTGTCGCGGCGGCGGGCACCACGCCCAAACTCGCCTTCAAGCTCGGCTTTGCCGCCGGATCCGCTGCCTACGCCGGGGTCCTCTACTGGCTGAACATCGTCATGATGACCTACGGCAAGCTCCCGGCTACCGTGAGCGTGTCGCTCTATCTGACGCTGGTCGCCTATCTTGCCCTGTATCCCGGGTTCGTCCTCTGGCTCGCGCGCCAGGGCGAGGAAAGGCGGATTTCGCTGCTTTGCTCCTTCCCGGTACTCTGGGTCGCGGGCGAATTGATCCGCTCCTACCTTTTGACCGGATTTCCCTGGGCGGACCTTGGTTATTCCCAGTACCGCACCTTGCCGCTGATCCAGATCTCCGACCTGACCGGGGTGTATGGCGTCAGTTTCCTGGTCGCCTTTGCGAACGTCGTCTTCTACCGCATGTGGATCTGGTTTCGCCAGAAAGAGGCGCCCTATCCGGTGCGCGGCTTTCTGGCGCTGCTCGTTTTTCTTGCGGCGACGCTCGGTTACGGTCTTGATGCCTTGAATCGGGCGGAAAACGGCCCGTTGCAGCAGGTGCTCCTGGTGCAGGGGAACATAGCGCAGGACGTGAAGTGGGACCCGGCGTTCGAGGAATCAACCGTGGCAACCTACGAAAGGCTGTCGCGCCAGGGGTGTCAGACCGGGGGGACCCTGGTTGTCTGGCCCGAAAGCGCCCTGCCGTTCTTTCTCCAGAGCGAGCCCGCCTACGCGGCGCGGGTAAGATCCCTGGCCGTCGAGTTGAAGAGCTGCCTGGTGACCGGCAGCCCGGCCTTCGAAAAACAGGGAGATCTGACCCGCTACCTGAACAGTGCCTTTCTGATCTCCCCGACCGGTGCGATACTCGGCAGGAGCGACAAGTTGCACCTGGTCCCTTTCGGGGAATACGTGCCGCTTGCCGGGCTTTTCCCCTTCGTGAACAAGATGGTTGCCGGGATCGGGGACTTCTCGGCCGGCCGGAGTGCGCTCCCGCTGGAGACGACGGGCGGGAAGATCGGCGTGCTGGTCTGCTTCGAGGGGATCTTTCCCGAAGTCTCCCGCGCCTACGTACAGGCGGGTGCGGGGATTCTGGTCAACATCACCAACGACGCCTGGTTTGGGAAGTCTTCCGCTCCCTACCAGCACCTTTCCATGACGGTCTTTCGGGCCGTGGAGAACCGGGTGCCACTGGTGCGCGCGGCCAACACCGGGATTTCGGCGGTCATTGACAGCAAGGGTCACATCCACGGCATGACGCGGCTCTTCGAAGAGGCAACGCTGAGCGCGCAGGTGCGCAGAGGGGAGGGGGGGAGCTTCTACAGCCGCCATGGCGACCTCTTCGCGCTTTTTTGCCTGGCTGCCTGCGGGGTGCTCGCGTTGTACGGTTATCGGAAACGGACTGTCTGAATTCTCGACTTGTCCGTGACGTAACAGATAAAATCCTGCTATAATCTTGTGCGATTAAAAAATAAAGGAGTATTAGATGTTCAGAGAAGAAGTTGCCAAAATAGAAGGGCTCGCAGAGCGGATTACTAAGCTTCGGGGGTCTCTTTGACGTAGATGACAAGAGGGAGCGCATGCAGGAGCTGGAGGAGCAGACCTCCCGGCCTGATTTCTGGAGCGACGCAGAAAACGCCCAGAAGGTGCTGAAAGCCCGGATGGTCATGGAGAAGGACGTCACCGCCTGGGAAACCCTGGAGCTTCGGGCGCGGGATATCCGCGAGTTGATAGAATTGGGCGCCGAGGAGGCTGACGCAGAAACCCTGACCGAGGTCGCCGTCCTGAACGCTGAGCTGGAAAGCGGGGTGAGCGCGGTGGAGTTTCGCCGGATGCTCTCCGGCGACCACGACGCCTCCGGCTCCTTCGTCTCCATCAATGCGGGCGCCGGCGGCACCGAATCCCAGGACTGGGCCGAGATGCTGCTGCGGATGTACCTGCGCTACTGCGAAAAGAAAGGGTGGAAGACCGAGATCACCGATTACCAGGGTGGTGAGGAAGCGGGGGTCAAGGGTGTCACCTTTTCGGTTTCCGGCGAGTTCGCCTATGGCTACCTCAAGGCCGAGGCCGGCATCCACCGCCTGGTGCGCATCTCACCCTTTGACAGTGCGGCGCGGCGCCACACCTCATTTGCCTCGGTTTTCGTCTTTCCCATCATCGAGGAAGAGGACATCGATGTGAAGATCGTCGAGAGCGATTTGAGGATAGATACCTTCCGCTCCAGCGGCGCCGGCGGTCAGCACGTCAACACCACCGACTCCGCAATCAGGATCACCCATCTGCCGACGGGGATCGTGGTCGCCTGCCAGAGCGAGCGCAGCCAGCATATGAACAAGGCAACCGCCTTGAAGGTGTTGCGCTCCAAGCTTTACGAGAAGGAGCTGCGCGAGCGGGAAGCAAAAGCCTCCGACATCGCAGGCGAGAAGAAGGAGATTGGCTGGGGCAGCCAGATCCGCTCCTACGTGCTCCACCCCTACAAGATGGTGAAGGACCTGCGCACCGGGGTCGAAAGCGGCAACCCGGACGCGGTGCTGGATGGCGACCTGGAAGAGTTCGTGGTCGCCTACCTGATGGGCGTGCGCAGGGAAACCAAGGATATTTGAGGCTTGGTGGCCTGCCCTGCTCAGTGATCGCCTGCTCCAGAGCGGGGCAGCAGGGTCGTCCTTGATTCAACTGCGCTCGGCGAAGGCCTGCTCCCTGAGCGGAGTCGAAGGGCGACTGAGCAGGAAGTTCCCCAGAAGCCATCCCATGACCTAAGCTGGGCCGGGTACTAGGGCCAGGTTGAACAGTTAACAAGGAATTTTCAATGTTTAAAAACATACGTATGCTCACCTGCTGTCTTTTGCTCCTGGCGCCGGTCGCAACCGGATGCGCCGCGCAACGGGCGGGTCTCAAGGACGTGGGTTTTGCCATCCAGGTGGGGGCCTTTTCGGAGGTGAAAAACGCCGAGCGGCTCACAACGAAGTTGCAGGAAAAGGGTGTCGAAGCGTTCTACTTCAAACGGGAAAACGGCATCTATGCCGTCCGTTTCGGTGACTTCAGTCGCAGGACGGACGCCAGCAAGATGGCCCAGAAGCTCGTCAAGGACCGGATGATTTCGTCCTACTTCATTGCGGCTCCCCAGCCTAGGATGAGCGTGTCGGTCCGTGAGCCGTCGCTGGAAAAGGCGCCGGCGCCGTCGTTCACCAAACCGGCTCCGGCAACCAAACAGCGCGAGAAGGTGGAGCCCCGTCGGGAACGAAGCGACATGGGCAACATAGCGGCCCGTACCGCAGAGCGTTTTGTCGGGATTCCCTATCGCTGGGGCGGGGACACTGTGGTGGACGGCATGGACTGCAGCGGCTTTGCCCGGGCGGTGTACAACCTTTGCGGGGTCAACATCCCTCGCACCTCGCGGGACCAATACCGGGTGGGGGACGTAGTCGCTAAGGATGAGTTGAAGGATGGGGACCTGGTTTTCTTCGGGGCTTCGGCAGAGGAAATTACCCACGTCGGCATCTTCGTAGGAGGCGGGCGCTTCGTGCACGCGCCGCGCAGAGGCGACGACATCAAGGTGTCAACCATGGACGAGAGCTACTTCCAAAAGCGATTTGTCGGGGCCAAGAGGTATTTTTAACCAACTTATAACCCATCAAGCAAAACGCAAAAAAGGCTAACAGGAGCGATTGAATGGCATTTATAAAACCTTTCAAAGGGGTACGCCCACAAAAAGAGCAGGCTGAAAAAGTAGCGGCTCTCCCCTACGACGTCATGAACACGGAAGAGGCGATAGAGATGGCCGCCGGAAACCCGGTGAGCTTTCTCCACATCTCGCGGCCGGAGATCGACCTCCCCGAAGGGACGGACATCCACTCGGACCAGGTTTACCAGCAGGCACATGAGAACCTCCAGTCGTTCCTGGCACGCGGAGTACTGCTGCAGGACGAAAGCGAGCGCTATTATATCTACCGCCAGAAGATGGCCGGCATTACTCAGACCGGGCTGGTGGTCTGCGCCGGGGTCGATGATTATCAAAGCGGCGCCATCAAAAAGCATGAGTTGACCAGGGCGGACAAGGAGGAGGACCGGGTGCGCCACATCGACGCGCTGAACGCGAACGACGAGCCGGTTTTCTACACCTACCGTAACGATCCCGTCATCACCGAGGCGATCAACAAGATAACCTTCGAGCAGCCGCTTTACGACTTCATCACCGATGACGGGGTTTCCCACACCCTCTGGACCGTTGCCGGTCCGGACCAGGTGCAGATGCTCACCGAGCGCTTTGCCGCGATCCCCACCCTTTATGTCGCCGACGGTCATCACCGCAGTGCCGCAGCAAGCCGCGTGCGGGATTTGAGGAAAAGCGCCAATCCGAATCACAGCGGCCAGGAAGAGTACAATTTCTTCCTGACGGTTATCTTCCCCGATAACGAAATGACCATTATGCCGTACAATCGGGTAGTCAAAGATCTCAACGGCAGAAGCGTCGCTGAGTTTATGGCGCGGGTCGCCGAGCGTTTCGAGGTGACTCCCGTTCCCGGCGCGCTCAGCCCGGTCCGGCGCCACCAGTTCGGCATGTACCTGGCCGGCAAGTGGTACGAGCTGGTCGCCCGCGAGGGCTCCTTCCCCGAAGGCGACTCCGTTGCCTCCCTGGATGTTTCCGTCCTGCAGGACAACCTGCTAAGCCCGGTACTCGGGGTGCGTAACCCGCGCACGGATCAGCGCATTCATTTCGTCGGGGGCATTCGCGGAGTTGCGGAGCTGGAGCGGGAGGTTAATTCCGGCGTTTACCAGGTGGCTTTCTCGCTCTTTCACACCTCGATTGAGGAGTTGATGTCGCTCGCCGATGAGGATAAGATCATGCCTCCCAAATCGACCTGGTTCGAGCCCAAGCTGAGAAGCGGGCTGTTCCTGCACCTGCTCGATTAGTGTGGACGGACCTGGGCCTGCGGCGTGAAAGTTTGAGCACCTAACCGTAGTAATAGAGTCAAAAACTAAGACAGAACCAAATGCTGACGGAGGAAGGTTTCATGCGTAATGTAGAAAAGTTCATCGTTTTGCTGCTGCTCATTGTGGCGATTGCCATTCCTGCCTGTTCCCAGAAAGAAGCCAAAAACATAACAGAAAAAAGTGCCGAGACCCAGGGTCCCGCCGGCGCGGTCAAGACCGCTTCGGGGCTCTCCTATACCGATATCGTCAAGGGTAGCGGAGCCGCACCGGTCTCCGGCAAGAGCGTGACCGTGCATTACACCGGGTGGCTTGAGGACGGCAAGAAATTTGACAGCTCGCTGGACCACGGCCAGCCTTTCGTGTTCCGTATCGGCGCGGGCGAGGTGATTCCCGGCTGGGACGAGGGTGTCATGTCCATGAGGGTGGGCGGCAAGAGGAAGCTTTTCATCCCTGCCCAACTTGGTTACGGTGCGGCCGGTTCACCCGGGGCGATACCGCCCAATGCAAACTTGATCTTTGAAGTCGAACTGCTGGACACCGCCAAGTAGCAATCACCTGCGGGCGCTTGCAAATAGAGCGGGACGTTGTATCATTGGACCCTTGGGTTTCTGAGAGTTTCTTTCCCTCGGTCTTAATGAGGTGCCCCATGCGCCTGACCCTGCTCTGCGTTGCACTTTTGCTGCTGCTCTCCTGCCAGCCGGCCCGTGCCGGTGGGAAAAACGTCGTCCTTTTCCTGGACGGCGCCCGGGTGGAGGTGGAAGCCTCGGCTGTCGACGGTTACCTGGAGTATGCGCTGCCGGATACCTTCACCCCGAGTTCGCTCCGGGTGAAGCCGCTTGGCGCAGGGAGCGTTTTACGGGTGGAACTGGTCCCCGCGGAGCGTGATCGGCGTCGCAGTCGCGAGATCGCACGCATCGAGGAGCAGGTCAGCGCCCAGCAGGACCGGATGCAGGCGCTTTCGCGCCAGGAAGAGATTTTTAGCGCCGCAGTCAAATCCCAAAGCGGCAAGGCGCCCAGGAAGACCAAGGCCAACCCCAACCCGGTGAGTTCTCTGCAGCAGGGGACCGAGTTTGCCCTGGCCCAGTTGGAGTCGGTGTACCGGGGTAAGCGCAAGTGCCAGCACTCGCTCGACGCCCTGCAACTGGAGCTGGCGGCGGCTAAGAAGCGCGCCGCAGTCGCGCGGATCTGGATTTCGGATGGCAGGGTGCGGTTGAGCTATCTCACCAGCGGGGAGCGCTGGACCCCCAGCTACGATTTTCGCTGGTCCGGGGGTGTAGCCGGGGAACTGCTGCTGCATGCGAAGCTCCCCCCCGCCGAGAAGGGAGTGCAGTACCAGGTATCGGCGGGGCCTCTTGCGCTCGCGCTGCCTGCCCGGGCGGTGCGCGGCGATTTCCCGGTCCTGGCCCGCTATCCGGTGGCCCTTACGAGCGCAGTCCGTAACGAGCAGGCACCCAAAACTTTCGAGTTCTCGCTGCTCGAAGCCGAGTTGCCGCCGGGTGAGGCTGCTGCCTTCTGGCGCGGGGAGTATTTGGGGAGCGGCCATTTTGCCGGGGCTGGTGCCAGAGAGTTCTCATTGGCAGGCCAGTGAACTTTCCTTGTCTTTCGCGCATTAAGATGCTATAAGGTATTCGTTTTTTGCAACGGTGCAATTAATCCAGCCAACAGGAGGAAATATGCCAGCATCAGCTTCAGATTTCGTAAAAGCGCTTGAAATCGGCCGCCCACCCAACGTGGTGAAGCTTTTCCCCAATTCCAAGGCACTTATCGTGAGCGGCAAGGTCATCGACCGGGCCATGAACGCCAAGGGGCACGCCCTGGCTCTGGCCGCCAATGGCCGGAATCATTTCGTCATTCGCGGGGTGCTCGCTGCAGCCCAGAAAGCGAACGCGGCGATCCTCATTGAGATTGCCAAGTCGGAGGGGGGGCAGAAGGCATATTGTCCGACCAACTACTGGAACATGGCGCGCCAGGTTGATGCGGCCTGCAACGAGCTCGGCATCACGGTGCCGGTCGCCATACATGCCGACCACTACGGAATCAAGGGAGACGCCGACGTGGCGCAGGCAAGGGTCGAAATCCCGAGCATGTTCGACGCGGGCATCACCTCGATCGCCATCGACGCCTCGCACCTTCCCGACGAAGAGAATCTGCTGGCAAACCTGGAACTGGCCAAGTACATCCCGGCGTGGTCCGGCCTGGAAACTGAAGTCGGCGAGATCAAGGGGTCCCAGGGACTTTCGACGGTCCCCGAAGCACTCTTCCTGATCCAGGGTTTGAACGCCCACGAAGTGTTCCCGGACTGGATCGCTCTCAATAACGGCACCACTCACGGGCTCGAGGCCAGTGACGCTGGAATCCAGGTCGAGCTGACCGCTTCCATCCACGAGGCGGTCAAGCCTTACGGGGTGAACGGGGCACAGCACGGCACCTCCGGCAACAGCTATGAAAGGCTGCGCGAGATCGCCCAAAAGACCCGCACCACCAAGGCCAACGTCGCTACCGCGCTGCAGTTCATTTCCTGGGGCCTTGAGGTTAATGAATATGGCAACGCGAAGCTGGACGCCAACGGCAACTTCATCAAGGTGCAGGGCGAGGGGATGACCGAGGAGCTTTGGGCCGAGATGGTCGCCTTCGCCGACTCCAAGGGGTGGAAGAAAGGTGACTACAAAAGCCTCAACCTTCCCTTCGAGAACAAGTTCCTGGCACAGCCCAAAGCAATCCGCGACCGGATGGCCGCGCGCGTGGAGGCTTTTGCTTACAACTTGATTACCAATGTCTTCAATTCCGCGGACACTGCGCCGCTTGGCATAGCCGCCATTCTTGCCGCCGGCAGCTATGACCTCGGTCCCAAAGGGATGCTGATCGAAGATCCCGCTCATTGGACCCGCGAGCAGCTGGGGAAACGGGCTGAAGGGCTTTCCAAGGACAAGGGCCCCGAAGGTAACTTCGAGGACTAGACAATAACAACGAAGCGCTGACGATTAATTAAAGGGGGCTTCTTGCCCCCTTTTTTAACAGGCGGCAGCAAAGGGGATTATATGCAAGAAAAGCGGAATTTCTCCCGGGTCGATTTCAAGGTCTCAGCGCTGCTGCAGGCTGAAGGGGAGGCGCTCAAGGGCGAGGTGAAGGACGTGAGCCTGCACGGGCTGTACCTCGCGACGGATCAGCTGCTGCCGATCGGTACACCCGTGGAAATCACCATCTATCTTTCGGCTGCGGTCGAACCGGTCGTCATCAACGTGAGTGGCACTGTCGCGAGGCTCATGCCGGGCGGAATCGGCTGCAGTTTCGACAAAATGGACGTGGATTCCTTCGCGCACCTGCGCAGCGTGATCTCGTATCAGGGCGGCGATGAGTCGAAAGCCATGGCCGAGTTCGCCGAGTTTGTCGTGGCCAAGAGTAAACATGATTGACGCTGCACCGGTAACCGATTTAGCATCGCTGAGCGCCTGGTTCACCACCTACTGCGGATCTTTCCGTTGCGCAGACGCCGAAGTGCAGCGCAACTTTGACTTGAAAGAGGTGCACACCCGAAACGTCTGCGAGGCTGCGCGTCTGATCGCTCAGGGGGGCGGAGAGCGGCGCGAGATGCTTGCCCAGGTGGCAGCTCTCTGTCACGATCTCGGGCGCTTTCCCCAGTATCAAGAGTTTCGCACCTTCCTGGACAGCGCATCGATCAACCATGCCCATCTTTCCGCGCAGATCCTGAAACAAAGCTCCCTGCTCGATTTCCTCCCCAAAGCCGAGCGCGACAGTGTCGGTTTTGCGGTGAGTTTGCACAACGTATTTCAGATTCCCGCTGGGCTTCCTCCTGAGACGGAGGACCTGCTGCGCCTGGTGCGGGATGCGGACAAGCTCGACATCTGGCGGGTTTTCATCGAGTATTTCTTCGCTCCGGAGGGGGAACGAGCCTCTGCCGCCGGTCTTGGTTTTCCTGATCTTCCCGACTGCTCCCCGGAAGTTCTGGCCGCAATTGAGGCGGGAGAAATGGTCAAGTTAACCATGCTGAAGAGTCTCCATGATTTTAAACTACTGCAACTATCGTGGGTTTATGATATTAATTTCCCGAGTACCCTGAGGCTGATCAAGGAGCGGGGTGTGCTGGAACAGCTGGCGGCGACCCTACCCCAGAACGCAGCTGTCCTTGCCATTTTGGATCGGGTAAACCATTACCTGGAACGAAGGCTTGCTGAAGATGCAGCACCCGGCGCTACCACGGTCGACTAAGGGCGCCGGAATCGAATAATGATGCGCAAAGCATGAAGAAACACGAAAGGAGTTATTATGATGAGTAAGAATATCAGGTTGTTGACGATGCTGGCGGCGTTATTGGTGACGACCTTTCTGGCTGTCGATCAAAACGCCCAGGCCCGGGTAGGCGGCGGGGGTTCCATGGGGAGCCGAGGGACGAGGAGTTATTCCCGGCCGGTCGCGCCGCCCTCCCAGTCGTCCCCTTCCAGGTCCTACGCGCCTTCCCAGCCCAGTCCCTCGACTCCCTACCAGCAGCCCTCGCCCGGGCTCGGTGGATTCGGCCGCAGTCTTTTGGGCGGCATGGCCGGAGGCATGCTGGGTGGCATGCTCTTCAGGTCGATGGGCTTTGGTGGCGGCGGTTACGGGGGCGGCGGAGGTGGCGGCATCGGAATCTTCGAGATCCTGCTGCTGGCCGGTATCGGCTACCTGATTTACCGGTTCATAAAAAAAAACAGGACAAATGATGACGGCTACGCTCAGCCGGGAAAGGTGATTCAGATCAACGATTACCAGAACCAGAATCCGGGCGTGAGCTACGCGCCGGCGCGTGACGAACTGGCGGAAGGCCTTTCCTTCATCAGGCAGATGGACCCTTCATTTGACGAGAAGCGTTTCAACGACAACGTCATGGACATGTTTTTCAAGATTCAGGGCGCCTTTATGAATCGTGACCTTTCCAGTGCTGCGGCGGTTCTTACCGACGAGATGCGCGGCCTTTTGCAGCGCGACGTCGACACCCTGCTGCGGGAGAAGAAGATAAACCGCCTGGAGAACATCGCGGTCAGGAGCGTGGAAATTTCCGAGGCGTGGCAGGAAAGCGGCAAGGACTTCATCACCGCGATGGTGTATGCGAACCTGCTGGATTACACGACTGACGATTCGACCGGAGCTGTGCTCTCGGGCAGTAAAACCGAACCGGTGAAATTTGAGGAATACTGGACCTTTACCAGGCCGGTAGGGAACAACCAGTGGAAACTCTGCGCGATCAACCAGAAGTAAAAAAGAAGTAGCCCGGGGGAAGTTCCGTAGTTGGCGGCGTCCCTCATATTGCGGTAAATAAAAGTGGCCCTTCAATTTGTGGGGGGCCACTTTTTTCGTTTGCCTAGTTAAACGTAGGGGGCATCGCATCCCAAGGTAGAGATGCATTGCATGCGTCTCAGCGCTACCGGCCTCACGTTGATTTAAGCTTCCCTTTACCTTCAGCCAATTTAGTTGCGTCGCCGGCGTAGCATCGGTATAAAGGAGGTCAGGGAGCCTGCTTGTGGAACTTAACTATGTAAAAATCTTTTTCAGCTTCATCCTGGACGAGGATCTCGACGATCCCTACCTTCTCTATGCCAGCCGCAGCGTTTTCGACGGCGCCTTCCGGAGAGCAATTTCCTGCCGGCGCCCGGCCTGCGCCGGTTGCGCCTCGGGCGGCAGTTGCCCCTATCCAGAGAATTTCGGCCAACAGATCGCGCGGGACCCTGACGCGGTAAAGCGCCACCAGAAGCCCCCGCTTCCCTTCGTTTTCCAATTCCCGGCGCTCCTGCCGCTGCCCAATGGTGGAACTTCTTTCGAGTGCTCCCTCACCCTCTTCGGGAGCTCGGTTCATCATCTGGTCTACTTCATCGGCGCGGTAAAGCTGCTCCTCGAAGGTATCCAGGCCACGCTGGTCAAGGTCGAGGCGGAGTGTCCGGGGGGGGCGCGTGAGCCTGTCGCCGCAGGAATGAGTCCAGCTATTCCTCTTTTGAGTCCTCTCGATCCGATAGGAGCTGGACCACTGCTCCCGGACCGGGTGACCATCCGTTTCATCACTCCGCTCAAGCTTACCCATGAGGGACGCCTGCTCAGGCGCTTTAGTTTTTCCGAACTCGTCCGGGTGCTCATGCGCCGGGTCTCCTCTCTTGCTTACTATTATGAGGGCGCTGAGTTGCCGCTCGATTACCGCTGGCTTTCCCTTGCCTCTGAGTCGATTCGGACGGTTGGTTCCAGCTGCGGCCTCGAAATATGGTTCGGGCGGCCGGCGGGCCTGGTTGGCAGCATCAGCTTTGCCGGTGATTTGGAGCCGTTTCACCTGCTGCTGCAGCTGGGAAGCGCGACCCACCTGGGGAAGGGTGCGTCCTTTGGTTTCGGCGTCTATCAGCTGGAATGCTAAACGGAATCGGGCTGCATTTCATCTCTCACCTCGCTTGTCATCTATTCCAGCCTTGCCCCCCCCTATTATTAGAATCAACTTTATGACAGCCCAACAAAACTCTCCCTCGCCCTCCGGGAGAGGGCCGGGGTGAGGGAGCCGTGGACTCTCACAACCGAGCAGTTCTCTCCTCTCCCACCTCGCCGCCTGTCCCAAATCCTTGTAATGCGCCCCTTCTCGGTTAAAATTCCTTGAGATGGCAGTATAGTCAGTAGCACCGAGGAGCCTTTCACATGGGGAAGACGATCTGGAGGCCGTTGCTGATAACCGGTTTGCTGGTCCTGATGCTCGACCTGTTTTACGGATCCATCGTGAAACAGGCGACGGAGCGTGGGGCGGAAATCAGCTATACCCGATTCAGGGACGAACTTGCCGCGGGAAATGTGAAGAAGGTGACCCTCAGGGGGAATAACGTCAGGGGCGAGTTTCGTTCCAAGGTAGCGCTGCCTGCGGTCCTGGATCAGCGCGGGGCAACGGTAGACACGACGCTATTTAATGGCAACCTCCCCTCCATGGGGGATCCGACCCTCCTGCCGGAACTCGCCGCACGTAAGGTGGAAGTCGTGGCTTTGCCTGCCGAGGGTTCCGCTGCCGGCAACCTGTTCATTTACCTGCTTCCCTGGATGCTGATCCTGGGCGTTTGGTGGTTCATCATGCGAGGGATGAAGAGCCAGGGCCCCGGCGCTATGATGGGCGGCTTCGCTCGCTCCGGAGCGAAGAGTTACAACTCGGAGCGTGCCAATGTAACCTTCGCGGACGTCGCAGGGATGGAGGAGGCAAAGCAGGAGTTGCGCGAGGTCGTCGAGTACCTGAAGGAACCCAAAAAATTTCAGCAAATAGGCGGGAAGGTTCCCAAGGGGGTCCTGCTGGTCGGCCCCCCCGGAACCGGCAAGACGCTCCTTGCCCGGGCGGTGGCGGGGGAGGCGGGAGTCCCTTTCTTCTCCATATCAGCATCGGCCTTCATCGAGATGTTCGTGGGGGTCGGCGCCAGCCGGGTGCGGGATCTCTTCGCCAGCGCGCGCAAAGTGCTGCCGAGCATTATCTTTATCGACGAACTCGATGCAGTGGGAAGGAGTCGCGGCGCCGGTTTCGGTGGCGGACACGACGAACGGGAGCAGACGCTGAACCAGCTCCTCTCCGAGATGGACGGCTTCGACCCGCACACCGAGGTGGTAGTGATTGCCGCCACCAACAGGCCGGACGTGCTCGATCCTGCGCTGCTGCGCCCCGGGCGCTTCGACCGAAATGTCGTGATTGAGCGCCCCGACTGGCGGGACCGAGAGAAAATCCTTAAGGTGCATACCAGGAAGATCCCTCTGGCGCCAGACGTCGATCTCGCTGTCATCGCAAAGGGGACGCCTGGTATGACCGGCGCGGATCTAGAGGGGCTGGTGAACGAGGCGGCGATCCTTGCCGCGCGAGACAGCGTGCTGGTCGTGAGTCTGCATCAACTGGAGCGGGCCAAAGACAAACTCCTCATGGGAGGAGAGCGCCATATGGTAATTTCTGACGAAGAAAAACGAATTACCGCTTACCACGAGGCGGGGCACGCCCTCGTGGCGCGCCTGTTGCCAAGCACAGATCCGGTCCACAAGGTGACCATCCTGCCGAGGGGACGCGCTCTCGGCGTGACCCAGCAGTTGCCCGAAGACGACCGTTACCATTACCCGCGCGCCTACCTGGTGAACCGCCTCTGCGTTGCCCTGGGAGGACGGGTTGCGGAACAGATAGTGTTCAAGGACATCTCTTCCGGGGCGGCCAGCGACCTGAAACATGTGACGGGACTTGCGGAGAAGATGGTCTGCCAGTGGGGGATGAGTGAGAAGATAGGCCCGATGACCTTCCCTAGGGGCGAGGAGCATCCCTTCCTCGGCATGAAGCTCGCCGAGGAGAAGACCTTCTCTGAGGAGATGGCATGGCTGATCGATCAGGAGATTGCGTCGCTGATCCGCGGTGCCGAGGGGAAGGCGTTGGAGTTGGTAACAGCCAATCGCGCCAAGCTTGATGCCCTTGCAGGGGCGTTACTCGAGGAGGAGACCCTGGACGGCAAGCGCGTGGACGAGATACTGGCTGCGGCCTGAGTTGAACCTAGCGATACCGCAGACGTTCTCGAAGCCCCCGAAGTCCTTAAAATCCATGAAGTCCTCGAAGTCTGCCGAGTGTCATGACGAACTAGTAGATGATGATATAACCCTTTTTAGTCGCGATCCCGGTAATTTCCAGGGTGTCCTTGATCGGGAACTTTTCGCCGTCCAGGGTAAAGATGTACCCACCATCGCCGTCCGGAAGGGCGGATTCAAGTAATGCCTCAAATGTCGCAGTTTTGATAGTTTCCATGGCGGTACTATAGCACCTCTCAATCTCCCGGTAAAGTCCCCACATGTTTGCAAAATATCTTTTCTGTGGCATAGTCTTTTTGCCCAATGTCATGCCCTCAGAGCCTGCTTTACTCAGTCATGAGCGGCAGGTACCAGATAGTGGTTAAAGCCGTATCAATTGTCTGGTTACTGTGTCAATCTCGTGGTAGTATCCAGCCGTAATTTGTGTTTGTTAATCGTTTTGCCTGCTCCCTGCAACGGGAAAGCTACCTGAGGAATTTAATGCAATCGAGGTGATCATGGTGAGAAAGAGAAAAAGTGGGGTCCTCCTGCATCCCACCTCCCTTCCCGGGGCCGGCGGTATTGGTTCTTTCGGCGAGGAGACACGCCGTTTCATCGATTTCCTCCACAAGTCGGGACAATCGCTCTGGCAGATACTTCCGCTCGGTCCGACAGCCTATGGCAACTCACCGTACTCCTGTTATTCGGCCTTCGCGGGAAATCCGCTCTTGATCAGCCTCGAGGCGGTGGTCGACGAAGGCGATCTGGCGGCGCAGGACCTTCAGCCGGACGCACCTTCCGAGCGGGTCGACTACGGCGCCACGGAGCTTTATAAGATAGGGCTACTTAAGGGTGCGGCATCCCGCTTCTTTGCCACTGCCACCCAGCGGCGCAAGGAGGAGTTCTGGCAATTCTGCGACACGACTTTCTGGCTGCATGATTTTGCCCTCTTCATGGCTTTGAAGGAGCACTTCCAGGGAGAGAGCTGGAATTCTTGGCCGGAGGCGCTGGCACATCGAGACCCGGAGGCCCTTGTCAGCTGGACTGAGAAGCTGGGGAGCGCCATCGGCGAGCAGAAATACCTGCAGTGGCAGTTCTCCCGGCAATGGAAGAAACTGAAGAGTTACGCTAATGTGCTCGGCATCTCCATCATCGGGGACCTCCCTATCTTTGTGGCCTTCGATTCAGCCGACGTCTGGGCCAATCCGCAGTTGTTCCACCTGGACGAAAAGGGTGTGCCGATCGTCGTGGCGGGGGTGCCTCCCGATTACTTCAGTAAGACCGGGCAGCTTTGGGGCAACCCCCTGTACAACTGGGATCGCATGGCTGCCGAAGGATATAGCTGGTGGGTTGCTCGGTTGCGCAACGACCTGTCGCTCTACGACATGGTGCGGATCGACCACTTTCGCGGGTTCGAGGCGTTCTGGGAAGTCCCGATGTGGGAGAAGACTGCCGTCAACGGACGCTGGGTCAAGGGGCCGGGTGAGGCGCTTTTCCACGCCCTACGCTACGCACTGGGGAATCTGCCGATCATCGCCGAGGACCTGGGCATAATAACTTCCGAGGTGGAGGCGCTCCGGGACCAGTTCGGCTTCCCGGGGATGAAGATCCTACAGTTTGCTTTCGGCTCAGGTCCGGACAACCCCTACCTGCCGCATAACCATGTCCGGTCCTGCGTCGCGTACACCGGCACCCATGACAACGACACCACGCTTGGCTGGTTTGACTCCCTGAAACCGAAGGAGCAGAAGTCGGTGCTCTCCTACCTGGACCGGGACCGGGCCGATATCGTCTGGCAAATGGTGAAGTGCGCGCTAGCCTCGGTTGCCGATTACGCGATCATCCCGATGCAGGACCTGTTGGAATTGCCGAGCACCGGCAGGATGAATATCCCGGGGGTGGCCGGGGGGAACTGGAGCTGGAGATGCTCACCGGATGCCTTTACTGCGAAGCTCGCCACCAAGCTTGCGCATACGACAGAACTGTATGGTAGGCTTCCCGACTAATGGGCGGAAAAAGTCTATGTAAATTTGTTGACAGAAGTGATGTGATTTTGTATATATTTCGAAGGATGATTCTTTACTAAAATGGTTCTAGAGGGACGGGAGTAACGATATGTCAGAAAATACCTATGGATTTGATACCCTAGCGCTGCATGCAGGCCAGACCGTTGATCCGACCACGCTTTCGCGTGCGGTGCCGATCTACCAGACGTCCTCGTACGTTTTCAAAAGCGCGGAGCACGCTGCAAACCTTTTTGGTCTGAAAGAGTTTGGCAACATCTACACCCGGCTGATGAACCCGACAACCGACGTGCTGGAAAAGAGAATGGCTGAGTTGGACGGCGGCGTTGCGGCGCTCGCGGTTGCCTCGGGACAGGCGGCCACCAGTTATGCGGTTCTCAACATCGCAAGCGCAGGGCAGAACATCATCTCCACCAGTTACCTCTATGGCGGCACTTATAACCTTTTTCACTACACGCTCCCCAAACTCGGCATCACGGTCAAGTTTGTCGATTCCTCCGACCCGGAGAACGTCCGCCAAGCGATTGACGAGAATACCCGCCTGGTTTACAGCGAGGCGATCGGCAACCCGAAAAACAATGTGGATGACTTTGAAGCGATTGCCAAAGTCGCCCATGATGCGGGAATCCCGTACGTGGTGGACAACACCGCGGCAACTCCGTACGTCTTCAAGCCTCTGCAGCATGGAGCGGACATTGTGGTCTACTCGCTCACCAAATTCATCGGCGGGCACGGAACCAGCATCGGCGGTTGCGTAGTCGATGGGGGGACTTTCCCCTGGAATAACGGTAAATTCCCCGAGTTCACCGAGCCCGATCCCTCCTATCACGGACTCAAGTTCTGGGATGCCTTGGGCAATATCTCCTACATCATCAAGATGAGAGTGGAAATTCTGCGCGATCTGGGCGCCTGCATTTCTCCGTTCAACTCCTTCCAGATCCTCCAGGGGCTGGAGACGCTTCACGTGAGGATGCAGCGCCACGTGGAGAACGCCCAGAAAGTCGCCGAGTGGTTGGAACAGAATCCGCTGGTCACCTGGGTAAACTACCCAGGGCTTGCCAGCCACAAGGATCACGCCAACGCCAAGAAGTACCTGACCAACGGGGCTGGTGCCATCATCGGTTTTGGTATCAAGGGTGGCCTCGAGGCAGGGACCAAGTTCATTGACAGCGTCAAGCTGCTTTCGCACCTCGCCAACATTGGAGACGCCAAGAGCCTGGTAATCCACCCCGCCTCGACAACGCACCAGCAGCTCTCTCCGGAAGAGCAGCTCGCTTCCGGAGTGAGCCAGGATTTCATCAGGCTTTCAGTCGGCATTGAAGACGTGAAAGACATCATTGCGGACATCGAACAGGCGCTGCAGGCAGCGCAGGGATAGCATGCGGTTGCCAGAGTAGATTGGGATTGGCACCCGCGCTAAGCAAGTGGTAAAATAGGAGCTGCCAGGTTATCTGCCTAGCAGCTCTTTTTTTGCCCTCATAACCAGCCGCTATGTTTGAGTCTTTACCCGCATTGGCAAAATGAAATTATAAAGGCGTTGACGCCCGAGCAAGCGTTTGTTATAAACGCACCTCGCTGATGAACGGGGCGCTTCTCGAAAAAGAAAACGCACCGGTCGGAAGAAAAAGCATTGACAGCAGGAAACAGTTTTGTTATAAAGTTTGGCTTCG
>Ga0209123_1001462_pt1 | contig 23368 bp, 17 predicted proteins | sample BarGraIncu00431A_FD_184500 | JGI IMG/M metagenome (GOLD analysis project Ga0209123, IMG submission 184500) | Arctic peat soil microbial communities from Barrow, Alaska, USA - Barrow Graham LP Incubations 004-31A (SPAdes) (version 2) | ecosystem: Environmental > Terrestrial > Soil > Wetlands >...
GGGGGGGGGGGGGGGGGGGGGGGGGGGGGGGGGGGCCGGGAAATCCGGCCTTTTCTTTTGACAATCATCGTACCTATATCGTACCTATTAAACGCAACACTATGTAATTATTACAGCCTTCAAGAACTTCCTCTACAAGACGGTGCGCATTTGAGGGGTTTGGCACCCTTTAGCCTGGAACACATAGCTACCTAGCGCAGGCCTCGGACCCGCTTACCTATTTACAAAGGGCGCGGGTTTGGAACATAGTTGGCAACTTCCTTCGGCCCGCCGCTGGGTCTACCAGGGCGACCAGCATCGCTGAAGATACTCCTCGATTAACTGCATAACTCTCAGCAGCTCTATTGCCTGGTTAGAGTTCACTTGCTTTACCAGAAAACCTGACGGATTTAATGCTTTCTAATTTGTTGGCACCTAACCCGCTCATTGCCTCTCTGCTCCCATTGCCGGGTGGCCCTGGGTCGTTACCTCCCCAGGGCTCCCACAGATCCGGACTTGCCCAATTAAGGCATCCGGCTCCTCAGGTTATGGATTCGCTGCGTACGGTCAGCACAAGTGGCGAACGACCGGCCTCGGTAGAGGATACCTCTCCATAATGCCGTCAAACCACTGCCAGTTTTCCTTGGCTTTACGAGATCTCCGGCTTAACCACTTCTTCCAGAGCCGTCGGGTCCAATGAACGAGGCTACTGAGCGCATCGCTATTGCCCCTAATCCCGTAGTACTGAATGTGCCCGCGTACTTTTGCGCATAGTTCCCTATGCTGTTTGGCTATAGGTTCGTGGCGTACTTTACGCAGCCAGAAGGAAAGGCGTTTAAGAGCACGCGCCAGTCGATCTTTGGCTGTCTTGCGTTTAATTATCCAGTAACCATCGCGAGATTTACCCCAGTAATGGGTAAAGCCCAGGAAGTTGAACGACTCCGGTTTCCCAGCTCCATCTACCTTGCCCACGGGCTTCTTGAAGTTGACGAGTCGGGTTTTCTCCGGATGGAGATTCAACCCGTACTTGGCAAACCTTTTTTGTAGGACTTCCATTACTCGCTCTGCATCATCCTGACGTTTAAACATCAGCACGGCATCATCAGCAAAACGCACCATGGAGGCTTTGCCTTTAAGGCGTGGCTTGACCACTTGCTCAAACCAACCATCAAGAACTTCGTGAAGGTAAATATTGCTCAATATTGGAGATATGACTCCCCCCTGAGGAACTCCGGTATCCTGGTATGTGATGAGGTCATCCTCCATCACTCCCGCATTCAGCCATTTTCCGATGAGTCGTACGAGCACTCCGTCGCGCACCCGCTTTCGAAAGATGTCTTGGATGAACTGATGAGAAATCGTGTCAAAATACTTGCGGATATCAAGGTCTATTATGAATCCGCCACTCATCTCCATCAGCGAACTTCTAACTGCCGCTAAAGCCTGGTGAGCCGATCTCCCTGGTCTAAAGCCGTGCGAGCATTCAAGAAAGTCCTGCTCGTAGACCGGTTCCAAGGTCATGGTCACCGCTCTTTGAAGAACCTTGTCTTCAAAGGTAGGAATTCCGATCGGCCGCGTTTCTTTTCCCTCTGCGTCCTTCGGGATATGAACCCGCCTTACTGCGGGGGCTCTATATCGTCCACTTTTGGCCTTATCCAGCAAACTTCGGAGGTTCTCCTCAAGATTCTCTGCATACTCCTGGGCACTTTGACCATCTATTCCCAGGGCTCCATTCTTGCGGGTTCTCCGGTAGGCCTCCATGAACCATTCCAAGTCCATATGGTGCGACAGATCCATCGCCATGTCTGGCGCATCTTTCGCCAGCTCTGCTATTCGTCTTTGTTTTGTTGAGACATTGTCGAACCCTGACATGTTCGTGCCTTTCCCTCCGACGATTCCATAACCCGACACCTCCCTTCCCTCCACTGGGTCCTTCGGGGTTAGTTCCCCAGCTTCACCGGTAGTATGGGGTGCTCCGACTTCCTGCCACTCATCCTGCCTCACTTCGTTTCCTTGCGCTCGGCAGTACCTTCCGACACAGAGTATTTTCGCTCCCTGGTGCCGACTCCGTGTTGCTTCACCAGGGCCTGGGGAGATTGTTCCACCGGTTCCCCTTCCGGTAATTTCGTGAAGGAAGTGACAGGATCTCCCAGGTTCCTAGGAAACCCTTACACGCTCGCCCTGCTCTCAGACCCCGGTAGGCCGAATACATCTCGCCAATATCGATGCATTCGATGCTGCAATCCGATTAGAATAACATCGTTAGCCCTACATCTCCTTATGTCGTGGCTCAATCACACGGCTCGAATGTTCGCTGTCTACGCTTGGCAGTTGGGTTGCCCTTCCCCACCCAAGACTCGCTTAGCGGCCTGCTGGCTAGGCTTTGGCCGTGCGGAGTTTGCATCCGCTGGGTTTCATCCTCAAGTTTCAAGAAGGCATCGGTTCCTCCTATCCCCTTTCGCTAGGCTTCGCCTGGCGCAATATCCTGTCAGTTGCCAAACCCTCATAACAAAAAATAATTACTTAGTGTCTGCTCCGAGGAAAGAGCGGTTATTTCAGTCCCCTCAGGGAGGACAGTCAGATAACTCATCAAAAAATAAGACTTAAGTCAAGTGGACGACCTGCCGATACTATCCGCATAGTGTTTAGATTAAACAGCACCTTAGCTCTTCGCGGCAAGGTCTCTTCACCCTGATTACTAACGCATGCCGGCCGGCATCAATAGGAGAAATTTTCATGGAAGTGTCGCAGATGAACCTCGGTAAACGTCTCAAATTCGGATTTGCCACCGCCTTTATCCTACTTTTGATCGTGGGGGCTACCGGATATTGGGGTATCCGTACCCAGGCCAAAACGAGCGAGGCAATGCTGCATGTCGAAGGGAGACTTGCTGAGAACTCGGCACGACTGCGCGCCAATGTGCTTGGCCTGCGCCGCTTCGAAAAGGATTCTTTTATAAACATTGAGCGCAAGGAGTCGGTGGCTGAGTATTACGGCAAATGGAAGGAGCAACTGGAGCACGCACAAACGCGCCTCAGCGACCTGGCAGCGACAGCCCAAACTCAGCAGGACAAGGACGTCATTGCTGCCATGAAAACCAACCTCGACGCCTATACGGTCGGCTTCAACAAGGTTCACGAACAAATTACCGCGGGCCAGATCGTGGGAACTAAGGAAGCGAACGAGGCTATCGGAGCGTACAAGGAAGTCATCCACAAGCTCGAGGGTACCGCCAAGGAGTTCGCCGACGACGGGATCAAGCGGATGGGTCGCGAGGAAAAGAATATCATGGCGACCGCTTCCCAAGCCACCCTGATCATCCTCTCGCTTTTGGGCGCGTCTCTGGTTGCCTTTGGCCTGGCGTTTATCGTGCTCATGCGCTCGGTTGCGCGCCCGGTCTCAGAGTTAAGGATGGCGGCGGACAATGTTGCCTCGGGGAGCCAACTGCTTTCGGCCAGTTCCGAGGAGATGAGTCAGGGGGCGACCGAGCAGGCGGCAGCCGCCGAGGAAGCCTCCAGCAGCATGGAAGAGATGAGCTCCAACATACGTCAAAATGCTGACAATGCCTCCCAAACCGAAAAGCTCGCGCTGCAGAGCGCCGCGGATGCCAGAGCCGGCGGAGAGGCGGTACAAGAGACCGTGGCGGCGATGAAGCAGATCTCGGGAAAGATCTCCATCATCGAAGAGATCGCGCGCCAGACGAACCTTTTGGCACTGAACGCTGCCATCGAGGCCGCACGGGCCGGGGAACATGGTAAGGGGTTTGCCGTGGTGGCCAGCGAGGTGAGAAAGCTTGCCGAGCGCAGCCAGCTAGCCGCGGCGGAAATAGGCAAGCTGTCGACGACCAGCGTACAGGTGGCAGAGCGCGCCGGAAACATGCTGGCCCGGATCGTCCCCGATATTCAGAAAACGGCGGAACTAGTCCAGGAGATCAGTGCCGCCTGCCGGGAACAGGACCAGGGCGCAGAACAGATCAACAAGGCGATCCAGCAGTTGGACCAGGTGATTCAGCAAAATGCCATGGCCTCCGAAGAAATGGCCTCCACCTCCGAAGAACTCTCATCGCAGGCCGATCAGCTCCAGCACATCGTGACCTTTTTCAGTGTCGGCGCCCAGGGAGTCGCTCCCGCGGCGCCAAGGAAAGCGCCCCGCAAAGATATCTCCGTGGCTCATTATGCGTCCGGGCGCGGCAAAGCCCCTTCAAAGCAGGCAAGAAGCGGAGGGATCAGAAAAACGACCAACACAGGCGTTGTGGTAAGACTCGATGACGACCAGATAGATGACGGCTACGAGCAGATGTAGCTAGGCAAACTCTCCCTCCCCTGGAAGGGGAGGGAGAGTTTGCACTAGCTCGACACTATTCTCAAATATTCCTTCTCAGTGACAATCTCCCTGGTACTCTCCACCCGGTCGATGAAAACGACCCCCTGAACGTGATCGAACTCGTGCTGGAACACCCGCGCCAGAAAGTCTGCGTACTCCTCCTCCCGCACTTCTCCTTTCCGGGTCAGGTAGCGCACCCCGATCCTGCGGTGCCTCGGGACGACGCCCCGGATTCCCGGGATGCTGAGACACCCTTCCCACCCCTTCTCCTTCTCTTCCGAAGCCCAGAGAATCACAGGGTTTATCATGGCCAGAGGCTCCATCTCGGGCGCGCCGGGGTAACGCGCGGTCGGCCGCGACGCCACGATGAAAAGCGAAAGCGACTCAAAGACTTGCGGCGCCGCGATCCCAACGCCGTTGGCGTCTGCGACGGTAACCAGCAACTCTTCAATGAGCGCCTGTATGGCAGGCTCCGCCGGATGGGCAATCTTCTTTGCCACCTCGCGGAGCACTGGCTGTCCTAGTTGTGCGATCTGTCTGATGATAGGCATGTCCTTCTCCATAGTAGATCCATCCCTGCCCTATGAAGACATTTTAGCATACCCGGCTCTTACTGGCAAAGTCAGGCAAACTGTCAGCTGTCACAGGCAGACCCAGCTCTCTCCAATCTCACTGTACCTATTAAGCCCACCGTGTACCCTCAAAGGACAAAAAGAATACTGGTTCTTTAACTCATCACACTGAATGAGCGAGTTTACAACTTGGCACGCTACGTGCTGTATACAAAACATCGTAAGATTTAGTTAGGTTAGCTAAAGCATCCGCATCAGAAAGCTTAACAGAAGATACGGTGGTGTTGACAACAGCTCAGTTGGCGACAGCCGAAATGACAGATACTGGGTACTCGATACCAAGCAAAGAGAGAAGTTCTGGCGCAAGCCAATAATCAAAACAGTCGCATGCGCCGCCAACAGTAACTAGGCGCATTTCGATGAGGAGGTAGTTCACATGGAACCAATGGTCGTAGGTGCTTCGGGAATCGTACTCTATTACGGATACCTGGCGGGAAAGGACTTGGTCGCGGATTTGCGGCGGAAAGGTCTCCTGATAAACCCCAAGGAGGTCAAGGCCCTCGCGAGGGTAGGGATCAATGCAGCCATAAAGTTCTTCGCTGTCAAAGGTCTACCGCGGCAAGCCGGCCGCGCCAATACCTCATTCATCTATCAGCCGGCCATACTTTATGCCAGACAGCACCAGGTCGCGCCACGTATGTATCGCGCTCGTTTGGGATAAAGGTCCGCTAGGGGCTTAAGAGTAGGGCGCGTAAGCTCTGATAGAGCTTGTTAAAGCGCTAGCTCTCCTCCCGGTTACCACTGTCTGCCAGCAGCTCTTGCAATACTTTATTCAGGTCGTGCGGACGGTACGGTTTACTGAGCACCGCACTAAAGCCGTAGGCTCGGTGATTGGCCAGTACCGGGTCAGTGGAATATCCGCTGCAAACAATCGCCTTGACCTGTGGGTCTATCTTCAAAAGCATTTGGACCGCTTCTTTCCCCCCCACTCCTCCAGGAACGGTCAAATCGAGAATGACCGCAGCAAACGGTGCCCCTTCTTCTTGTGCCTTCCGATAAAACTCTGCGGCCTGAGTGCCGTTTTCCACACACACGGCCAAGTATCCCAACTGCTCTAAAATCGCTTGTGACAGCACCCGGACGATCTCCTCATCATCCATGACCAAAATCCGGCTGGAGCCGAGCGACAACGAGTTTTCCAGGTCCCGGCAGGGGAACTGCGGCTCTTTGGAGGCTGGAAGCACGAAGTAGAAGCTGCTTCCTTGCCCCAGGGTGGATTCGGCGCGCAGCGTCCCGCCATGTTTTTTGACAATGGAGTAGCAGGAGGCGAGCCCTAGTCCGCTGCCTTGATCTTTGGTGGTAAAGTAAGGATCGAAAATTTTCTCCAGATGTTGTTCGGATATGCCGGCGCCGTTGTCTGAAACGGAGACCTCGACAAATCCGGTACCGGCGTGCCGGCTGCCCAGATTGCGGGCGCGTAAAGAAACCGTCCCCCCATCCTGCGTGGCCTGAACCGCATTAAGCACCAGATTGTGCACTACCTGAACCAGTTGCCCCTCATCGGCCTCCAGTGGCCAAAGGTCCTCGGCCAGGTCAAAGTCGCAGCAGAGGTTGGAGCCGTGCAGGGCAAAATGTGCCGCTTCACGCAAGAGTCCGCGTACCTCGATGATCTTCTTAACCGGCTCTCCGCCCCGGGCAAAGGTGAGCAGCTGCTGTGTCAAGTCCTTGGCACGGGCTGCCGCTTTTTCGGCATCTTCCAGCCGTTTGGCCACCTTCTCAGGGTCCTGCACCTGATAGCGGGCCAGGGAGATATTGCCGAGGATGGCGGTCAGGATATTGTTGAAATCGTGGGCAATCCCTCCCGCTAGCACCCCGATCGATTCGAGCTTCTGGGCCTTCAAAATCTCCTGCCGGGCCTGGCGCTGTTCGGTGATATCCTCAACGGTTCCGACACGCCCCAAGACGGCGCCGTCGGCCCCTTTGATAGGACTTACCAGGACACGGACCCAGACTGCGTCACCTTGCGGGTCGAGCTTGCGGTGCTCATGGATATAGCCGCTCCCGCTTGCCGTAGCCTCAGCCAACACTTTGCCAAACGCCCCCCGGTCATCAGGATGAATGGTCGACAACCACCCGTCCCCCGACCCCTCTGCGGCAGAAACTCCGGTTATCTGCTCCCAGCGCGGATTGCAGTAGATGTTGTTCCCCTCCGCATCGCAGCGAAAAATGCCGATTGGCGCCGAGTCACAAAGGGTTCGGAACAGTTCTTCGCTTTCCTGCAGGGCTTTTTCCAGATTCTTGCGCTCGGTGATATCCCGCACGATGGAGCAGTTGTACTCAAAACCATTATGGTTTAGATAATAGGCAAATATCTCGACTGGATAGATACGACCGTCCCTGGTTCGGTGAGCCGACTCAAACTGCGCGCTCCCCACCTGTTTCAGATGTTTCCAGTGCTGGTGACAGGCGTCCTCTAGGAAGTACGGATCGATGTCCGGGGCAGAAAGGGTAAGGAGTTCCTCGCGGCTATAACCGAGCCTTTCGCATGCCACTTGATTTACATCTAATATCCGACAGTCTGAGGCCAGCCAGATGATCTCTTCGGCCAGGTTGTCGAGCGTGAAACTCTTGAACTTGAGTTGTTCCTCGGCGAGCTTTAGGTGAGTGATGTCATGGATCATGGCCTGCTTGGATAGCGTCCCGTCCCTATTGTGGACCAGGGTATTGACCGCGAAATACCAGCGGCCGTCCTTGGGACTTAGCACCTCCCACTTCACCACCTCGCCCTTGAAGACACGCTCGTTAACGCACCAGGGGCAGACCGCATCCAGGTCGTGCAGTGCCTTGAAGCAGTACTCGCCGACGGCGTCGCGTCCGGTGCGCTGGATTAGGGTCTCATTCATGTAGGTGATCCGGAAATCCTGAGAACAGATATAGATGACACCGTCGAACGCACCGACGATGGCGCGATAGCGCTCCTCGCTGGCTCGCAGGGCCTCCTCCATCTGTTTGCGCTGGGTGATCTCGATGATATTACCGACAACACTAACGACTTCGCCCCCCTCCAAAACGGGGCTTGCCATGGTCCGGACCCAGATGATTTCTCCGCTGAAGCGGACAAAGCGGACCTGCAGGTCATAGGCAGTACCGTGGTGCACCGCCTGCTCAAAAGCATGTATGACCGTTGGTTGATACTCCGGGGCATAAAAGCTGACCGCTCGCTGCAGATCGTTGAGATCAAAATCTTTGGCGACGCCATAAATGCGGCAAACCTCGTCAGTCCAGGAAAAACGATTCAGTGCCACATCGTACTTCCAGCCTCCGAGCTTGGAAATTTCCTGCACCTCATCCGACAATTTGTGGGCTTCCTGCAGGCTCTCCTCCACCCGCTTACGGCTCGATACGTCGGTAAAAATACTGGCCAGCTGGCCGGGTTGCGGCGCATACACCTCGACCTGGCAAAAGCGCCCCTGAGGACCAAAGTATCCCTCGAACTGCACCGGTTGCCCGGACTGGGCGACCTTACCGTAGGCCTCGGTCCACTCGCTACCTGCACCAGGGAATATCTCCAGCACCGATCGGCCAATGATGGCCTGGGTGCCGAGACCAGTCAGCTCTTCAAACGCAGGATTTACTTCGAGAAAACGACAGTCGCAGGGCAGGCCCTGAGCGTTACTGACGATCTCGTGCAGGGCAAACCCGTTTTGTGTCGCGAGAAAGAGCATGCGGTAGCGTTTGTCGCTTTCCCTGAGCAACTCCTGCGCGGACCGGATGCGCAGAAAGGCTTCGATGCGGTCGAGGAAATCGTCCCGACCGCACTGCCTGAGGATATATCCGTCGGCCGAAGCACCTCCCGCCCCGACAGATTCTCCGTCAGCTGCCACCTCGCCGGCGCGCCGGCGCTCCCCGGAAAGTCGCCGGTTGCCACGCACCCGCTCGCCAGAGATGAGCACCACAAAGACGCTGGCCAGTTCGGGATCCAGCTTTATCCTACTGGCAAGGTCAAAAGCAGCGCCACCAGGAACCTCGACATCAAGGAGCACCAGATCCGGAAGGTACAGGCGCGTGAGCGAGTTCGCCTGGGCGGCACTCGACCCAGTGACGACGCTATAGCCGTCCGCTTCCAGCATCCTGGCAGTAGTTGCCAGCCGATCTTGATCGCTATCGACCAGCAGGATCGTGGCAGGAACCGTTTCGGCTTTGGCACTACTCGTGGTATTCATAAATTAACTCACAACTCGCATCAATTGGATAGCGGGACGTCAAGGGGTAAAATGGCAGTGGTGGCTCAAAGAGATAACAACTCGTCTCTTCGCTACCACCAGGTGGATGTAGCTCAGACGGCCCGTGGACCAGATAGTCTCCCGCTGAAGCGGGTCCCTGTCAGGATGATTTGGCTCTATGAGTACGGAGGTCTCCAGCTTTTAGCCTGCTACAATGATCTGACATATTTAACGTCAGTAAAACGCGATATTAGCGCTGTTGTCAATGGTTTTATCTGATTGCCAGACCAAGTTCGCGGATAACCCGGGCTTGGCCGAGTTTGCTTGCGCTGCGACGCCGCTCAGCGGGCATCTACACCCTCGAGCGGAGTCGAAGCTGGTCGCTGAGTGGAGTCGAAGGGTGACATCGTCTGAGGCAACCTGGATTGGGTACTCGTTGGTGTCGGCCGACCCCGCCGACAATTATTTTTGTCAGTAGCACTCCTACCTAAAAGTGCCTGACTTCACGACCTTTAGCGCTGCCCCCCAGGCAAAAACGGTGGCCGCTGTCCTCTCCTGATAAAATTAAATTGTCGATTGCGCTAAACTTTCGGCGGTGCATGCCGAAAAAATAAAGGCAGCACCAGAGGATTCAATTGTCAGACCTTCCATTGGGAGAACCCTTCGGGCAGCGGGGCTTTTTGGCGGTGTAGGACAGGAGATGGGGACGCGGGAGTTCGGGCTTTTGATGCGGAGAACAGCAGCGAACCGGCTGGTTCAGCACAGCAAGCGGAAACGGAGATGGCATATGACGACAGATGACGAAATTACACCGATAGCCGTCATGGCGACACATCATGAGATTACCAGGCTTTCCATGTTCACCGAGGAATTGGTGAAGGGATGCCTGGGACTCGACGAAAACGGATCCCGGCACAAGCTGTCGGCGGTACTGCGGGTTTTCAGCGAACTGGGCCTTATTTGGCGCATCTTGTCGGAGATCGACGTCAGAGGGGTGATGACCAAGACCCAGCGCCAATTCCTGCAGGATTTTTACGCCGGGATCACCTACTAACACCTGCCTGGTGCCGGGCATATTGCCGCCCGGCACCAGTATTTATCTAGACTGCTTTTTTGAAATAGGAAAGGAATTCATCCTGGGAAAGCCAGTTCTTTCTGACCAGGTGATCCGTTCCGCGGCTCATGGCGCCGCGCTCGCCATCCTTCATGGCATCCTTCAACAGCACGAAGAAAGGGATGTTGCGGGTCTGCGGATAGAGCCGGAAACGCTCCAAAAGCTCGAAGGCCGCCATATCGGCCAGCATCAGGGAACAAAACATCATGTACGGGTGGATAATGGTGCCCAGCGCCACCGCCTCCTTCCCGGTATACGCGTTTACCACCTCGAAACCCAGACCAACGACGGCCCGCTCCAAACGCTCCTCCCCCTTACGCGAGATTACCATAGCCTGCAGGTCGTAATCTTCCGACTCGTCGGTAAGCCCGAAATGCTTTAATTTTTTGGAAAGGTAGGCCTCGTCGACCGGCAGGGTGAAAAAGCCCGCCACCGGGAACACCTCGCCCACCTGCCCGTCCTCGCTCAAATAGAGCGGGAGAATCGGGATATCCCGGGTGGCCGGGTCCCCGTTCAAGGCCAGCAGTATTCCCCAGCCGTCCTCGGACCAAGGTGAAATGTCCAATAATATTGCTAGCGGCGTGCATACGGCGAGCTCGGAAAGCTTCGCCGTCCTGGCCCGGTAGCCTCCCTCGGCCAGAAAGCTGCAGACCACCGCTCCGCGGTCTATCTTTTCGCCCAGCCCCAGCACCCAGAGTTCGCGCTCATCACATTCCTTCATAAGTACTCCCTTCACCGGCTATTAATTTTTAATAAATAACACATTTTGCGGGCAGATCAAGAAAAACTTGACTCCCGTTGAAATGGAACCGGATATATGGTACCACTCTGGAACTATTCAACACACGAATCGACAGGAGAAATTATGTCCAGCAAGGTATTTTTCGCCGATATGCGGGCCGGAACGCGGGAGAATCTCTTCGGCAAGATAAGTAGGCTGATGCGGGAGGCCGGTTTGTCCGAGCGACTCGCCCCGGGCGACCTGGTCGCGGTGAAGGTGCACTTCGGGGAAAAGGGGAACCATACCTTCGTGCGTCCCATCTTCGTGCGCCGGGTCGTGGATGAAATCAAGGGGTGCCACGCCAGTCCCTTTCTCACCGATTCCTCGACACTTTACCCCGGCGAGCGCAAAGAGGCGGTCTCCGCTCTCGCCTGCGCCATAGAGAACGGCTTCGCCTTCTCCGTCGTCGGGGCACCTCTCATCATGAGCGACGGGCTGCGCGGTCAGACCGCGGTTCAGGTCCGGGTCGACGGGGAGATCTTGTCCACGGTCTCCATCGGAAGCGAGATTGTCGAGGCGGATGCCCTGGTCGCTGTCTCCCATTTCAAGTGCCACGAGCTTACCGGCTTTGGAGGCACCCTGAAGAACCTCGGGATGGGTTGCGCCAGCAGAACCGGCAAGATGCAGCAGCACTCGACCGTCGCGCCCAAGGTGGCGCAAAAGTTTTGCAACGGCTGCACCGCCTGCCTTAAGTCCTGTGCCCATGCGGCGATCACGGTCATGGAAGGGAAGGCGCATATTGATCCGGCCGCCTGCGTCGGCTGCAGCCGCTGTATTACCGCATGCCTGCAAAAGGCGATCAACGTGCAGTGGAACGAGAGCGCGTCCCTGGTAATGAAGAAGATGGCGGAATATGCCAAGGGTGCCCTGGCCGGCAAGGAGGGGAAGAGCCTCTTTTTGAATTTCATCACCCAGGTCTCCCCCGCCTGCGACTGCTACGGCCACGCCGACGCGCCGATCGTGAACGACATTGGGATCTGTGCCTCCACCGATCCGGTCGCCCTGGATCAGGCCTGCGCCGACCTGGTCAATAACGCCCGGGGGAACCTCGACACCGCCCTTACCAGCGGTTTCGAGCCCGGAGGCGACAAGTTCCGCGGGGTGCACCCGGAGATCGACTGGGAGGTGCAGTTGGAGCACGGCGAGAAGATTGGGCTGGGGACGAGGGAGTACGAATTAGTGAAGATCTGAGGAGATGGAACGCGGATGCGCGGTCGCTGCCCCCATCCCCACCCCTACCCTCCCCTTGAAGGGGAGGGAGTTGGCCGGCTTCTGAATAAGTAAGCTCAGGGAATCCAGAAAGTCCCTCTCCCGGAGGGGGAGGGCTAGGGAGGGGGAAATCAACTTTTCACTCGACTCATCTTCCCCCTCACCCCGACCCTCCTTCGCCAAGGCTACGATGGCCAAGCCCTCCCCCGCGAGGGGGGAGGGAGAGTTTAAGGCAGACGGAATAGAAAAAGGCCGGCCCCGATATTTCTTCGGGCCGGCCTTAATTGTTACACCGCATGTTACACCGCTTGCGGCGCGATCTTTTTCGTTGCTTACTTCAAAAACCCGAACTTCTTCATCCGGTAGCGAAACGCGTCGATGCCGAGGTTCAGTTTCTTGGCCGCCTTGGACTGGTTCCAGTCGGTAATCTCCAACGACTGCTTGATCAGTTCGCGCTCCACTTCCTCGATGTCGATCCCCTCGGGCGGCAGCTTGAAGGTCGTCATCGGCACCGACATCTGGCTCGCCTTGGCGACGATCTCCAGCGGCAGGTTCTCCAAAAGCAGGGTGTCGTCGTTACCCAGGATGATGGCGCGCTCGATGACGTTTTTCAGCTCGCGGATGTTGCCGGGCCAGTTGTACTCCACCAGAAGCTTCTCCGCCATGCTGGAGATCCCCTTGATCGGCTTGTTGAACTCCCGAGCAAAGGTCTCCATGAAGTGGTTCACCAGCACGATGATGTCTTCCTTGCGCTCGCGCAGCGAGGGGAGGAAGATCGGGATGACCTGGAGACGGTAGTACAGGTCGTTTCTGAAGACCTTCTCCTCGATCGCCTTCAAAAGGTCCTTGTTGGTGGCGGAAATGATCCTCACGTCGACCGGGATGACCTTGGCCCCGCCGATCCTGCGGAAGGTCCTGTCCTCCAGAAAGCGGAGCAGCTTCGCCTGCATGCCGACTTCCATGTCGCCGATTTCATCGAGGAACACGGTACCGCCGTCGGCCAGCTCGAAAAGCCCCTTCTTGGAGGTCTTGGCGTCGGTGAAGGCGCCCTTCTCATGTCCGAAAAGCTCGCTCTCCAAAAGCGTGGAGGGGACCGCCGCGCAGTTGATCGCGACGAAAGGCTTGTCGGCCCGAGCCGACTCATAGTGGATCCACTTGGCGACCAGTTCCTTACCGGTGCCGGACTCCCCCTGCACCAGGACGGTGGAGGCATCGCTTTTGGCGACCTTCGCCATCATCTCCAGCACGTTCTTCATGTGCTTCGAGGTGCCGAGGATCTGCGGCGGGCCCTGCTTCTTGTGCTCGCTTCTCAGCTGCACGACTTCGCGGCGCAGGTCTGAGGTCTCCAGGGCCTTCCGGATGACGATCGCCATCTCGTCCAGATTGAACGGCTTGTTGATGTAGTCGTAAGCACCGTGACGCATGGTGTTGACGGCGGTCTCGAGTCCCCCTTGCGCGGTCACCATGATGACCAGGACATCCTCGTCGATTTCCTTCAGCCGCTGCAGCACCTCGAGGCCGTTGATGCCGGGAAGGTGATAGTCCAGCAGCACCAGGTCGGGCTGCTCCTCGCGCGCCAGACGCAGCGCGTCCTCGCCGGTGCCGGCAGTGCAGACCTCGTACCCCTGTTTCTTCAGGTTCTGCTCCAGGGACCAGCGAATCAGGTGCTCGTCGTCCACGACCATTATTTTAGTCTTGCGCATGGATGCTCCTTCAAGATGTCGTTCTTTCCAGTCGGGTCGGCCTAAATGCTCGCCAAAAGGTCGCTGTCCTGACTCTTGGGTGCCTCATCGGTCATCCTGCATTGCCCGTCGAGGCCGAAAGCGGGGAGTTCGACCGTAAAGGTGGTCCCCCTGCCGTCCTCGCTCACGACGGTAAGCCGTCCTCCGTGCTGCTCGATCAGCCGGTGGCTGATGGCGAGCCCTAAGCCGGTACCCTGGGCCTTGGTGGTGAAGAACGGGGTAAAAATCTTTTCCAGGATCTGCGGCGGGATTCCCTGCCCGGTGTCGGTGACGTTCACCTGCACCATTTCGGCGCGGCCCTTGAGCACCAGGCGGCTTTGCACGGTCAGGGTGCCCCCTTCCTGCATGGCCTGGACCGCGTTCAGGAACAGGTTCAAAAAGACCTGCTGGATATGCTTGGGATCCACGTAAACCGGTGGCAGATCATCCTGCAGATCGAGCCGCTTATCGATATTCTTGCCGCCTCGGTGCTGCGCGGCGAAGATCAGGATCTTCTTGAGCGCCTGGTTCATGTCGGTGCAGGTCGGCTCGGACAGGGTGGGCTTTCCGAAGAAGAGCAGGTCGTTCACCGTCTTGTCGAGCCGGGAAATCTGCTCCAGCACCTCGTTGATGATGCCGATCCGGCTGTCCTTCGGTTCGAAGTCGTCCTTGATAACCGTGATCGCCGCGGCGATGCCGGTAAGCGGATTTTTGATCTCGTGGGCGATCCCGGCAGCCATCTCGCCTACCGAGGCCAGGCGGTCCGCCCGCTCCATCTGCTGGAAATGGAAGGTCTCCAGCTCTTTTTTTGCCTTATCCAGGCGTCCCACCATGGAGTCGAAGCTTACGATCAGGCGCCCGATCTCGTCTTTGCCATGGGAAGTCATACGCACCGAAAGATCCCCGGCCGAAACCTTCGCCATGTTCTCGGCGACACGGGAGAGCGGCTTCTTGACGAATTTCAGCATGACGAGGGATATGGCGAGCGAGAGAAAGCCGATAATGGCGAGCGTGGAGAGGACGAAAAGTTTGGTGAGTTCCACGATCTTGCTGCGCGTCTCCACCAGCGAGTAGTTCACATTCAAAAGCCCGATGATCCGGCTCTTGGTGCCGTGGCAGATGTTGCATTGCCGGTCGTTGTAGATCGGCTTCACCATGCCGAGCACTTCGCCGTAACCCGGAATGTTGAAGACCCCTTCCCGTTTATTTTCCAAAAACAGCTTGAAGTCGCGCTCATCGACGGGGCGCCCCACCTCGCCGGGCTGGGACGACTTGAGGATGACGCCGTGGGGATGGAAGATCCTGACCCCGACCAGCTTCTCGTTCTGGCCGACCATCTCCAAAATCACCTGCACGTCCTCGGCGTTGCCGATCCGCATCGAGTTGTAGACCGAGCGCTCGATGGTGTTCAGGAGAAGGTCGCTACTCTCGCGCGCTGAATTTATCAGCTGCATCTGCTCGCGGCGCAGCGTCAGGAACGCGAAGGTCCCGATGCCGAAAACAAGCAGACAGATGGAGAGAACGATTACCCGCGTTGTCAGGCTTTTGAAAATCAGGGTGCCTCCAGTAAAGGCGGGTAGCTTTGTTAATGGGTAGCGCTACTGCTGGACACCCGGGGCAGAGATGGCCCCGGGAAGTTTGATCCCGCCAGTCGGGCCGACCGGCGGGACACGGTCGTAAATAAACACCCACTCGCTGTATTTTTTCTTCCCCTTAAAGTCATCAGGGTGCAGATCGAAGGGAAAGTTGTCCTGCTTCAAAGGTACGGCATCACTCTTAATGTACACGCCGGAAACCTTCGGCGAGCCGGCCACCTTATAAAGTTCCCAATCCAGTTCCTTGCCCGATTTCGGGTCCCTCACCTTCATGTTGGAAGGACGCAGGAAGTGGGTTTTCGCCGCGGAGTCGGTGCCGTTCAGCAGCGTCTTTAGTTCGGTAAGGTTGGCCCTGGGCGGGGTCACCTGCACCTGCACCGCCGGCACCCCTCCAGTCGTCGCAGTGGGATCCGGGACCTTGAAGTTGTACCAGCGCCGCATGGCGTCCCTCACCTGGGTACCTTTATAGATGAGTTCCACCTCCCGCTCTCTTTGCATCCTCATGGTCCAGTACTGGGCCGCCTGGGAAAGCATGATCCCCATGATCACCACCATCACGATCGCCGCGACGTAGGTGAAACCGGCACTGGATTTGAGGGGGTTCCTGGTCATTTCTTCCTCGAAACGATCTCCCTGGCCTCTTCTACGAGGGTCTCCGCGTTGAGCCCGAAATACTTCAGGAGTTCCTCGGACTTGCCGGAGGTCCCGAACCTGTCGTAGATGCCGACCCTTTTCAAAAGCGTCGGGCATTCCTCGGAAAGGAATTCGGCGACCGCGCCTCCAAGTCCTCCCACAACCGAGTGCTCCTCGGCGGTGATGATGGCGCCGGTTTCCTCCGCGGCCTGCTGCAGCAGCTCCTTATCCAGGGGCTTGATGGTGCCGATATGCACCACCCGGGCGGAAATCCCCTCGGCCTTGAGACGCTCGGCCGCGATAACGGCCTGGGCGGTCATGAGACCGGTGGTCACGAAGGTGAGGTCGGTCCCCTCGACGAGGAGGTTTCCCTTGCCGATGACGAACTTGTGGCCAGCCGGAAAAACGCTCGCTACCTTGTTGCGCCCCAGACGGACGTAGACCGGTCCCTTGTAGGCGGCCGCGGCGCGGATGGCGCCCTTGGTCTCCTCGCCGTCGGCGGGGACGATGACGGTCATGTTCGGGATGGCGCGCATGATGGCGATGTCCTCCACCGACTGGTGGCTTCCTCCGTCCTCGCCGACCGTGACGCCACCATGGGTGGCGACGACCTTAACGTTCGCCTTGGGATAGGCGACGGCCTGGCGGATCTGCTCCCAGGCCCGCCCTGCGGCGAAGATGGCGAAGGTGGAGAGGAAAGGAACCTTGCCAACCGAGGCGAGTCCCGCCGCGGTGCCGACCATGTTGGCCTCGGCGATCCCCATATTGAAAAAGCGCTCGGGGAATTTCTTGGCGAAGACCCCGGTTTTCGTGGAACCGGAGAGGTCCGCGTCCAGTACCACGATGTTTGCGTTCTCGGCGCCCAGCTCGGCGAGTGTTTCCCCGTAAGCGTCTCTTGTTGCTATCATAATAAGTTCCTTATCTATAAAAGACGTTAGTCAAAGCATCCCAGGCACTTGAGCGCCTCGGGAAGCTCCAGATCGCTGGGGGTGACGCCGTGGTAGGCAGCCTTGTTTTCGAAAAGGGACACGCCCTTTCCTTTCACGGTTGCCGCAACGATGGCGGTCGGCTGGCCTTTGTGTGCCTCGGCCGCGTCGAGCGCTCCGACGATGGCAGCCATGTCGTGGCCGTCGATCTCGATGACGTGCCAACCGAAGGCCCGGAATTTACCCGCGATGGAGCCGACGTTCATAACCTTCTCCACGAAGCCGTCGATCTGCAGGCGGTTCGCGTCGATCAGGGCGCAAAGATTGTCGCTTTTGTAGTGCGCCGCGGCCATGGCTGCTTCCCAGACCTGGCCCTCCTGCAGCTCGCCGTCGCCCAGTACCGCATAGACCCGGTTCGGCTTGCCGTCCAGCTTGAGGCCGAGCGCCATGCCGTTGGCCATGGAAAGCCCCTGGCCTAAGGAACCGGTGCAGACGTCGACGCCCGGAGTCACCTTGGAGTCGGGATGCCCCTGCAGGTGGCTCCCGAGCCGCCGCAGCATCATCAGGTCTTCGGCCGGGAAGTAGCCGGCTGAGGCGAGCGTCACGTAGAGCGCCGGTGCAGCGTGCCCCTTGGAGAGTACGAAACGGTCACGGCCGTCCCAGGCGGGCTCCGCCGGGTTGTGGCGCATCTTGTGGAAGTACAGCGCGCAGATCATGTCGATGGCGGAGAGCGAGCCCCCGGTGTGGCCGGACTGCGACTTGTGCAGCGTCTTCACGATGGCAACGCGTAGTCGCCTCGCCTTTTCTTCCAGCTCTGCAATCTTTTCTTTCACGAAGGTTCCTTTCAGGATGGCGTTTATTTTTCTTCGCCTGTAATGAGATAATCAAGGATCACCTCATCCAGGCTCCGGGTGGCGGGGGGGGCCGTGGGAATGCTCTGTGACGTAAGGGGGGACGCGGCGGGGAAGAGCCGGGCGTCAAACTCCCCTCCCTTCAAGCGCCGCATCATATCCTTGTGCTGATCTTTCATGATCGACTCGACCACCTGCTCCAGCTGGTCCGCCTTGATGATGTCGGCGTAGCTGGTCTTCTTGGAGCAAAGGATGGTCCCGCCGAGGTAGAGCAGGGTGACGATATGGGGGTTGGCAAGACCGCTGTCCTCGGTCTGCACGTGGAACAGCTCCCCCTTGTATCTGATGTTGTGATTGAAACCTACCACCATCGCGGTCACCCTCTACGCCAAATGGCGTACCGTCGCAAATTAGCACAGCGCAAGCAGCGTTGCAAGCGATATTACAGGCTCTCCCATTAGAGTTACGAGAGGTCGAACCAGCTATTTTGCCAACAGTTTCTTGATCCGTTCCACCGCTTCCATGGCGTCCTTCGCGTAGAGGTCGGCTCCTATTTCGCTGGCATACTCCTGCGTTACCACGGCGCCTCCCACCATGGTGAAGGTTTTGACCCCTTCCTGCTTCAGGAGGCGCACCACCTTCTCCATCTGGTTCATGGTGGTTGTCATGAGAGCGGAGAGGCCGACCGCGTCCACCGCGTGCGCCTGCGCCTCGGCCAGAATGCGGCTGGCGGGGACGTTTTTGCCCAGGTCGATCACCTCGAAACCGTTATTCTCCAGGAGCGTCACCAGGATGTTCTTGCCGATGTCGTGGATGTCCCCCTCGACGGTCGCCATGAGAATTTTACCGAGGCTCACCAGCCCGCCGCCTGCGAGTTCCTGCTTCAGACGGGCGAAGGCGGCCTTCATGGTTTCCGCCGAGAGCATGACCTGGGGGAGGAAGAAGGCTCCGCTACCAAAGCGCCGCCCGACCTCCTCGAGCCCCTTGAGAAGTGCCTCGGAGCTGATCTCCATCGCGGTAAGCCCCTCGGCGAGAGCGCTTTCCACCAGCCCCACGACACTCTCCAGTTCCCCGTCGATGACTGCCCGGGCGAGCCTGCCGCGTATCCCTTCCGGTTCGGCGGCCGCGGGTGTCTGCGACTCGATGATAGCCCCCTTGTAGGCGGCGATATAGGCACCGGCGTTGGGGTCGCGCCCCAGTAGGACCATGGCGGAGCGCCAGGCTGCCAGCATGGGGGCCTCTTTCGGGTTGACGATCGCCGCGGTCAGTCCCGCCGCTAAGGCCATGGAGAAAAAGGTGGAGGAAATCAGCGGTCGGGCGGGGAGGCCGAAGGAGATGTTGCTGACCCCGAGCACCGTGTTGAGCCCGAGCTCTTCGCGCACCAGGCGGATCGCCTCCAGGGCGACCAGCGCCCCCTTCGGCTCCGCGCTCACCGTGAGGGTGAGGCAGTCCATCACCAGGTCGCTTCTCTTTAAACCGATCTCTTCGGCGCGCTGGGCGATTTTGGCGGCCACTGCGGCCCTTCCTGCCGCGGTGGTGGGAATCCCTGCTTCGTCGAGCGTCAGGCAGACCAGGGCGGCGCCGTATTTCTTGGCCAGCGGCAGGACGCTTAGGAGGCTCTTTTCCTCGCCATTCACCGAGTTAATGAGCACCTTGCCGTCCGCCGCCTTAAGTCCCGCCTCCAGCGCCTCGGGGGAGGAGGAGTCGAGCACCAGCGGGGTCTGCACCGCGCCGGACGCGCAGAAAACGGCGCGCTCCATGGCGGCTGGCTCATCGATTCCCGGGGCGCCCACGTTGACGTCCAAGAGCGTCGCGCCGAGAGCCGTCTGCTCCAGTGCCTCGCGCCGGATGTAGCTCACCTTCCCTTCCCTCAACTCCTGGGAGTAGAGCTTCTTGCCGGTCGGGTTGATGCGCTCACCGATGAGAGCTGCCGGATGCGCCGCGCCGATCGCCGCGAAGGAACCGCGGCTGGCAAGCCAGGTCGTGCCATCGGGTGCCGCCTGCAGGAAGGGGCGCTGGCGCCCGGCGAGCGCCTGCTTCATGGCGGAGATGTGCAGCGGGGTCGTGCCGCAGCACCCCCCGATGATGCGCACCCCGAGCTCGATCAGGCGGTCGTGGTAAGCGGCCATCTCATCGGGAGTCCCGGGAAATATCGTTTTTCCTTCCCGCAGCACGGGAAGTCCGGCGTTCGCCTGGCAGATGAGTGGCAGCGTCGTCACGCGCCGCATGGCCTGCAGTATTTCGTAGATCCCCTCCACGCCGAGCCCGCAGTTGGAGCCGATGACGCTGGCGCCCACAGCCTCCAGGGTGATGGCAGCAGCCTCGGGGGGGGAGCCGAGTACACTTCTTCCCTTTTCCTCGAAGGTCAGCATGGCAAGGATCGGGATCTCGGCGGAGAGTTCGCGGATGGCGATGACCGCCGCCCGGATCTCCTTGATGTCGAGGAAGGTCTCCAGCGTGATCAGGTCGCAGCCGGCGTCGATGAGGGCTTTGGCCTGCTCGCGGAAGATGTCCGCGGTCTGGTCGAAGGAGAGGTCGCCGACCGGTTCCACGAAGCGGCCGGTCGGGCCGATGGAGCCCGCCACGTAAGCCTTATCTCCAGCAACCTCGCGGGCGATTCTTACCGCCCCCTGGTTGATCTCCACCAACCGGTCGGCAAGGCCGTAATGGGAAAGCTTTTCCGAGGATCCGCCGAAGGTGTTGGTGACGATGATGTCGGCGCCGGCCTCCAGATAGGCGGCATGGACCCCCGCGACGATTTCCGGCGCGGTCAGGTTCAGCTCTTCCGGCGACTGGCCCGGCTTAAGGTTGCGCTCCTGCAGCATAGTCCCCATGGCTCCGTCAAGGACCAGCACCCGCTCTCTCACTGCCTGCATAAATGGCATCTTCATAAAACCTCCTGCCTCAATATTTGAATTAGTTTGTAAGTAGTCTTCTGCCGGAGTAGCTCGCCCCCATCCCCACCCTGTCCCTCCTCTTAAAGGGGAGGGGACGTGAAAGGGGAAGTGATCTTGCTCAGAAGCTGAATATTGCCTGAACTCTGGCAATTGCGTCCCTCCCCTTTCAAGGGGAGGACAGGAGGGGGATGGGGGTGGTCCGGCGGGTCACCCCATCCCCACCCCGCCCTCCCCTTGAAGGGGAGGGAGAGTTCCTCAAAGGATTATGGGAGTTGAGCACAAGGGTAAGAATTTTACTCATACCTGCAGGCGGGCGGAAGCGGAGCAGTTGGCAAATCCCTCACCCCTGCCCCTTTCCCGATGGGCGAGGGGTTCTCACCTTTCACCTTTCACCTTTTTACGGTTTTACGCTCTTTGGCGCGCTCTTCTGCTCACTCTTCTGCTCACTCTTCTGCTCACTCTTCTGCTCGCTTTTCGGCTCGCTCTTCTGCTCCAGCTCGAAATCCGGGGTCAGCGGGGTCCTCAGATCGAGGTGCCCACTGAGGGTCTGGGGAACGGCGCCATCAACCAGGAACTGCACCGACTTTACCTGGGGGAAATTGGTCACGACGGTATCGACGATGGAATAGGCCGCAACCATCTCGGCGGAACTTCCTTCGGGAATCCCCTGCAAAAGCTCCGGACCGAAGTCCAGCTCGGCCAGGTCCCCTTTGAGATGGACCCCGATCACCTTGGCATTGGGGGGAAGGGTCGGGGCCTGACTACCGAGCGGTCCGCGAATCAACTCGTCCACGACGCTCTCGATGCTCTCCTCCACGCTCTCCTCGATATCGATCTCGCGCCCCTCACGCACCAACCGGTCGCCGTCCGGCGAGCCGAAGAAGAGGGTCACCACGACGGTCCCCGCGGGCGCCACCTGCAAGGGTTGCTCAACCTTGCGCGTGGCTGTTTCGTATTTCCGGAACACCAGCGCGCCAACCACGACGGCAAAAATGATAAAGGCGAGCAGCAGGATTCCCTTGGCATTACTTGGCTTCTTCTTCACCGGCCCCTCCGTCCAACAACTCCTGCTCCAGGTTCACCTGATAGACATCGCCCAGGCGCCCTCCAAGGAATCGGTTTCCCACCCGGATAAAGCCGGCGGGGATGTCGGTTACATAGTAGTGATGGTTGCCACGCTCCCCTTCCGGGCGCAGCAGCCCCTGGCCGGAAAGGATCTGCGCCACGGTCAGTGCGGTCTCCTCGGCGGAATCGACCAGGGTGACCCCGGGCCCCATGACCTCGGCGATGACTCCTTTCAGGATCGGGTAGTGGGTGCAGCCAAGGACCAGCGTATCCACCCCCTGGTCCCTCAGCTCTTCCAGGTACATCCGGGCGGTCATCCGCGCCACCTCGTTGTCCACCCAGCCCTCCTCGGCCAGCGGGACGAAGAGCGGGCAGGCGCGCGTCACTACCTCGATCTCCGGGTTGATCCGCTTGATCGCCTTGGTGTAGGCGCTGCTCGCGATGGTTCCCGCCGTGCCGATCACACCGACCTTGCCGCTCCTGGTCACCTGAGCTGCCGCGCGGGCGCCCGGCTCGATGACGCCGACGATCGGAATGGGGAACTCTTTTTGTAAGGTGGCAAGCGCCACCGCCGAGGCGGTGTTGCAGGCAACTACCAAGAGCTTGATGTCCCGGCTGTAGAGGTAGCGGGCAATCTGGCGCGAGTAGCGGATGACTGTTTCCGGGGACTTGGTGCCGTAGGGGACCCGGGCGGTATCCCCGAGGTAGATGGTGTCTTCCTGCGGGAGGGTGCGCACCACCTCCTTGAGGACGGTGAGGCCGCCGACTCCTGAGTCGAATATGCCGATTGCTTTCCAGGCCACGTTAATGCTTTCTCCGATGCGGATAAATTAATTCATAGCTCGCGTTTCGTTTCGGAAACGCGAGGCTAGAATGTACCGAGTGAATATTATTAGGCGGTAAAAACTCACCCCCCCTTCAAGGGGGGAGAGAAACAACCTTCACCTTAAAATAGTTAGCGCGAACCGAAGAGCTGCACCAGGGGAACCGCCAGGAACACGGCAGGGAGCAGGTTCCCGACGGGAAGCCGCTTGATCCCCAGCAGGTCGAACGCAATCGCCACGATCAAAAGCCCTCCGACCGCATTCATCTCCTGCACCACGGCTGCGGTCAAAAGCTGCTGCGCCAGACCGGCGCCCAGCGTGATGAAGCCCTGGTACAAAAGAAGCGGTAGAGCGGAGAAAAGTACGCCGATGCCAAGGGTGGAGGCGAGCGCCACCGAGGCGATTCCGTCCAGCGCTGACTTGGCGTAAAGGATGTCCGGCCGGTGCCCCAGCCCGTCCTGCAGCGCGCCCATGATCGCCATGGCTCCCACGCAGTACAAAAGGCTCGCGGTAACGAACCCCTCGGCCATCCTGCCGCTCCCCTTGAAGCGGCGCTCCAGGTAGGCCCCGAAGGCATCCAGCCGCGCCTCGATCCGGAGCAGTTCGCCAATCAGCCCCCCGCCGATCAGGCTGCCGATAACGATCATCGGCTCCC
>Ga0209123_1001463_pt1 | contig 23364 bp, 22 predicted proteins | sample BarGraIncu00431A_FD_184500 | JGI IMG/M metagenome (GOLD analysis project Ga0209123, IMG submission 184500) | Arctic peat soil microbial communities from Barrow, Alaska, USA - Barrow Graham LP Incubations 004-31A (SPAdes) (version 2) | ecosystem: Environmental > Terrestrial > Soil > Wetlands >...
TAAAAAGCGCTAATGCGCTTTTTATTTATAGAGGGACATTCAAGTAAATAACAAGTCAGTATGCTAGTATATTTTGTATCTTTGACTTGTTATTTATTTTCATGCCCCTAAAGAAAATTATAAAATTTAAAGGGTGATTATGTGTATCAGTATGCTGGAGTTGTGGTGAATAACGATTCGGTTCAAGTGGACAAGATTTTCACATATAAAATACCTATTAGTTTAATAGGCAAAGTTTATTTAGGATATAGGGTTAAAGTGCCATTTGGAAGAGGGAATAGGACGATTGATGCTTTTGTGTTAGAATTGTATAAGCAATGTGACAATGTGAATAATATTAAGGAGATAACAAGTATTTGTGATGAAATGCCACTCCTTAAAATAACTGATATTGAACTTATAAAGATTATGAAAAAAAAGTATCTTTGTACATATTTAGAGTGCATAAAAGTTATTATTCCAAGGGGTATTACAAGAGGTATAAAGAAGAAGACTATGTTTATATTAACTACATGCAAGGATTTAGAAGGCAAATTTTCAAATGAACCTTATAAAAACATTTATGAATTAGTGTTATTAAATAATATGAAATATAATAAAAATGAATTTAGTAAAATGTTTAATTTATCATTATCATCAATTAATACCATGATTAAACATGGATTTTTAGAGACAAAAGAAATTATAATTAATAGGTATAATCAAAAAGACTATTCTAGGTATGAAGAAAAAATACTTAATGAGAATCAACAGCGATCAGTGGATTTTATAATGAATTCTAAACATAAAAAATTTCTGATTCATGGAGTTACAGGTAGTGGAAAGACTGAGATATATATGAACTTGGTAAGTCATATGTTAAAAGAGAATAAACAATCTATAATACTTATACCTGAAATATCTTTAACACCTCAAATGGTTGAAAGGTTCAAAGGTAGATTTGGACGTGATATAGCAGTTTTTCACAGTAGACTATCTGATGGCGAACGATATGACGAATGGATGAGAGTGAAACTCGGAAATGTTAAAATTGCCATTGGAGCAAGATCGGCTATATTTTTGCCATTTGAAAATTTAGGGTTAATTGTTATAGATGAGGAACATGAGGCAAGTTATAAGTCTGATAGTGACCCAAAATTTGATGCTCGTGAAATAGCATATATGAAATGTAAACTAGAAGATTGCATATTAATACTAGGGTCAGCCACACCCTCTATTGAAAGCTATTATAGAGCTTCCATAAATGAATTACAATTGATTACTATTAATGAAAGGGCAGATGGTGCAGCCATGCCAAAAGTAGAAATCGTTGACATGCGTGAAGAACTTATGAATAATAATCGTTCAATATTTAGCAAATCTTTACATGAAGGTATTATTGAGTCTCTAAGAAAAAATGAACAAGTAATTTTGTTTTTAAATAGAAGAGGGTTTTCAACCTTCGTTTCATGTAGAAAATGTGGTTATGTTTTCAAATGCAAAAAATGCGATATTTCATTAACTTACCATAATACATCTGAATACTTAACTTGTCATTATTGTGGTGATAAAGAAAGAATTAGTAAAGTGTGTCCTAGTTGTGGAAGTAGTTATGTGAAATATTTTGGAGTTGGAACAGAGCAAATTGAACAAGAAATCAATAGAATTTTTCCAAGTGCAAAAACTCTAAGAATGGACTTTGACACAACACGAAAAAAAAATTCTTATGAGTATATATATAATACATTTAAAAACAAACAGGCAGATATTTTAATTGGAACTCAAATGGTTGCTAAAGGATTAGATTTTAAAAATGTTACTTTGGTGGGAGTAATAGCTGCAGACTTATCGCTTAATTTACCTGATTTCAGGGCGTTTGAACGGACATTTCAACTGCTTACCCAAGTCTCAGGACGTGCAGGGAGAGGCAGTAAAGAAGGAAAAGTAGTTATTCAAACATATAGTGCAGATAATTTAACAATACAATATGCAGCGCATAATGATTATGATAGCTTTTATAAAAATGAAATAATGATGAGAAAAGCTATGGACTATCCGCCTTTTACAAGTATTTTAGTCATAACTATGAGTTCCGAAGATGAAACTTTGTTAATAAAAAGTATACAAAATGTTGGCGAAAATTTAAAATATAATATCCAAAATAATGATAAAATTACATTACTAGGACCATGCCCTTGTGGAATATCTAAAATTAAGAATTTTTATAGGTGGCAAATTATTATAAAAGGAAACATCGAAGAAATAATTGCTGAGGAAATTAAAAATTTAGTATATGAATTAGTTAAAAAGATTTATAATAGTATACGGGTTAGTATAGATATTAATCCAAGCAGTATGATGTAACAGCACTTTCAGTGATGATTAGACAGCACTTTCAGTGATGATTAATGACGAGGAGGTTAGGGCATGGCAATAAGAATAATTAGAACCTATGGAGATGACATCTTAAGGAAAAAAGGCAGAGTAGTAGATGAAATAAACCAAAGAATTTTATTACTAATTAAAGATATGATGGAAACTATGTATGATTCTAAGGGGATAGGTCTTGCGGCACCTCAGGTTGGAATTTTAAAAAGAATAGTTGTTATTGATATTGGAAATGGGCCTATGGCAATTATTAATCCGGAGATTATAGAAATGCAAGGTTCACAATTATCGAATGAAGGTTGTTTAAGTTTACCAGGCATACAAAAAAATGTAGCTCGACCTGAGGAAGTAAGCGTGAAGGCATTAAATGAAAAGGGAGAGGATATAGTAATTGAGGGTGAAGGTCTTCTTGCAAGAGCACTCTGCCATGAAATTGATCATTTAGATGGCGTGTTATTTATAGATAAAGCAATAGAAGGTGAGGAAAAGTAATATGAAGATAATTTTCATGGGTACCCCAGAATTTTCAGTACCATCACTTCAGATGCTCATAAATGAATTTGAAGTTATTTCTGTTTTTACTCAGCCAGATAGACCAAAAGGAAGAGGCAAAAATTTAGCTATGTTACCAGTTAAATCTTTAGCTTTATCATATAATATACCGGTATATCAGCCTTTAAAACTTGGAAATAATGAGGAAATGATAGGGATAATTAAAAATTTAGAACCGGACTTCATTGTGGTAGTAGCATTTGGTCAAATTCTTCCAAAAGAGGTCTTGGATATTCCTAAATATGCATGCATAAATTTACATGCATCATTACTACCCAAATATAGAGGGGCTGCGCCTATAAATTGGTCCATAATTGATGGTGAGATTAAGAGTGGTAATACTACAATGTTTATGGATGTTGGTCTTGATACAGGTGATATACTTTTAACAGATGAAGTGGAACTATCTTGCGATATTACAGCAGGGCAATTGCACGACATTCTAATGAGTAGAGGCGCACAGCTTTTAGTTAAGACAATAAATGGTATAGTGAATAATAGCATAGAACCAGTTAAACAAGAAAATGAGTCCAGTTCTTATGCACCAAAGTTAGGTAAAGAAATGGCTATGATTAATTGGGAGCAAAGTAGTTCTAATATTCATAATTTCATAAGAGGGCTAAATCCATGGCCAATTGCTTATACTCATTATGAGGATAGGGTAATGAAAATATACAAGTCAAGTCAAGTAAATGAGTTATCAAATAAAAAGATTGGTAGTATTATAGAGGTTTCAAAAGAGGGATTAAAGGTATCAACTGGTAGTGGTGTTTTACTTATTGAAGAGATACAATTTCCGGGGAAGAAGCCTTTAAAAGTAAAGGATTATATAATAGGAAATAAGATAGATGAAGGTGTAGTTTTAAAATAATCAAATATAAAATTGAGGTAAAAGTATGAATAATAGTAGACTTGTAGCAATTATAGTTATAGAAAAAGTATTAAATGAAAATGCATATTCGAATATTGTTTTAGGACTAGAACTTAATAAATCTGAATTAAATGATAAAGATAAAGCACTAGTTACAGAAATAGTTTACGGCACGCTAAAATATAAATATACCATAGATAAAATATTAATGAATTATATTAAAAAGGGTATAGATAAACTTGATAGCTTTGTTTTAAACATACTAAGAATTTCAGTTTATCAAATTAGGTTTCTCGATAAGGTTCCAAGTTTTGCAGTAGTTAATGAGGCTGTAAATTTAACTAAAAAAATGAGCAATATAGGAGCATCAAAACTTGTTAACGGTGTACTTAGAAGCTATCTTAGAGATAGCGAGGCTAAGTATTATAATGAAAAAGATGATATTGAAAGATTGTGTTTTGAGTATTCATTCACTAAGGCTTTAGTTAAACTATTTATAAAGCAATATGGATATGAAAGCGCTGAAAAAATTCTTAAAGGATTGAATTATAAGCCTGATGTTACAGTTAGAGTAAATCTTCTAAAATTAAATTATAAAGAAATATGGGAAAAACTTATAGAAAATGGATATAATATAGAAGAAGGATATGCAAGCCATGTAGCAATACGAATTATTAAGGGGAAAAACATAGAAAACAATCTTTTATTTAATGAAGGCGACATAACGGTTCAAGATGAGTCTGCAATGTTCGCAGCAATTTCTATGGACCTAATACCAAATTTAGAAGTTTTGGATCTTTGTAGTGCACCAGGGGGAAAGACGACACACATTGCAGAAATTATGGGAAATACGGGACACGTTTCTGCTTTTGATATACATGAAAATAAATTATCGCTTATTAAAGAAAATTTAAAGAGAATAGGAATTACAAATACAACTTGTGAGGCTCATGATGCTACTCTTTATGATCCGAATTTATTTGAGTGTGCTGATAGAGTACTTATAGATGTACCTTGTTCTGGGCTTGGAATTATTAGAAAAAAACCTGAGATCAAGTGGAGTAAACACATAAGCAATATAAAAAATATAATAGAAACACAAAGGGAAATAATGGTTAATGCTTCAAAATATTTAAAAAAAGGTGGAGTTCTTGTATATTCAACTTGCACTCTTAACAAGGAAGAAAATGAAGGTAATATAGACTGGTTTATAGAGGAACATTCTGAGTTTAAGGTTGAACCATTATTTTATGGAAAGTTTGATAATATTAACTACAGTGATAAAGGATATGTTACTATATTTCCAAATGAGTACATGGATGGATTTTTTATAGCCAAAATTATAAAGTCATAGTGTATGTATAAAATGATAGTAGGTGTGTAAAATGATAAATATATTGAATCTTAATTTAATAGAACTAAAACAATGGATGAAAACGAACGGAGAAAGTGAATTTAGAGCTAAACAAGTATCAGACTGGATTTATAAGGATATTTGGGATTTTGAAAATATGAACAATATTCCTCGTGGAGTAAAAGAAAAGTTGCAAAGTAATTTTTACATAGGAATACCTGAGCTAATTTCCGAATATACTTCAAAACAAAACGATACAAGAAAATACCTCTTTGCATTGGAAGACGGTAATTTAATTGAATGTGTTATTATGAAATATAAACATGGAAATTCTATTTGTATATCAACTCAAGTTGGATGCAGGATGGGGTGTAAATTTTGTGCATCTACCATTGGAGGATTGATTAGAAATTTAACCACCGGGGAAATGTTGTCTCAAATAATGAAAGCACAGAATTTAATTGGGGAAAGAATTTCTAATGTAGTACTTATGGGTAGTGGGGAGCCATTTGATAATTTTTGTAATGTAATGAAATTTCTTGAGATTGTGAATTCAGAGAATGGGTTAAATATTGGTCAAAGACATATAACTATTTCTACTTGTGGTATTGTACCAAAAATTAAAGAATTTGCTGATATTAATTTGCAAACAACACTAGCAATTTCACTTCATGCACCTACGGATGAAATTAGAATGAAGAGTATGCCGATTGCAAATAAATATTCAATTGCTGAAATTATAGATATTTCTAAATACTATACAAATAAAACTAATAGGAGAATAACATTTGAGTATGCTCTTGTTAAGGGTCTTAATGATAGCACACAAGATGCAGAAAAATTATGTGAATTATTAAAGGGCATGTTATGTCATGTTAATTTAATTCCAATTAATGAGATAAAGGAGAATGAATTGAAAAGATCTCCAAATGATGATGTTGATGAATTTAAGAGAGTACTTGAAACTAACAATATTCAGACAACAATAAGGCGCGAAATGGGACTAGATATTAATGCGGCATGTGGACAACTTAGAAGAAGTTATATTAAAAGTGAAAAACTTAAATAAGGGGGCGTAACAATGCTTGGGGTTTTATCAGATGTTGGAAATATTAGAAAAACAAATGAAGACTCTGTAGGTTATTTTGAATCTAGTGATTTTGACATTTATGTTGTAGCAGATGGTATGGGGGGGCATAATGCAGGAGAGGTTGCTAGTGAACTTGCAATTAAGGTTATAATGGAATATATAAAGGGAAATAACCAGGGTTTAGATTTAAAAGAAGTGCTTTCAGAAGGAATAAAATGTGCAAATAAGGAAATCTATGATTTAGCCAGTCAAAGTGATTCACTTAAAGGAATGGGTACAACTATAACCATTTGTTTAAGAAAACAAAATCAAATGGTTGTTGCAAATGTAGGTGATAGTAGTTGCTATATTATAGATAATAATAATAAATTATTAAAAGTTACAAGGGACCATTCTCTAGTGCAGCAGCTTTTAGATAATGGTTCTATAACTGAAGAAAAAGCTAGAAATCATCCAAATAAAAATATTATTACAAGGGCACTTGGAACAAATGAGGTAGTAGAAGTTGATTTATTTGATGTGGATTTGACTAATATAATCAAATGTATCCTGTGCACAGACGGTCTTACTAATGATGTGACTTATTCTGAAATGTATGATATTATTATTGAAAATGACAATGATTCAAGCTGTAAAATGCTAGTGGAACTAAGCAAATCTAAGGGTGGCCGCGATAACATATCAGTTATCGTATTTGAAGGAGCGTGCAGAGATGATAGGAACGGTACTCGGGAGTAGATACGAACTCCTTGAAAAAATTGGAGAAGGTGGAATGGCAATAGTTTATAAAGCTAAATGCCGTTTACTCAATCGTTATGTTGCTGTAAAAATATTAAAAGAAGAATTTTCAAATAATATAGATTTTATGGATAAATTCAAAAAAGAAGCTTCATCCGTAGCTAGTCTTTCATCAAATAATATAGTTAATATTTATGATGTTGGTCACGAGGGAGATATAAATTATATCGTAATGGAATATATAAAAGGAAAAACATTAAAGGAAATTATAGTGGAAAATGGTAGTATGGATTTCAGTCAGGTTATAGACTATGGTATGCAAATTGCAAAAGCACTTGAGTGTGCTCATAAGAATAACATTATACATAGGGATATAAAACCTCATAATATTCTAGTGACTGAAGATGGAACAGTTAAAGTTACGGATTTTGGTATTGCAAAAGCTGCCAGTTCAGTAACTATAACTAATACTAGCACAGTGATGGGATCAGCTCATTATTTTTCACCAGAACAAGCAAAAGCAAGTTTTGTGGATTGTAGAACTGACATTTATTCTTTTGGAATAGTGCTTTATGAGATGGTTACAGGGAGAGTTCCATATGACGCAGAAAGTCCTGTATCGGTGGCCTTAAAACATATACAAGAACCTGTTGTGCCACCTAATCAAATAAATGCCAATGTTCCAGATAATTTAAATAAATTAATATTAAAAGCAATGGAGAAAGAACCTATAAAGAGATATCAAACTGCAAAAGATATGTTTTTAGATTTGCAGAGGATACAAAATAATAGTTCTTATGCTATTGCTACAAATAGCATGGATAATGAATACACTAGGGTTATGGAAGCTGTAAATGTAGATGACTATGAAAAAGAAGAAGTGGCAAAAGAACCAAAAAATAAAATCAATAAAAAAAATAAAACAAAGATAATAGTGTCTGTTGCAATAATCTTAATGATTGTTTTATTGAGTGTGATAGGTCTCATTTATAAAAATAATCTTGGAAATACCAAAGCTACAACTCAGATATTGGTGCCTAAAATTATAGGGATTGATAAGGTTGCGGCAGAAAAATTAGTTAAAGCGCAGGGGTTAAATTTTGTAGAGGTTGGACAAGTAAATAGTGAAGAACCAGTAGGCACAGTCATAGTATGTTTTCCTGATGAAGGAACAGAAGTGAAAGCTAATTCTGAAGTTAGAGTAAGGATAAGCAAAGGGTTAGAGAGTTTAAAAGTTCCGTCAGTTGAGGGGTTTGATCAAATTTCGGCTAAAGCTATTATTCAACAAAATGGGTTGGTACTCGGTAATGTTATTGAGGAGTTCAGTGAGTCTGTTGCTAGTGGTATAGTAATAAGACAAGATCCACTTCAAGATAGTTTAGTTAAAAAAGGTGATAAAGTAAATTTGGTAATAAGTAAGGGAGCACAAGTTAAAGAAACGAAGGTGCCAAATTTATACGGTCGATCTCTTAGTGAAGCAGAGATAATATTACAAAATGCAAATTTAAATTTAGGTAATAAAACAGAAATAACAACCAATGATAAATTACAGGATGGTAAAATTTTCGATCAAACTACTGCGGTAAATACTGTTGTTACGCAAGGTAATTCTGTGGGAGTTAGCTATTACAAGTACACGCAGCCTGTAAAAGATCAATTTAATGTTCCAGACTTTAGGGGGAAAACTGTTAAGCAAGCAAAGGATTTAGCTGCAAACTCTAATATAAGTATAAATGCTCCTGGAAATGATGAAGATATTGTTCAAACGCAAGATAAAACCCCAGGAACAAAGGCCAATGTGGGCGATACTATAACTTTAACTAGTAAGGCTTCTACCCCTGTTGTACCACCAGTACAATAAAAGTTCAAAAACAAATAATTATAAAACATATAAAATAATGTTAAAGGTAAATGGTGAAGGATATATGCAAGGAGTAATTATAAAAGGTATAGGTGGACTATATTTTGTGAAGGTTGGGGACAAAGTTATAGAATGTAAGGCAAGAGGGAAGTTCAGGTATACTGGGCTTTCCCCTGTTATTGGTGATAAAGTGGAGATAATATTAGAATCAGATGTTACCAAAGGCGTTATAGAAAAAATTTTTGCAAGAGATACAGAGATGATTCGACCAGTAGTTGCTAATGTTACTCAAGCTTTTGTAGTTTTTGCCTTTAAAAAACCTGATTTAAATATGGAACTTCTAAATAAATTTCTAGTCCTTTGTGAACATTATAGGTTAAATATAGTTCTTTGTTTAAATAAGCTGGATTTAGTTTCTGAAGTTGATGAAGAGCTTATTAAAGAATTAAAAAGCGTTGGCTGTGATTTGGTATTTCTAAAAGCAAAAGAGGGTCAAGGCCTAGTGGAGCTTAAGACAAGAATAAAAGATAATATTACTGTTTTTTGTGGACCATCTGGAGTTGGAAAGTCAACTATACTTAATAGTTTGCTAGGACGAGAAGCTATGAAAACTGGAGACATAAGCAAAAAATCTCAGAAAGGTAAGCACACAACTCGGCACAGTGAACTTATTGAATATGAAGAAGGATTTCTGCTGGATACTCCAGGATTTTCTTCATTAAGTTTAGACTTTATAGAGAAAGAACAATTACAATATTGTTTCCCTGAATTTGAAAAACATAGATGTGAATGTAGGTTTTCTAATTGTATGCATAATAAAGAGCCTAACTGTAGAGTTAAGGAAGCGGTAGAAGCTAATGAAATATACAAGGATAGATATAAATTTTATATAAAAACACTAGAAGAAATTATTGCTAGGGGGAATAAAAAATGATAAAAATATCACCATCTATATTGTCAGCGGATTTTTCAAGACTAGGAGAACATATTAAGGAATTAGAAACGTGTGGTGCGGATATGATTCATATTGATGTAATGGATGGCATGTTTGTACCAAATATTTCTTTCGGTATTCCAATCATTAAGAGTATTAGAAAATTAACAAAATTGCCATTTGATGTCCATCTTATGATAGAGGAACCCTCAAGATATGTAGAAGACTTTGTAAAAGCTGGAGCGGATATTATAACCGTCCATTATGAAACTGATAGGCATATTGATAGGACTGTTAATTTCATCAAAAGTTTTGGGGTCAAAGTGGGTGTTGCATTAAATCCTGCTACACCTGTAGACTCCATTAAACATCTAGTAAGTAATCTTGATATGGTACTAATTATGTCAGTAAACCCTGGGTTTGGTGGCCAAAAATTTATTGAATATAGCTTGGACAAAATTAAAGAAGTTAGAACTCTTGCAGATAAATATAATAAAGAAATTATGATTCAGGTAGATGGTGGTATTGATGCAGTGAATATTAGGAGAGTTGTGAGTAGTGGCGCTAATGTTGTTGTGGCTGGATCAGCTATATTTAAAAATGGTGAAATAGAAAAAAATATAAAGAATTTAAGGGTTGGTCTTTAAATGAAAGTGGTAATAATATCAGGAGGTAATCCACCCTCAAAGGAATTACTCAATGATGAAATTACGAGGGAGTCGTTTTTAATTGGAGTAGATAGTGGGGGTAATTGTTTATATAAATATAATATAAAACCTCATTTACTTGTAGGTGATTTTGATTCCATTGATAAAAAGGTATTGGAATATTTCAAAGAAAACAATTGTGAAATAGATATTTATCCAGCAGAAAAGGATTTTACGGATACCGAAATTGCAGTTAGAAAAGCGATAGATATGAAACCAAGTGAAATAGTATTACTAGGATGCACTGGAAGCAGAGTTGATCATTTGCTTTCTAGTATTGGAATGATTAATATTTGTTTGGAAAATGGTGTTAATGCATGTATCAAGGATGCAAACAACAATATTAGGTTAGTCGATGCTTCCACTTCATTAAATGGCATAATCGGTGAGACTTTCTCATTACAATCATATGGTGATGAAGTAAAAGGATTAACTATTGAAGGTGCAAAATATCCTTTAAATAATTACAATTTAAAGATTGGCCAAGGTATAACTACTTCAAATGAATTTGCGACGCCATGCGTTGGGATTACATTTGAATCTGGAACGCTTATGATAATATTAGCATCAGATTAACATTCATAAAAGAACTATTTTTTTATTGATGACCTCAATAAAAAAATAGTTTTTTATTTTTAGTAACATTATTGAATGTAAATCATATAATGATATTGAAATACTTTGAGAGGGGAACGACTTATGAGAAGGTATTTTAGGTATATACAAAAGCAATTTGGAGTAATAATTGTATGCCTAGGCATAGGAATTATAACAGTAGTAATAGTTCCATTTTGGTGGTGGATAGTTGTTGTGGGAGGAGGAATTGTCTATTTCGGATTCAGTATAATGGATCATAACAATCATTGTTAGTTTTATTGAAATTTTTAAATATATTGTTTTTAGGAGGTATAAGAGATGAAAATTATGGCTATTAAATTACCGAGATTTATGTCTCGAATAATTAGATTTTTTTTAAGAAAATAACATAGAAGTTTAGGCATTTAATACTTTCAAGGAATATTAGGAATTTACAGGTGTAGAAATTAATAAAAAGTGCAGCTTACTAGTTGGATTTAAATAAAAAATGCAGCGAAGTAGCTGGATTTAAATAAAAAATGCAGCTGCTAAGCTGCATTTTTATTTCTTAATTATATAGCACGTTGTACTTTACCTGAACGAAGACATCTAGTACATACATGTATAGATTTAGGCGTTCCGCTAACTATAGCTTTAACCTTTTGAATATTCGGAGCCCATTTTCTCTTTGATTCACGGTGTGAATGACTATATTGGCTACCTGAAACTACACCTTTATTGCATATTTCGCATTTTCTTGACAATGAAAACACCTCCTTAAGACTATGAAGAATAAAATCTTCTCAATTGAAACACGCATTATTGTAACATAGATATAACTACTCTTGCAAGTGAAATGAGGAATTATTAGTAATAAAAGTAATTAAAAAATTAATCTTGTTGAATAAATCAGTGATATAGATTAAAATAATCTATATAGTGGTATAAGGAGGAATTAAAATGAAAGGTAATATTACAAGCGAGAATGGTATTATATATTATTCAGAGGAAGCATTAGCTAATATAGTTGGAATTTCTACAACGGAGTGTTATGGAGTTGTGGGAATGGCACTCAAAGATGCCAAGGACGGATTTTGGCAATTGATTAAGAGCGATGGTTTAAACAAAGGAGTTAAAATTAATTCTAAGGAAAACAAACTCTTTATTGAATTATATATAATAGTTGAATATGGCACAAAAATATCTGTAATAGCAAATAATATAATTCAAAAGACAAGATATAATGTTGAAAATTATACAGGACTTAAGGTTGCAGAAATAACTGTAAACGTCCAAGGTGTAAGGGTTTAGGGGGGGATATACAGTGAAGTACTTGAAAATTAACGGACAGCATTTTAGGAATATGGTAATAAATGCATCCAATAGACTAGAAGATGAAAAAGAATATGTGAATTCACTAAATGTATTTCCAGTTCCAGATGGAGATACAGGTACTAATATGTCAATGACATTTAAATCGGCAGTTAGAGAAATTGATAGCATGTCAACTGAGTCTATTAGTGAGATAGCGCAAAAGCTTGCTAGGGGCGCACTGATGGGCGCAAGAGGCAATTCTGGAGTTATACTATCACAAATATTTAGAGGCATTTCAAAAGGACTAGAAGGCAAAGGCGAAGCTACGACTCAGGAATTTGCTGAAAGTATTCTAGAAGGTGCCAAATTTGCATATAAGGCTGTTATGAGACCTACTGAAGGAACTATTTTAACTATTATTAAAACAGCTGGTGAAAGTGCAGTCAATTGCGAGCAGGAAAACGTAGTTGTACTGATGGAGGAAGTTTGTAAGCAAAGTGAAATTATGCTCGATAAAACTCCAGATATGCTTCCAGCACTAAAAGAAGCAAAAGTAGTTGATGCAGGTGGCATGGGACTTCTAATACTGTTTAAAGGAATGTATGAAGCTTTAAGCAACAATATGAAAGCAACAATTAAATCAGATGAGCAGAGTACTAAATCAGAACCAATATCATCTGCAGGCGTAGCTATACCTGTAGACATAAAGTTTGGATACTGTACTGAATTGTTAGTTATTGCGAAGAATGTTGATATTAATAAACTAAAAAAATATTTAGAGAAAATTGGAGACTCAATGGTTGTGGTTTCGCAAGATGAGTTTCTTAAAATTCATATACATACAAATGATCCAGGTCTTGTACTTTCAAAAGTAATAACTCTTGGTGAACTTTTTAAGGTGAAAATTGAAAACATGAGGGAGCAACACAAAAATTTATTAGGAATATCGAATGAGGAAAACAGAGAAACCGTAAAAGAAGATATTATCGAAAATAAAAAATATGGATTTGTATCTGTTGCACTTGGAGAAGGTATTAAAAATATTTTTGAGGATTTAGGTGTGGATGTGGTAATACAAGGTGGGCAAACCATGAATCCGAGCACACAAGATATATTAGAGAGTATTAATAAAATCAACGCAGAAAACATATTCGTATTGCCGAACAATAAGAACATACTTATGGCAGCGCTGCAAGCAGTTGAACTGTCAGACAAAAATGTAATTGTTATTCCGTCTAGAACTATTCCACAAGGGATAACTGCCGTGACACTTTTTAATGCGGAAGTTAGTGTAGAAGAAAACGAAAATACATTAAAAGAAGCAATAAAGAATGTTGCAACAGCATCTGTAACCTATGCAGTTAAAGACACTGAAACAGATGGTAAAGTAATTAAAGAAGGAAACATTCTAGGGTTGGTTGAGCAAGACATTAAAGAAGTTGGAACAGATATTTACAAAGTTTGCTCGGATATAATAGATAGTATGATTACAAAGGATAGCGAGCTTATTACAATTTTCTATGGCGAAGATTGCATAACAAGCGATGTTGAGGAGTTTATTTCCGCTTTAGAGCTTAAATATCCAGATATAGACATTCAATATTATAATGGTAAACAACCATTATATTATTTTATTGCGTCAGTTGAATAAAAGCCTTAGGGCTTTTTTTCTTATATCAGAGTTATAAGTTTTAATTATCTATTTTACTCTAAAACAAACAGGGCTATTATTAAAATATTATTTGTGGAGTGGTGTTTGTGAATACTTATAGCGATATAAAATATGTAAAAGGCGTTGGACCTAAAATGGCAGAAAACTTGAATAAGTGTGGGATTTTTAGCATTTTAGATCTATTATTATATTTTCCACGAGATTATGAGAATGTATTCGCAAAGGGGAGCATTTTAGATTGCGTAGATGGTGAAAAAGTCATTGTAGAGTGCAATGTGTTAAATATATTAAAAGATACTAGATTAAAAAATAATAAAACTCTTTCTACTGTAGTTTTTTGTCAGGGTGATAACAGATTTAAAGGTAAATGGTTTAATCAAACATATGCAAAAAATAGCTTTAAAATTTCAAGTAATTATATTATTACAGGAAAAGTGAACAAATTCAAGGAAGAAATCACAATTATGAATCCTAAAATTGTAAAAAACACATCAATGGATACAAATACAATGATTGCCAAGTATCCACTTAAAAATAATATTACTAATAATTTTTTTAATAAAATTATATCTGATGTACTTTGTAATATTGAAATAACAGATAATTTTCCTAAATGGCTTGTGGAAAAATATTCTTTTTGTTCTTTAGATGATGCTACTCGCAATATACATAGTCCTAAAAGTTTAGAACTCCTTAATGAGTCAAGAAGGAGACTTAAATTCCAAGAATTATTTACTTATTCATTAAAAATATTAATGTTAAAAGAGTTTATAAAATCACGTAATAGTGGCATTCAATTTAAAATAGCTCCAGAACTTACAACACTTAAAAATGCGCTTCCATATGAGCTTACAAAGGCACAAAGTAAGGTTGTACGAGAAATTCTAATAGATCAAAAGAAAGATGTAGGTATGAATCGACTTTTACAAGGTGATGTTGGAAGTGGTAAAACTATAGTGGCTATTATTACTATGTTTAATGTTATGAAAAATGGGTACCAAGCAGCTATGATGGCTCCAACTGAAATCCTAGCAAAACAACATTATGAAGAAATTCAAAATGTATTAAAAGATTTTTCATTAAAAATACAAATATTAAGTGGAAGTACAACGAATAAAAATAAAGAATTGATTAAACAGGAATTAAAAAATGGAACAATAGATATTATTGTTGGAACCCATGCGCTTATTGAAGATAATGTGGAATTTAAGAACTTAGGCATGATTGTTACCGATGAGCAACATCGGTTTGGGGTATCGCAGAGAAATAAATTTTCTAATAAGGGTAAAAATATAGATATTCTTGTAATGACAGCTACTCCTATTCCGAGAACACTATCTTTATATTTATATGGTGATTTAGATGTATCCATTATAGATGAATTGCCACCAGGAAGGCAAAACATTGATACATCCTATGAGAGTATGAAAACTAGTGGAAAAGTGTATGAATTTGCTCTAAACCAAATTAAAAAGGGAAGACAAGTATACGTGGTTTGTCCACTTGTTGAAGAAAATGAAGAAATGAAGTTAAGTTCAGTCCAGACTCTTTATGGAAAATTAAAAAAAGAACAGTTTAGTTCTATAGAAATAGGGATGGTATATGGTAAAATGCCGAGTAAACTTAAAAATGAAATTATGGATAAATTTAAAACAGGTGAAATTAAGGCGTTAATTTCGACCACAGTAATTGAAGTTGGTGTAAATGTACCCAATGCTACAGTTATGATAATTGAAAACTCAGAAAGATTTGGCCTTGCACAACTCCATCAACTCAGAGGAAGGGTAGGAAGAGGAGTACATAAGTCTTATTGCATTCTACTAGCTAATATTACAAACAATATAGTGAGAAAAAGGATCCAAATAATGATAAAAAGTAATGATGGCTTTTTTATTGCTGAAGAAGATTTAAAAACCAGGGGTGCGGGAGAATTGTTTGGTACACACCAGCATGGTGAATCAGGTTTAATTTTAGCAGATGTAATTGAAGATTTTGATATTTTAAAACTTGCAAATAATGAAGCGAAAAGGTTAATACAAAGTAATAATATCGAAGACGTGAAGCTAAAGAATGAAATAATAGAAAAAATCGAGAAAAGTTCTAGCTATATTTGTTTCAATTAAAGAAAAAATAGTTTTGTATATATTATATATATATGATAAAATATTATCGAAACTTGCTTAGATGGAGGAATAAACATATGAGAATTATTGCAGGAAGTGCAAGAGGAAGAAAGTTATTATCACCTGTGGGGATGGGAACGAGGCCCACATTAGATAGAGTTAAAGAATCTATATTTAGTATAATTCAAAATAAATTGCCAAATGCCGTAGTGGTTGATATGTTTTCAGGTACTGGAAGCTTGGGGCTTGAGGCAGCAAGCAGAGGAGCGGCGATTTGTTATTTAATAGATATGGGCGATACTACCTTTGAGATGTTGCAAAAAAATGTTGATAATTTAAAGTTCAATGATAAATGTAAATGTTTAAAAGGTGATACATATAAATATATGCAACAATTTGCGGATGAAAAAGTTGTATTTGATTTAATTTTTATAGATCCACCATATGCCAAGGATATGATTCCACCCGCTATTGAGATTATTGCAACAAATAGTTTATTAAAGAAAGATGGATTAATTGTTTGTAAAATAGATTCCTCAGAAGAAATATATGACGGGAATTCTATTATTCATCTGGTAAGATCAAGAAAATATGGTAACACTACTGTATTGTTTTACGAATACAAGGGAGCTAGTAATTAAGAAAAATTAGCTAACCCAGAGGAAACATGGAGGCATAACATGAAAAAAGCAATTTGCCCTGGAAGTTTTGATCCGATAACAAATGGACATTTAGACATTATTGAGAGGGCGTCTAGAGTTTTTGAAGAATTAATCGTAGGAGTAGTTGTTAACCCTGAGAAAAAGTGTCTCTTTTCTGTAGATGAGAGAGTGGAACAAATAAAAAATGTAGTAAAAAATTTCCCTAATGTGCAAGTGAAAAAATTTAGTGGTTTACTTGTTCACCTAATGAATAAAGAGGGCGCAAATGTCATTGTGAAAGGACTCCGCAGTGTTTCAGATTTTGAGTATGAGTTTCAAATGGCATCAATGAATAATAAATTGGATCCAGATAAGGAAACCGTGTTTATGATGGCAAAAACAGATTATTGTTATATAAGTTCTTCTTCAGTTAAACAGGTTGCTATGCTTGGAGGAAGTATTAAAGGGTTAGTACCTGAGGAAATCATTCCAGATATTATTAAGAAAATTAATTTTAAATAGGGGGGAAATATGGATGTTATAAAACTATTAGAATATCTCCAAGGAATTATAGAGAGTTCATCTAAAATACCTGTTACTGGTAAGTCGGTTATAAATAAAAAAGAGATATTAGATATTGTAGATCAAATAATAAATCATTTGCCAGATGAGTTTAAGAAAGCCCAGTGGATTTGTGATGAAAAAGAACGAATTCTTGTTGATGCGAAGAAACAGGCTAAGATTTTTGAGGAAGAGACTATTGATAAAATAAGAAGAAGAGTAGAAAAGCAAGATCTAGTTAAAGAAGCACAGACAAGGTCTGAAGAAATTATAGCCTCAGCTCAAAGAGATGGTAAAATCATGAGACTTGGAGCTAAAGACTATGCGGATGAAATATTATCTCAATTGGATAAAGAAATCGAGTTAAAAGGGCAGAAAATGCTTCATAAGATTAAAGGTGATGTTCAAGAATTTTTAATATCTCTGCAGGGAGAGGTTACAGATACAACAACTTCAATAAGAGAAAATGTAAAAGAATTAAGAGGTATGAAATAGTTTAATTATATTTATAAGTACTATTGGAAAAAATAAAATTATTAATATTAGTAAGTATAAATTACTACTTTTGTATATACCCATATTATTAAATGTAAAAATAGATGAAGTATGTAGAAAAATGAAGTATAAAATTAATGTTAAAATTGAAGAAATTATAGCTTGAATGAATTTTCGAGTTATATATTTTTTTATTGAGACATCATATTTAGAGGTATAGCTATAAACTTGAGAAATAATGGACAAACCACTAAATGCAATTAAAAAGCTTAGAACTGGAAGTTTTACATATAGACTTGAATTACTTGACGATATTAAATAACATCCATTAGTCATTTCGAGCATACCGAGTAATAAACCCTCTATAAAGTCGCCAGAGAATCCAATAATTAAAGAAAATCTATTGAGGGCAATGTGGAATAAAACATTGTCTTTAATCATTCCTGTTAGTACAGAGAATACTACGATAAAACCACCTATATTCAAGGAATTTTTAATAGCATCTTCAATACTACTTTTAAGTATCATACCAATATTTAAATACGTTGAATCTATTTTCGAAAAAGTGCTACTTCGATTTTTAATTTTAAAATAAGGTTTTTTTGAGGGAAGTATAAGTCCCATAAATAAACATGATAGAATATTAGATAGTAATAATAGATAACCAATTTTAGGACTTAACATCATAGAAGTACCTACTGCACCCATAATAAATAAGGGACTTGCATTAGAGGCGATGTTTAGTAATCTTTCACAAGTAACTAAATCAATTATATTTTTCTCGTACAAATCACAAGTATACCTTGCGCCTAAAGGATAACCACATAAAACACTAACTAAAAGCGCAAAATTACATTCTTTTGGTAGTTTTAATGGTTTGCAAATTAGATTTCCCAATAATTTAGAATAAATGTGAATGCCATCATAACTTATTATAATATTAATTATAACTAAAAATGGAAAAAGCGAAGGAAAAATTGCATTAAAAAACAATTTAGCACCAGATATTGCGTACTGTATACATATATTCGGTGCTAATATTATCTGAATAATAATAAACGAACAAATTAATGTTATTATTAGATTTATTTTTAAATTTTTAAATAGTTTAAACAATAATAGTATTATGAAAATTAATAATATAATTAACAATAAATTCAATGCTAAACCCCTTTTAAAGTATTACTTTATTAAATATATTTAAACTCTAATAAACTTATGTATTGGAAACATTAATTTAAAATATAATAAATGCTACTATCTATAAAAGATAGTAGCATTTATTTTCAACTTAGAATGATAGGGGATATCAAATAATCACTATTAGGTCCAATACTGTTATTTAAAATGTTGTAAGCCCTTGTAGACTGGATATCCAGTTGTAGTAGTTCACTCAAGTCTTTAGGCATTTTAGTATAAAGTGGAATATTACTGTTTGATTTTATAGATTTAAGAATTGATTTTCCATTTGAATTAAATCCCAAAATCCGAGCGTAAGGACAAGGAATTGATCTTAATTTTTTTGTGTCATAGTTATCAAACCCTATAAAATATTGACATAATATTCTACTTAACCGGGTATAAGTGTACCTTTTGGTTTTTATATCTTCAAGTGTACTAGAGTAGCTTAAATTATTTTGTAATGATCTAATAATCCTGTTATCAAGTCCTTCAGATACATCTGGTAAATTTACTAGAGAGTTTTTTGATGTAGCAGATTTATGTTTAATGTATGGAAACATGGATTCTTCAAATGTAAATTTATAATTTTTAGTTTGTAGGTTTTCAAGTTCAGATAATACTGAGATTGGAATATGACCCGTAAGTTTTGTTAAAGAACCATTTTCTTTAATAAATTTTCTTATAGCAGTAGCACTTGAAAACTCATTCTGCATTATATTACTGTTATAATGCCCACCCTCTCTTTTTATGGTGTAAGGTGTAATAGAACTTCCTAATTTTATTAAGCTTTTACAATACTCTATACCTAATATATTATTAGATGAATTTAAAAAATTACCTGATAATAAGTTTGAAGTTCTGTTTGAATTTATTAAATAGTCATGAAGTGCATTAGACCTTGCTAAGGGGTACACAATACCTTTGGATAAATAAGTTTTTAATAGTGTTTTAAATTCAATAGGCTCCTTAAGTAATATATTTGAAATATTATATAAGTCATCAATATCTCCATGTTCACTACCAAAGCAAATATTATCCACTATGCCTAAGCTATTTAAAAGACTTAATGCGCCAGAAGCAAAAAATTCTGCTGAGGATACACTGTAAATAGCTGGGAGCTCTATTACTAAATCCACTCCATTTTTGAGAGCCATTTTAGTTTTTGTCCATTTATCTATAAGCGACGGAATTCCACGTTGAGTAAAATTTCCACTCATAACACAAATTAAAACATCACAATTTGTGAGCTCTTTGGTTTTATTAATATGATATACATGACCATTATGTAATGGATTATATTCAACAATTATTCCTGAAATATTCATTAAATCACCTCATTAAAGCTAATATAAAACTTTTATTTATATTATATAATACAAATTGAATTAATAAAAGTATATATATTTTATTAAAAGGCAAAAATAAAGAAAATTGAGAAGATTGAGAATATATTGAATATGATATATGCAAATGATTTTACCATTTTATGTTGAAATGTATAGGTGAAAAGGTGTATATTATTATTGTATGTTATTAATGGTCATAAGTTAATAATAACTGAGAGGAGACATAAAAATGACATTTATAGAAAAAATATGTAAAAAAGCGCAAGCAGATAAAAAAAGAATAGTACTTCCAGAAGGTGAAGAGGAAAGAACTATTAAAGCAAGTGAAATTATCAAGAATAAAGGGTTAGCCGAGGTAATATTAATAGGTGATGTAGCTGCAATCAAGGCGAAAGCAGCTAAATTCGGAGTTGATCTTGAAGGAATAGAAATTGTAGACCCAAAAACTTCTGAAAAAGCTGAGATTTATGCTAAGGAATTTTATGAACTAAGAAAAAAGAAAGGAATGACTATAGAAAAAGCGGAAGAGACAGTTAAAGATTGTGTGTATTTTGCAACTATGATGCTTAAAATGGGAGAAGTCGATGGAATGGTCTCAGGAGCAGTACATTATACAGGGGATTTACTTAGACCTGGAATGCAAATCATTAAAACTGCACCAGGAATGAAGATTGTTTCAAGTTTCTTTATAATGGAATTGCCTGACAATGAATATGGAGAAAATGGACTACTTTTATTTGCAGATTCTGCTGTTAATATAAACCCTAATGCAGAAGAACTTGCATCTATAGCTATTAGTACTGCAGATAACGCAAAACAGTTATGTGATTTTGAACCTAAGGTAGCAATGTTATCATTTTCAACTAGAGGTAGTGCAAAACATGAATTTGTAGATAAAGTAGTAAAAGCTACTGAAATTGTACGTAACACTAGACTTGATTTGCAAATTGACGGAGAACTTCAGTTAGATGCAGCTATTGTTGAGAGTGTAGCAAAGCTAAAAGCACCGAACAGTACAGTAGCTGGAAAAGCAAATGTTTTAATATTTCCAGATATACAATCGGGAAATATCGGTTATAAATTAGTGCAAAGATTTGCTAAAGCAAAAGCTATTGGACCAATATGCCAAGGATTTGCGAAACCTATAAATGATTTATCAAGAGGGTGCAACGTGGATGATATAGTTAATGTTGTTGCAGTAACTGCAGTGCAAGCTCAAACTAATAAATAATTCTATATATAGTAAACATTTAAAAAATATACGTCTTGGGAGGCAAATTTAATGAAAGTTTTAGTTATAAACTGTGGAAGTTCATCACTTAAGTATCAATTGATAAATATGGAGAATGAAGAATCCTTAGCACTAGGATTAGTAGAGAGAATAGGAATGGAAGGATCAATATTAACACAAAAGGTTAATGGTGAAAAATATATTATTAATGAGTCAATGAAAGACCATACGGATGCTATTAGATTGGTAATTGGAGCACTTGTAGATGCCCAGCATGGTGTTATTAAAAATTTATCAGAAATAGATGCTGTGGGACATAGAGTAGTCCATGGTGGAGAAAAATATGCAAAATCAGTTTTAATTAATGATGATGTAATGAAGAGCTTAGAAAAATTTGTAAAACTCGCACCTCTTCACAATCCAGCTAATATAATTGGGATAAATGCTTGTAAAGAATTGATGCCAAATGCTCCTATGGTAGCAGTGTTTGATACTTCATTCCATCAAACAATGCCAGAAGTTGCATACATATATCCACTTCCATATGATTTGTACACTAACAATGGTGTTAGAAAATATGGATTCCACGGAACATCTCACAGATATGTTTCAGATAGAGCCGCAGAATTAATGGGTAAAGATATAAAAGATTTAAAATTAATTACTTGTCATTTAGGTAATGGAGCAAGCATTGCCGCCATTCAAAATGGTGAATCAATAGAAACAAGTATGGGGTTCACTCCACTTGAAGGAATAGCTATGGGAACTAGGTGCGGAAGTATTGACCCAGCTATAATAACATATATAATGAAAGAATTAAACTTAACAATTGATGAAACAAATGATGTAATGAATAAGAAATCTGGTGTACTGGGAATATCAGGAGTAAGTAGTGACTTTAGAGATTTAGAAGCAGCTGCACATAAAGATGGGAACCATAGAGCACAGTTAGCAATTGATATATTTTGCTATAAAGTTAAGAAATTTATAGGTTCTTATGCTGCAGTAATGGGTGGAGTAGATGCAATTATATTTACTGCTGGACTTGGTGAAAACTCTCCAGAAACTAGGGTGCAGATATGTAGTGGATTAGAATTCTTAGGAGCAGTTATAGATAAGTCAAAGAATAATGTTCGCGGAAAAGAAGCAGAAGTTAGTATTGATAATTCTAAAACTAAAATATTTGTTATACCAACAAATGAAGAATTAGTAATTGCAAGAGATACATTAAATTTAATATAATAAAATTAATGCTAATTTTTATGATAAATAATTCTTGACTTTTTACTGTATTGTTTATATAATAAACTGTGTTTGATGTAAGTAAAAAACAATTTAGTTAGGAGGGACGCAGAGGCTTTGCTCGAGCTGTATATTTTTTATACAAGGTATAAAGATTTTCTTTATATGAGAAAAACTAAATTATATTTAGTTATTCAGAGTGGATAGTATGTTAATAGATATTTCAGAATTATTTAGTAATAAAAAAACAAGAAAGAAAATTCAGTTAGATTTAGAAAAAGAAAAGTTTTTCTATGATAATGAATTTATAGGGTTTTCTAAGCCGGTTAAGTTAGATTTGATTTTAAAGCCAAATGGTGATGAAATAGATTTGACTGGATGTATTGATACTGAACTATTACTTGCTTGTTCTAGGTGTCTTGAGACCTTTTCTTATTCAATACATATTGAATTAAATGAAAGACTATCGAAAACTCTAAAGAGTGAAGAAGAGGATATTATTTTTAT
>Ga0209123_1001464_pt1 | contig 23358 bp, 19 predicted proteins | sample BarGraIncu00431A_FD_184500 | JGI IMG/M metagenome (GOLD analysis project Ga0209123, IMG submission 184500) | Arctic peat soil microbial communities from Barrow, Alaska, USA - Barrow Graham LP Incubations 004-31A (SPAdes) (version 2) | ecosystem: Environmental > Terrestrial > Soil > Wetlands >...
AAAGCGATAGCCATAATAGTAGTATTCATTTATAAATCCTCCCCTAAATTTTTTTATTGTTAGTAGTGTTATTTTATATAAATTATACCATATAAGATTTTTAAAATGTACCTGACCATTCGACAATTGAAAACCCAACTAAGTTTTACACTGGTTGGGTTTTTACATGTCAAGTTGTTATATATTTTCATCCGTGCCATGTACTAATAACTTAAATTTATTGTAATTACAACGCTCTACCAGGTAGTACTAAATCTAATAATCCTATAAATAATGCAGCAAATATTGCACCGAATATAGATACGCCCATTCCTGGAACTATATATTGTGCTATATACAATATTATAGCTGCTATAACAAAACCTTTTAATCCCTTACCAAATGGTGATGCATCAACTCCCATAAGTTTTTCCACTGTATAATCTATTACAGATATAACTATTGCTGCTAGTATTATTGACCCCATTCCAACAATTACAAAGCCCGGTATTAAAAATGATGTTATACCCAATATAACCGACGTCACAAAGAATCTTATAATTAACCCCATCATAATACTAAGCGCACCTTTTTTCTCTTTGCTCTTTGTCGTTAAATTCCCCTTGCTATTCATTGTAGGATTTCCTTTACTACTCATTATTAAATTCCTCCTCTTATATCTAGTTTCTTTGCTTGTCACTAGATTATTTGTATAAAATAGATAATAAAATTAAAATATAAACTAATATCTTAATGTAATTAAGATATCTAGACTCATCTTAATGTAATTAAGATATCTCTATAGTTATATAATCACCCTAAAGTTGAAATTTTATAGATAAATTCAAAAAATAAATTACACTTATTAAAATTATTTTTAATAACAAAAAATATTTAACTTACCAAATACTGAATATAAAATTAAAATGTACTAAATAAAGTAGCTTATTTATCTATCTACTCCATCTAGTACATTTTATCAAGTATATAACTTTGGTTTTTGGCAATATTTATAAGTGTTGTTAGATTAAGAATATAAGTTTTAAGAATTTTTTTTATAAATAACTCTATAAACAATTTAGGAGGCAAAAATGCTAAAAAGTATCGATAAAAACGAAAATAAAAGATTTACAACTATAGACGGAAAGTGCAAATTAATATCCGTGGGTTGCAAAACTATTACGAATAAAGGAATAATAACAAATTATTTAATTAATATTGAGGATTATGCTGGAGGTCTCTCAATATTGCTAGGCAAAGATGGCAACTCTATATTCTCACAATTACTATTGTAACATTAATATAATTTTCATTGACATTAAGAATATTTAATGTTAAGATTCTCCTTAAAATAAGTATATTATTATTGCGAAGATGGAGATTGTTATTTTATAAACTTTAGTTACAGAGAATCGACGCTAGCTGAGAGTCGATGCTGGGTATAGGATAACAAATCACTCCTGAGCTGCTTTCTTGAATAAAGTAGGAAAAGCCGGTTAGCCCCGATAAAAGGCTTAGGTTTTAACGAACCGAAAAGAGAGGTGTCTTTTTTAAGATACAATTAAGGTGGTACCGCGATTTTACAATCGTCCTTGAATTTATAATTCAAGGACGATTTTTTTTGTGTAGTAAAAGTAACATATAAATTGGAGGCTCTAAATATGGAAAAAGTATTAACAAATTTATCAACAAATCGAGAATTAAAAATTCATCTTTTAGAAATCAAAAAGGCTCAAGCAAACTTAAAAGGCGTTTCTAAAAAAACAGCCCTTATATACAGTGATGTTTTCAGTAATGAATGCGGAAATGAAGTTTATATTAAACCAGAAAATTTACAGATTACCGGTGCATTTAAACTTCGTGGAGCCTATAACAAACTTTGTACTTTATCGCCCGCTGAGAGAAAAAGAGGTGTAATTGCATCTTCTGCTGGGAACCATGCACAAGGAGTTGCATATTCGGCTGAAAAACTTGGTATTGCAGCTACCATAGTAATGCCTAAAACCACCCCTCTTATTAAGGTTGAAGCCACGAAAAGCTATGGTGCAACTGTAATCTTAATAGGAGACTGTTATGATGAAGCTTATGCAGAGGCAAAGCGATTAGAAAAAGAGCATAATTATGTTTTTGTGCATCCTTTTGACGATTTAGATGTAATGTATGGTCAAGGCACCATAGCTTGCGAAATCTTAGAAGAAATAGATGATATAGACTGTATACTTGTACCTGTTGGTGGTGGTGGTCTAATTGCAGGAATTGCCCTTGCAGCAAAAGCATTGAATCATAACATCAAAATAATAGGTGTAGAACCTGAGGGCGCAAAAGCAATGAAAGACTCTCTAGATAATAATGGAATTGTAAACCTTAAGACGGTTCGTACTATAGCTGATGGCGTCGCTGTAAAACAACCTGGAAATCTAACCTTTGAGATTATTAAAAATTATGTAGATGAAATTGTAACAGTCTCAGACTTTGATATAATGGAATCCTTTCTTCTACTACTCGAAAAACATAAACTTATTGCAGAAGCTTCTGGTGCCTTATCATTTGCGGGACTAAAGAAAATACAAGAAAAAGGTAAAAAAGTTGCTTGTATTTTAAGCGGAGGAAATATTGACGTTGTTACAATATCCTCTATGATAAATAGAGGTTTGGTATCAAGGGGTAGACTATTCTGCTTTAGTATAGAACTCTCAGATAAACCTGGAGAACTAGTTAAAGTATCAACAATCCTCTCAAATGCAAATGCAAATGTAATAAAACTAGATCATAACCAATTTAAAACCAGTGATCGATTTATGCAAGTCCAACTTGAAATTACTGTAGAAACAAATGGGCATGATCATGTAAATGCAATTATAAGTGCATTAAATAAAGAAGGTTATACAGTGGATAAAATATACTAAAAGTAATATACTAATCAATGCACTTTCAAAATTTCATGTTACATAAAAGAAACACACTTCTATTTTTCACATAGAAATGTGTTTCTTGTTTTTTATAAACATTTAATTAGATCAACTATAAATATTTTATATAAGTTTGGTTTCACACTGGCACAAATAATTTAATCTTTCTATCTTAAAATTTGAAAGAGCCAATATTTCCGGCCAAATCTTAACCATTTGGTAAACCTTTGTTTTTCTCTCTTCTATCAGTTTTGACCAAGGTACAAGTGCTGGATCAGTTTTTTGAGTAATATCTTTAATTTCGCCATATTTCCAACCACTTTTTTTTCTAAGACGATAGAACCTTGTATATTCCTTTTCAGCTAAAATATCTAATTCTTTAATTGTAAATTCCTTAAATGTTGGTTTTTCTTTGACAGAAACAACGTCGTAATTAATTTCAAGTAAAGTGTTAGGAATACTTTTGGCTCCAATACGGTTGGGGTTTTTAAGTTCTTCGCTCAGCTCTTCCCATGTCAAATTAATATTCCCATTTCGACTACCGCTTTCTTCAGCAATGAGTCCAACCCGTTCATACATAGCAATTGCAAGACTTTCAATTTTTTCACTATAAAATGCATCATGCATTAAATGGCGTAAAAATTGATCTTCATCTACATGTAGTTTTAGCTGTTCTTTAGAAGGCAAATGAGATTGTTCCCATTTCCTAGCATTAGTTAACATACTCATCTCAAGTATTGCTTCCATTGACCTAGATTCATGTTTATATCTAGGGATTTTTAGAAGCGCCCTTAACACTCCATTATCAATTTGAGTCTCCCCGTTATCATTTATAAGATGTGGTACTTTACGCTCTAGGAGTGAACGAAGTAGCATAGCCCTTCTAATAATAAATAACTGGTCTCTCTTGTCATCAGTTTGATTTGGTCCTAGAATATTTACGTAACCTCTGAGCCTACTTATAAAATCAGGACCTTTTGCACTTTTAAATTCAAGTGAAAACTGTTTTTGATCTTTTTCACCTTCAAGTTCTTCTCCACAAAACCCGCTAAAAGTACTGCTTGTTCCACCAGCAAATACAAAAATAGCTTTTCCAATAGGGTGAATCGAATCCCCTTCTCTAAATAGGCCATCCTGCATTGGTGCTAAGAAATATTTTAACCATCCAAGTTTTGCTTCGAGAGCTGAATCAAATTCATCAAAAAATACTAGAGGAATTTTATCCCCAAGCGCAATGTCTCGCACCTTGTGAAAGGCATTTACCAAATCTAGTGGTGAACTAAATTGAGATAAATTAAAATCTATTTTTTCAATTAGATTCGATGCTATGCTATTAGCTACTTCGAGGATACCAAAAGATTTTCCAGACCCTGGAGTTCCAAATACTGCAATGCAAAGAGGCCTAACTGTGTTTTTAGTTGACATATACTCAAGCATAAGATTTTTAATACTCCTATAGCTTTCTATTTCTGCCTTATCAACTGTCGTTAACTTTCCAAACTGTGCTATTGGTATAAATTTAAGCGCATTGTCTACTCCATTTTTAACAATATCATAAGCTATTTCTTCTAAATTAGTAGAGCTTTTATCCTTTAAAATGTACCAACAAGCACGACAATTAAGATTAGGTGATGAAGGAACTACTACATCTTGGACATTCTCCCTAAGTATAAAATCATCTTCCTTTTCAACAAATATAGAAGGGCTTGGGAATGGAGATTCGCAGGCGTTCTCACCAAATGCCTCTATAAAATATTTTTGAGCAGAAATAGTACCTTGACGTATACCTGTGCTTATTGATTCAGATAACTCCTCATTATCTTGATTGCCTGTTACAATGGAGCTTGCAAGGCCCGCAACAAATGCGGATGTAAGCCCGTACATTTTACCTTGGCTTTCTTTAATAAAACCTCCTTCAAATTCATATGGGAGGAAATACAATCTAGTTTCATGTGTACCTCCAGTCTTATAGTATATTGCACCTTCAAGACCAATAGGTACTATAAGATGATGACAATTTGAAAGAAACTCAAGACTCGGATTATTGTTAATTTGCCAAACAAAATCTTGAGCTGTTCTTTCCCAAGATAGACTTTTACTTATGTTAACACCCTTAGATCTTAAATCATCAACATTTATAATTACTATTGTCTTTTCGTTATGAATTTTTTGGAGGTGTTTCCAAAGTTCACTAGAATCAATAGGATTATTCATTTTATATAATATTATTGGTGTTGAATCTGGCGACTTTAATGCTATAGGCCAAAATTCTTCATTAGAATTAAATCCATTATTCTCGTCATCTAATATAATAATATCAGCTTTAACATCATCGCTAATAATCGGAAGAAGTCTTGACTGTCCAGACTGAGGTCCCGTAAATCCCATAAGTCGGCTTATCCTATAGACTTTTTTCTTATTGTTTTTATCATCAAATACAGGAAAAAGCTCAATCTGGGCAGTAGAACTCAGAAACTCTCCTTGCCTAATTGATTCAATGTCACCCAGCTGTGGTGAAAACACAGTTTCTCCTGTTGAAAGCGATACTAGTTTTGATAAAAGTAAAGCTCCACCTGGTTTTGTGTCAGTAAACATGTTTAATTGAGTTTGCCAATTGAGGCCTTTATCACTTTGAGGGTATGTTATCCTTTGAACAAAATTTACACATATGTCCCCTGATACTACGATTTTTATTTTCTTATTTTTCATATTTAAACTCCTATTGTTATCTTATTTATTAGTAATACTTAAACATTATCCATCTCTTATATGATATTCGAAAGATACTATAAATATCAGAATATTTATTTTTCATTCTATCATTCTTGACCATCTTTTTCAACATTGTATATTATTTATCTTGATTTAAAATAGTAACTTGTAAATAGAGGACTTCACCTTCTATATGTAGAATATGTTTTTAAAAGGGGATGAATTTATGCCTAATAACTCTGATTCGAAGCATTTAACTGACAATAAAAAATCATCTAAAAGTGACTATGTTTTATCTAATGAGCAATTAAATTTTTTAACTATGTTAAAGAAATGTGGTACTCAGCCTTTTGATACTTTTGGTGATAGAATTGGTAATATAGAAGCTGAAAAACAACTAAAAGAAATGCATATAGAAGGTTTTCTCACTTACACAGGCGTAGGTGCTACAATAACTGAATTAGGTTTAGAGCAAGTTAAAGGTAGAGACACTTATTTCTTTTAACTCCCAAAATTAAAAAGAAGTAGCCGCATAATTTCGATTATGTAGCTACTTCTTTTTAATCCTTATGAGAGAAACATATATTTTTAATCTTTCTTACATATAGTTTCCATTTGTTTCAAAGTGACCTCATTTTGCGGATGAAATTCATCGCTTTCCATATATTTAACAATACTATAAAGTAGTTGTTTAGCAACAGGCCTATAGGTTATATTTTTTTCCAAATCAATACTGGACATAATTAACTTTCCAGGTCCAACCACTCCTTCAAATAACAATCCTATTTTCCTGTTTTTATTCCAATCATCAATAACTTGTATTAAAGGTTTTAGCCCAGTTGAAAAATCATTTAATACTAATGGTTGTGAAGAATTAATCAAATCAAACCAATGCCAATTAGTGTGATTGTCAGTTACAAAATTATTAAACACCGGGTTTTTCGGATCGCATAATATTCCTAGTGTATGAGGTTTTTGACCATTAGTCCATTGAGTATTCCAGAATATAGATGTAAACCCTAAACCTACTTCATTAGTTTTAAGTTCTTGCTTGCTTGCTAAAAATAGTACATTTCTCCCTGCTTCTAATTGAAGAAAAGCCTCATTAATTGAATGCGCTATTATTATATCATTAGGTATTTCTATATCAATTTTTTCTTCAAATACCCATATACTCCAGCTATTAATATACTTTGTCCCTTTTATAGCTACAGTTATTATAATTTCTGAAGGAGTTGTTACCCGTTGAAGTGGTAAATTAATTTTCATCACCTTAATATTATTACCCACCGGAATCACATTCGGCTTTAAATTTCCGCAAGTTATAATCAATCCATCTTTATATGCGGCCGACCATTCTACCTCGACGTTTTTTATAGGACCTGATCCAAAATTAGCAATCTCAATATTGCCTTCAAATGTTTCACTGTTTTTCCATACTACTTTTTCCATTCTAAGCAGTGGAACAGTCTCACAAGAAAATCTACTATATTCCTCACCACTCACATACCCCTTGCTTTGCCAAAATGCATCCAGCACCCCTACCAAGGCAGTTCCCTGTCCAGGAAAGTCTGTTAATCCTAGAAGCTGAAATCCGCCAAATCCTGGTGTGCGAAGGGCAGCTTCAATATCAGCTTTATATAAGATTGTTTGTAATTTCCCAGATGCTAAAAGAAAATCTTCTTTTTGATTAATTATATTATTTTTTAAAAGAGAATCTTGTGCCATTTGAAAGTTACGTGGTTTTAATACACCCTTATATTTATCTATTTCGTTTAAATTAGGGTATGCACACCATTGTCCAATCTCATGTGAAACAATTGGAACCTTGCATCCAGCTATTGCATCACTGAAATCAAACTTCGAATCATAAGGGTTTGCATTTAATCTACCATTTAACTGCGCTTCCCAATCTTGGCAACGTAATACTTCTTTCCTATTTTTTAAACAATGGTAATTATTTTCTGGGATTTCAGGCCACCCAGCTGTACCAGTATATAAGCGCCTTGAATCTTTTCCCTTCCAATAAGCTACTATCTTTGACAAAAATTCAACTTGATTTTCTCCAGAGGGTTCATTTCCTACAGCTAACATACAAAATGAGGGATGGTTTCCGTATTCTTTAAGTATCCTATCTCCCTCTTTATAAATAAAACCATCTAAATTAGTATCCGCTCCTAATACTGTCCACACAGGAGTCTCAATTTGCAACATAAATCCTGTTATATCAGCTGCGCTAAACGCTGCTTCTGGTGGACACCATGAATGAAATCTTATATGGTTTAAGCCATATGACTTTGCTGTATTAAAAATATTTAGCCAAGTTTTTAAATCTACTGCTGGATATCCAGTAAGTGGAAATACACAACATTCTAAAGTCCCTCTTAAAAACGTAGTCCTACCGTTAATAGTAAATTGAGTTTTTTCAGTCTTAAATTCTCTCATTCCAAAATCAATTATTGTGTTATCTTCAAAATTATCTTCGCCTTTAAGGCACAGGTTTAATTTATAAAGCGCTGGTGAAAATTCATCCCACAGATTAATGTTTTTTCCAAGGTCGTAATCAACCTGAATTATTTTAGTTTGATTAGATACATTAAACAAAACACTTTTGCATGGAATTTCATAAATATTATTAGAATTCCAGGTTTCGGCTTTAATTAATATCTCTCCATTTATTTCTTTATTAGAATTATTTTCAACTGTAATATACACTTTAACTGATTTCTCACCTATGTTAGGATACGCCTCTACATCTACTATTCTCACTTTATCATAGATTTTAAGTTGAATCTTTCCTATTATTCCATTCCAATTAGTTTGAGTTTCCATTGTAACAGAATGTGCATCTTTACCTACATTATACTTAATACTATTGTCAACTCTTATAGTCAATAAATGTTTTCCAACACTCATAAAATTACTAACATCTAGTTGATGTGGTGTACATAAACTATCATTCATCCCTACTTCAATACCATCTATCCATACCTTGGTTTCCCAGTGGCAACGTTCTAAAAATAATATAATGGTTTTATTTATACATTCCTCACCAATTTCAATTTGTTTCTCATATAATGCGCCACCAATATATTGATGTTCTTTGCTTAGGCGATGTGGGTCTTTTATATTGTTTTCCTCGCCATAACCCGCCTCATCTGTTGACCCAGGTAGATGTATGCTCTTCTTCAAATTTTGTTGATTTTCCGAGTCTAACTTTAAACTCCAATTTCCTGCTAATGATATAATCTTTTTCATAATTCCCCTCCTGATAAGGACATAGTAATTTACATGAACTATTTTACAAATATTGAGCAGGTACTTTTCCCTCTCTAACTGGATAGGTAGGAATTATTATATCTTGCTCCCACATTTTAACATAGGAATTTTCATTACTCATATATCATCGCTCCTTTATATTCTTGCAACACGTCTACTTTAAGTATATTATATAATTATAAAGAGCGAAATTCATTACTAATAATTGCTTAATAGTTTATAAATCTTGCTCTTTTTATATTTAAAGGTTTGGGATAATAAAATATGTATAAAGGGGAATTAAATATGTATAAAGAAGAAAAAGGAGTTCTTAAGAATTCACAAACTTTTTTTCATACACCAAGCAACATGGCTAAAAATATGTTCTTTTATTTAAAAGTCGTCGGCCATTTTTTTTGCACCACCGATTATAAAGTAGAGCGGAGCGACTATAGTAATTTTCTTTTAATGTACATAAAAAAGGGCACTGGCCTTGTGTCATTTGATAACAAAACCTATGTAGTTCATGAAAATGACATTATTATTATAGACTGCCATAAATCCCATACGTATTCCTCTGATAACTTTGAAACTTTATGGATTCACTTTGATGGCTCTATGAGTAAGCAATATTTTGACCTACTTTATCACCGCTATGGCTGTGTTTTCCACTTATTGCAATCAACTATTATACCTAAATATTTAAATATAATTCTAGATTCTTTTAAAAGTAATATAATACCTAACGAACCTTTAGTTTCATGTTATATTCAAAGGATGCTTACAGAACTACTTTTAATTTCAACCGATACTAATAATAATGGCAATAGAGACAATCCTGTAATAAAGATTATGGTCTTTATCAAAGATAACTATAAAAACAAATTAACCCTGGAAGAATTATCTTCAAAGGTTAATTTAAGTCTCTTTTATTTCAGTCGAATATTTAAAAAAGAGTCTGGCTACACTCCCTATGAGTACATAATAATGATTCGCATAAATGAAGCTAAAAGACTTTTAAAAAGCACTCAACTTTCAATAAAACAAATTGCATTTTCTACTGGGTTTAACAGTGAATCTAATTTTGTTACATGTTTTAAAAATAATAGCAACGTAACACCTAAAGAATTTAGAAACACGCCTTTTTAAATTATTATTTTTCAGCAGTCTTAATTATATGCTCTGAATTTACACCTTTTAAGACTATAGCAAATCCTATGCATATCAGACACATAAGAGACATAATCCTGTATATCGCAAAAATACTTATATGTTCAAGCAACAATCCACAGCCTATGTTTCCAATAAATGCTCCAAGTCCACTTGCTGCTCCGAAAAACGTCATGGAAGACGTTTTCATTTTTCTTGGAGTAATAATATTTAAATATTCCAGTGCTGCCATAAAAAATAGTGGGAAAGTGATGCCTTGCATTACTTGAATAAGTATTACATAAACATAAGATGTACATATAGAATCTAAAAAATAACGAATAGTAAAAAGTAGCATTCCAACGATAAGCAAATTAAGTTCGCCATGCTTTTTTAAAAGGTTTTTCCCAAAGAAAAATATAGGTAATTCACTCATAGCAAGAATAAACCATAATATCCCAAGTTGTGAAACATCTCCCCCAGTCTCTTGTATAAGCAAAGAAATATAGCTGCCATTGCTTCCATTGGCAATATTTGCGAATATGATAGAAACTATAAAAATAAAGAATCTTCTATCCTTTATTAAACTTGTGATATCGGATAAATCAATCTTTTGTGGCGTAGTTGTACCCTTAAAGTCTATACTAACCACAATCATAGCTCCAATGAACATGATTATAGAATATAAAAAGAAAGCGCTATTTATACCAAAGTATTTAATTATTTGACCCAGAAGCAAAGCTACAATAGCAAACCCTAGTGATCCCATAAGTCTTATTCTTCCGTATTGTATATCTTTATGATGCTCCATGATTTCATAAGTATACGCATCAGACACTGATAAAAGAGAACTTTGAAAACTTAATAGTAAAGCTATACTAAATAAAATATAATAAAAGTTCTTGGCAAAAACAAAATTGTAAACTGAAATACAGCTTAAAATCATTGTGATTAACATTGTTGTTCTTTTGTTTAAATACTTATCAGTTATAACTCCCCAAATCGGCTGAGTCACGACTCCGGTTATAGATGATATAGCAAATGCAATACCTATTTGCGTATAACTTAGACCTCTGAGTTGAAAGTAATATGTTAAAAACGGGGAAAAACAAGCTAGAGCTCCAAACTCAACAATATATAATGATTTTAATTTTAGAGATAATATGCCATTCTTCATATTTATTTAACCCTTCCTTTTAGCTATAATGGTTGATGTATTTTATATGACAAAATTTTATCTGTACCATATATTAATATATAGTACAGATTTATTGCTTCATAATTTATTATTTATTAACTTTACTTTTCTATTACAGATTCAATAAACTTCCCATTTTCATAGAATAATTCACCGTCTGCATAAATCTTTCCACCATTTCTCATATCGCAAAGCATATCCCAGTGAATAGTCGATCTGTTTAGTCCACCAGCCTCAGGCATTGAATCGCCAATAGCCATATGAATCGTTCCACCAATCTTTTCATCAAATAACATATTTCTTGTAAAATCCTTAATTCCATAGTTAGTGCCTATCGCTACTTCCCCAAATCTAGATGCTCCTGCATCCGTTTCAAGTAATGCTTTAAGTAAGTCCTCACCCTTTGTAGCAGTTGCATTGATTACCTTTCCCTTTGCAACCTCTAGAACTATACCTTGAATCTCTTTCCCCATATATATTCCTGGGAAACTAAAGGTAATTACTCCATCCACACCATCTTCAACAGGTGATGTAAATATCTCGCCGTCTGGGAAATTTACTTGTCCATCACAATTTATCCACTTTCTCCCTGATATATTTACTTTAATATCTGTTTCTTTCGAAATAAAATGTAATTCTTTTTTAGTATCAAGGTATTTAACCCCTTTTTCTTGCTGCTCACTTACCCTTTTCCACTGGGCTACAGGATCTTTTGCATCTAATAATCCGGCTCCATAAACAAAATCCTCATAATCACTCAAACTCATTGAAGCTTCCTGGGCATCTGCATATGTAGGAAATTGTGTACCGCACCACCGTAAAGTGCCATTCCCCATTTTCTCGGAATATATTTTCCTCCAGCTCGCTGCTCCTTGGGAAGACATTTTAAATTTTTCAACATCAATTCTTGAATTAGTTTTTGTATTTCTACCTCCCCAAGCTGATATCCAAACATCTGCCTTTTCAAGCATAGTTTTAAAAAGCGTATTTTCCACCAAAAGCTGCTCCTCACTACTGTATTTAAGTATCATTTCTGATACTTCTTGAGACGAAAGCACGGTTTCGACATGGGCGCCAGCCTTAACTGCTTCGCGCACTACCTCTACCATCCAAGGTCTTGCTACCTCATCACAGGATACGAATACAAAATCGCCTGGTTTAACTTTGGTAGAATAATTAACAAGTAACTTTGCAAGTTTATTAAGTCTTTGATCAGCCATTTTTAATTTCCCCTTTCTCTTTGCCTCGCGGGATAACTCAAGGGTGATGTTTATGCCTTATCAAGTTGTCCATTAAAGTATATTATACATACATATTACCAAATGTTAACTAGATATCCTAATTAAATTTCACATAAATCAATTAAAAAAAGAGATGCCTCCTTAAATGATATTAAAATCATTTAGAGGCATCTCTTTTATTTACTAAACCTATTAATTTTCTATAAGTTATCCACTTATTTCAACGGTTTCCTTACTGTTATACACATTTATATCTAACTCTTTCAATATCTTACTTGAAACTAATCCTGTCACCATTGAATCACTAACATTAAGAGCTGTTCTAGCCATGTCAATTAGTGGTTCTATAGCTATTAAAAGACCTGCAAGTCCTACAGGAAGTCCCATAGCAGATAGTACAGTTAAGGCTGCAAATGTTGCGCCTCCCCCAACTCCCGCAATACCGAATGAACTTATTGCAGTAACAATTATAAGTTTAATTAAAAATGCTGGTGCTAAAGGATCTATTCCAACAGTTGGTGCTATCATTACCGCAAGCATTGCTGGATATATTCCTGCACAACCATTTTGTCCTATTGTTGTTCCAAGAGTAGCTGAAAGATTGGCTATTCCCTTTGAAACACCTAACTTATCAGTTTGTGCTTCAATATTTAGAGGGATTGTACCTGCGCTTGTTCTAGAAGTAAAAGCAAACATTAATACTGCTGCTGACTTCTTTAAATAAGTTAATGGGTTTAATCCATTAAATGCAAGTATTATAAAATGTATAACAAACATAATTAATATAGCTACGTATGAAGCCAAAACAAACTGCATTAGCTTTGCTATTTCTGCAAAATCACTTGTAGACACCATTTTAGTCATAAGAGCTAATACTCCAAATGGAGTTAACCTAAGTATTACCGTTACCATTCTCATAACCACATCATGTAGCGCGTTTAAGAATTTAATAAAGGTTTCTGCTGATTCTGGCTTCTTCTTTTTAATTGCAACAGTTGCTATTCCAAGAAATCCAGCAAAGAAAACTACTGATAAAGTTGCAGAACTTCCTTGTCCTGTTAATGAAAAGAAAGGATTGGTTGGTATAATTTCAACTATCTGATCTTGAACAGTAGTTGCTTTAAACTCGGTTAGTGACTCATCAAGTTTTTGTCCCTGCTTAACCTGCGCTTCACCAGCTTGTATTCCATTAGCATTTAATCCAAATGCACCGGCTGTAAAAGCTCCTACAGCTGCTGATATTGCTGCTGTTATTACAAGAACAGCTATTATTGTTCCTGCTTTCTTTCCTAAGTTTTTAGAGTTTTGATTAATAATTGCTGTTGAAATTGACACAAATATTAGTGGTATAACTATCATTTTTAGAATTCTCACATAACCAGTTCCAATGATACTAAACCAATTGTTAGCCTCAATAACTACAGGACTTGTTACCCCGTAAGCTAATTGGAGAACAGCGCCATATAGAATTCCTACAACAAGAGCTGTTAAAACTCTCTTAGTAAATGAGAGATGTTTTTTCTGCATCCATACTATTCCATATACCAAAGCAAGCATTATAATAATGTTTAAAATTACGTGTAAAGTTGTGTTCATTTTATTTACCCCTTTAAGATTATTTATTTTTTATTACAATTAATGTTTTATTTAAAACCCAACACATAGTATTCCTATATGTATTTATTTAATAATACCACCACGCGAGCGCCTTGTCAATAGTATCATCTGATAAGTGTCTTGTCAATAAACCCTTTCCTATTTATCTAATCTTATCACTATTGTATTATTATATATTTTTTATAATAATTTTTGAGTTTAATTAATTGTAGATCTATTAACCTTACTTACGCAAAAAAAAGATAGGAAATCCTATCTTTTTTATTATGCTTTTTATATTAATACATTATTTATATAAAAGTTTTAACACTTTCATTCGATTTCATCTTAAACATACCAATTAGAAAAAATGCCAATGCAAATGCAATAAGTACTCCTAGTATTGGCACAATTGCTCCAAAACTTTTCCCATTTTGTAACTGTTTTATCGCCTCGAGTGTCCAAGTTTGAGGTAAAAATTTAGCTATCTGCTGCATAGTTTTAGACATCGTTTCAATTGGCCAAAAACACCCTGAAAGCATGCAAGTCGGAATTATTATTAATGTTGCCATTGTTCCTGCCTGAGCTGTTGTGGTTGAAAAAGCAACTAATAAAATACCTAGAGTTACACAAACAAATCCAAACATAACGAGTATTGCAACGAGCTGCAAATCAGGCACTCCAGTAGTTAACTTCAAAATATACTTAGAAACGTATACTACTAAAATTGATTGTGCTACCATTATGCACATATTTGCTAGAATGTTAGCTCCGATATATATTTTGCTACTAACTGGGGTCGTAAATATTCTAAAATAAGTTTTTTCTTTCTTCTCTTTCAAAATAAGACCTGATGTAGTAGTTGCTCCTTGAAGCATAAGCATTATTAGAAACCCTAAACTTTGAATAGTTTTTAATTTATTACGTGATTCATCCTTCACTAAGTTTGTATTAACTGTAAGAGTCTGAACCTTAAATCCTTCGTAAAGTTTATTAAAGGTTTGTATATCTCCACCAGATGCCTTGCCTAACATCATAAGACTTTTCACATAATAATTCACATAATTTTGTACCCAAGCTGTGACCTCTTGACCTTTAATTGCAGTTATTTGTATTTTACTTATTTCCCCCGTGTGAACACTTTCATCAAAATTCAAAGGAATTGTAATTACACAATCAACCTTGCCCTCTGCTACTAAATTATTTATATCTTCTTTTTTAACTTCTTGAATTTTAAATTTACCCTGCCCATATAAAGCATTAACAAAATCTTTAGCTATTACGCCCTCTGTATTTTCATTATTTAAGCCTACTCTAATCGTTGAATTCATTGAAGAATAAGCAGTCATAACAAATATAACAATTAGAACCGGAAGAATTAAGTACACTACAATGTTGGACTTTTTTCTAAAAGTAATTTTTAATATATTAAATGCTAGTAAAAATAAATTTCTCATATTATACATTCTCCTTTCTAAATAACAAGGAAGCGATAGTTAGAAATATTACTGCTATACCTAGGTTAATTAAAATTGTAAAAGGAACCTTGCCATAATTATTATTATAAATTACATCAAATATAGATCGATTAACCCATCTTACTGGCGATAAATAAGTTATTGCTTGAAAAGTCTTGCCTCCAAGACCATCTACAGGCATATAGCTTCCTCCCAGGAATACCATTACAGGTATCATAAAATTCAAAATTCCATTTGCTACATTTTCGTTTTTAAAAATAAAACCAAGCGCAACACCTAAGCTTATTACCATTACTATTTGAGATACAAATATTAGTAATACAGTGAAAATATCATTACCCCAATTTGCGCCAAGTACATATTTACTAAACAAAATAACAATAGCAATCTGTAGAATTGTACATATAACTCCCCCTATTGTTTTTCCAATAAGAAACTCATATTTTTTTACAGGACTTATCAAAATCCTATCCCTGGTTTTTAAATTTTTTTCACTTGCAATTCCAAATAGTCCTGTCATTCCTGCATACATGATTATGAGGGCTATTTCTGCAATTGTATAATAATCTAGCGAAGATGGCTGAGCTGATTCATTTAAAGAAGTAATTGTAGAATAATCCGCATTAGTATCACTTAGCAAACTATTAATTATCTGCGGATTCACTTTGCTAATATTCATAATTACATTAAACTCCTGTACATAGGTGGATAGTATACCTTCAACCATACCTGCCTTAAGGCTTTCTAATCCACTCTTATAAAATTCTATTTTATTATTTGACTTCATTTCTATAATTGCATCGTACTCACTAGATATTACTTTTTTCTTAGCAGAATCCATGTCATCCATTTTTGTGAATTCTATTTTAAAATCTTTTCCCTTTTCTATAAAACTACTTCTAAAACTATCTGAAACAACTCCCTGCGCTTCAATTCTATATAAGACTTTAGGTACACCAATATCAATATTACTAGTAAAGTCTGACTTAAGTGCTGCACCCAGCACAACTATTAATGCTACTGGAAATAATATCATCATTGCCATTGATTTTTTGTCCCTAAAGCTGTGTTTTACTTCCTTTATAATCATAGAAATAATATTCATTTTTTCACCTCTAATCCCTTAATTTTCTGCCAGTTAATGTTAGAAAAACAGTCTCAAGGTCTGGCACTTTATTTTCAATGTTTTTAATAGGTATAACATTATCCGTAAAATACAGAATTATCTTATCCAAATTATTAATTTCCTTTAAACTATCAATTTTGACTATATTCTCATTTATGGAAACACCCGTGACTCCCTTAATTTCTCTTAAATCTTCTTCTTTTATTACACCTCCATCAATAACTGTAACCTCCACAGTGTTTTTATCTGTGACAATAGCTTTGAGTTCTTCCTTAGTGCCTGTTACAATGACTTTTCCATGATCAATAATGCTTATCATTGTTGAAATTGCTTCTACTTCTTCCATGTAATGAGTTGTATATATAATAGTACATCCTCGCTCATTTAATTTCTTTACAGATTGGAGTATATGATTTCTTGATTGCGGATCAATACCTACTGTAGGCTCATCCATTATTAAAAGCTTAGGGGTGTGAGCAATTGCACATGCTATATTTAGTCTTCTTTTCATTCCACCTGAGAAACTTGCAGGATAACTCTTAGATTTATCACTAAGTCCAACAAATTCTAAAGCTTCCTCAGCTTTTACCTTTAACTCCTTACCTTTAATTCCATATAAACTTGCAAAAAATTTAACATTTTCGAGGCAAGTTAAATCCTCATAAACTGCTATGTCTTGAGGAACTACACCAATATTTTTCTTTGTTATATTTGAATACTTCTGATTATCTACGCCAAGTATTTCAATAAACCCTTTTGTAGTTGTAATTAAACCACAAATCATATTAATAGTCGTACTCTTACCTGCTCCATTAGGTCCAAGTAATCCATAAATTTCTCCTTCCTTAATAGAAAAATCTATATCATCAACTGCAGTAAATTCTCCAAATTTTTTAGTTAGTCCTTTAATATTAACAATATCCAAATTATTGCCCCCTAAAACTTTATTATCTACTATACTTTTATTATATAAAAAAAAGACTTCTATTATAAGTATAGAAAGTCACCTTCTTACATGACAAAAGTCATATTTATTTTCTTCCACCTTTTAAATAATAAATAGCAATCTGTGTTCTATGTTCAAGGTTTGTTTTACTTAAAATAGAAGTAATGTAATTTTTCACAGTCCCTTCAGATATAAACAATCTTGCTGAAATTTTCTTATTTGATAATCCATCAGCTATCGCTTGCATTATCTCTATTTCTCTCCCAGTAAACAACTCCCTATTCAATTTACTACTATTATCACTATCTATCCCTGCAAGCACCTTATCTATTATCCCTTCCTGCATGACCATATTCCCACTATATACTACCTTTATTGCAGCTTTAATTTTATCTGGAGAATTATTTTTTAAAATATACCCTCTGGCGCCATAACGAATTGCTGCATTTATATAATCGTCTTCATCAAAGGTTGTAAGGATGAGGCATTTCGTTGAAGTCTTTATAGCAATTTCTTTTATAGCCTGCACACCATTTAAAATCGGCATTCTTATATCTAAAAGGGCTACATCCACTGAATTGTTTAAGCAATATTCTATTGCCTCTTGTCCATTTTCCACGCAAGCCATTACAGTAAATTCTTCGTCCAGTCCTATTATTATTTTTAGGCCTTCTCGAATAAGCAAATCATCATCAGCAATCAAAATCTTAATCGGCAATTTTACACCATCCTTATATTAAATCATCTCCTGCGGAGCTGAAATGTCGTTAAACTTTATTCCCTAACTTAATTTTATAACCTTACTAAATAGGTAGTAATATAATTACTGAAAACCCACTAGAACCATCAAAAATAACTTTTCCATTTATGTTCATAGTTCTTTCTTCTATTCCAGATAACCCAAGGCCTTTTTCTATTCTAAAACACCCTATGCCATCATCCTTTATTTCTACTTTAAGTAAAGTACTAAGCACTTCTACACTTACTTTAACATTATTAGCCTGGGAATATTTAATTATATTAGTAAAAACTTCTTGAATATTGTCGTAAATAACTTTCCACATAACATAAGTGATTTTCTCCAAATTTTTGCTATAATATAAATTTGAATCTATTTTACCTTTACTTTTAAACTCATCTACAAGTAGTTTTATCTTGTTTATGCCTAACTGCTCAACTTTTGGCTTAATATTCTTCAATGTAAATCTTATACTTTCCATCCCATCTCTAAGTACATTTATTGTATTTTGAATAATGGCTTTACTTTGATTACTATCCTTGTCCATAATAAGTCTAGCAGCTTCTAGTTGCATTAGACTTCCTGAAATACTATGACCCAATTTATCATGTATTTCCTGCGCAATATTATTTCTTTCTAGCAACTGCGAGGTATATATAATCTGTTTCTTGTATTCCATTTTATTATTCAAATTTGATTGTAATCTATAGTTTTTCTCTTTAAGTTCATCATTCTTAATAGTAAGTGTTTCTATTTTAATTTCACTATTTAAAGTGAAATAATATGCTACTAAACTAAATAAAGAAAACCCAAAATATTCGCCTATTATACCACTATTGTTAATAATAAAAATCGATATTATTAATATAACCAAGATATATTTAGATTTTATCTTACCTCCGAACATCTCATAAAAATTTATTGGTACCAACATAAAAAATATAGGCGTAACAAAATAGTTGCAAATTAAAAGTTGAAAAATAGATAATCCTATTAGAATGACCTTATATCTTTTATTTGATACTAATGCCTTGCTTACATTAATAATCACATAAACAAGTAAAGATATAACCACAACATAGTTAATTTGATGAGAGTTAAAATCTCCATTTACTAAAAGGCTACCCACATAAATCAGAATTATTAATTTATTTAGCATTATAAATTTTTCCATAAAAACACCTCTACCTATTTCGAACTATTTAACTGCATATATGATGAACAGATTCCTTAATTACATTTAATGCATAGAGGTCAACAACTTGGCCGGGTGCGAAAACTGTTTCAGGAATATACGTATTGTCCATAATATTCTTTCTAAATAGCACCTCATACCAAGTTGCTGCTAATATATATCTTCCATAAACATAAGTCATATGAAAACCATCTCTACATAAAGACATACCACCTTTTTCATATATAAAGGGTTCCTTGCCCCTTACCTCTTGAACCACATCACCACACGGAATGATTTGTGCTTCCACTTTACCCGCAGCGCCAATATAGGCTTCACATAACCTTTGATACATTTCTTTCTGATTATTGTGGTACCGCCCGAAACAATCGTGTTTACTACCAGTTTCATAAGCCCAAGTTTGGTGTAATAACCGCTTTGCATTTGGTGCTTGTTCTTTTATATAATTAAAAAGTTGATTAATATATGGATAATAGGTTTCTGCTATTCCGCTGTCTGGGCTTGCCTGTTGCGTTATAACAAAATCCCACTTTTCTTCCTTAAGGGCATCTTTAATGGAAACATACTGCTCCGTAGATTTACCGTCTCTCTCATATAAATATAATTTTGCATCCGATTCTATGTTATGCCAATGCGTTTCTATAGAGCAGCCTCCAATATAGAGATTTACTACTTTCACATCAACTCCATCTGCTTTTGCTATCTTATGCAAATAATGAGTTGCATCCTCGGAAAAACTGTTTCCTATTGCTAAAATTTTAACCTGTTTCATAATTCAATCTCCTTCCTAAGTCTAATCTGATTATTTCATTAATTCATCAAAAATCCCTGCACAAGCGATGTTGTCTTTTAATGGAACAATATCACTTTCTATTTTGTTATTTCTGTACAACTCTGCAAAATGTTTAATTTCATAGATAAAACCATCTTGAAAATCGTCTTCAAAACATTCAATTAAATTATTCTCATTGTCATATATTTCTGCTTTTTTAGAACCTAAAAAATCGTACACTACGATCCTTCCACTTGTTCCATATATGATTGCGTCTCTATTTGTATTTGCTGTAATTCCACAACTAAGCGTTGCTAAAGCGCCGCTTTCAAAACTCATATTCATAGTAGTAAATTCATCCACGCCAGTTTTCCCAATTTTACGAAAACCATTAACCTCAGTTGGATTTTCGCCTATTATGCCAGTTGTAAATTCAATAGGATATACTCCAGCATCAAATAAACTACCACCAGCTAATTTGGGATTAAATAACCTATTCTCAGGATCAAATGGTACATTAAAGCAGAATGAAGCGTTAACTAATTTCACATCACCAATTCTCCCACTTTTTATCCACTCCTTTGCTTCCCTAAAAGCTGGTATAAATCTTGTCCACATTGCCTCCATTAAAAGCACATTTAATTTTTTTGATAGTGTTGTTAATTCATCCATATCTTTTTTATTTATAGCAATTGGTTTCTCGCACATTACCCCTTTCTTATTATTTAGACAAAGCTTAATAGCCTCAAAATGAAAATTATGCGTAAGTGCTACGTAAATTACGTCAACTTCATTATCCTTTACTAAATCAATATAACTATCATATGATTTTTTTGCTCCAAATTTATTTGCAAAAGCATCTGCTTTCGCTTTATCACTTGAAGCAACAGACACTAACTCCACTCCTTCAACAGTATTTAAAACCGAAGCGAACCTTGCAGCTATTGTCCCTAGTCCAATAATACCAAATCTAACATTCATAATTGTTCCTCCTCTTGAAACTAATATCATTAATTACCCGATTTCATATTCTATAACTTAAGGAAACTCCTCATTCTATCAACCTCTTCTTTGCTACACTCCAAATCGTTATAACGAGCTCTTTCGTAAATAGCTGTAGCTTCACTTATATTTTTTTTCAATATTTCTTTAACATTACTCTCGATTTCAATAGGGGTATTGAAATTATAAGCTGAAAACCCTTTTACCCTATACGATTTTATTAGCTTGTGATATATTTTTCTGATTTTTTTGTTGTTTGTAACATTAAAAGGGAGCTCTAGTTTGACTCTTAAACTAGTTGCCCTTTCTCTAATTTGCGTAACTACATCATCTAAAGAAATTACAAATTCTCTTTTCTCCCTTTTGTATGTTTTTCTCATACTCAAACCTTTATAAAAATTCTTTATATTAATAAAAAGATGAACTAACAAATAAATTACTACTACAGCTAATATAACATAAATAATCAGCTGCACTATATTTAATATAGCTGTAATCAAATGATTGCTCTCACTTTTGGCTCCTAAATCTTTTAGTGAATTAGTAAGGTTCTGCGGCTGAACATTTGCTGCTGGTTTAATCTTTTCAGCCTGTCCATCACTGGCCCTTGTAGCATTAAAAAAGGCTAAAATCTTACTTGTTAACATATCAAATAATTTATATAGTCCTATCTTATAGGCAAGCAAAATAAAAAATCCAATCGCTGCGCTAATGAATGCTATAGATCCAAGTTTTACCCTTGTCATCCTCTTTGAATATCCCTTAATAAACTCGCCTTCCCACTGCATAAAACATGCCATTCTGCTAGTGCATTCATATAAAATAAATGTTAATGCTACATTAATTGATGTTAAATTTATTAAACTCATCATGAATGATAATTTATAATTCATGGCAACAAAATAACATATTACCATTAAACCTTCACACCATACAAACGTGCTAATTTTATAAAATTCTATGACTTCACAACGCCTTTTTTTCATAGAAATAATAGAGCAAAGAATTATAGGTATCAAGAGAACTATTTTCTCTATTAGAGTAAATGAAATTATGAAAACAAAAAAAACTATAATAACATTAGCTAATAAATATTTAAAAGATCCTGTTATATTTCTTCTAATTACTGTAAATGCAAATACAGGTAATATATATAATAACCCTTTATATATTAGTATCGTATCCTTTGACAATATATTTAGTGTCAATGCCAAAGGCATGAAAAACGTCCAAAATAGCATCCAGTCCTCAGCTATCTCATATCCTATAGATTTATTTTTAATTACATTCATAAAGCTTTTACTTGTTTGTATTATATTTATTTCACCGTTCATACCTCGTCCACTTCCCATACAAATAGGTCTCTATGCTCATCTATTTCAACTTTTTCATTTTTTAGTTTTGGTAATATCCATTTAACATCAAACCTCTGCGCCCTTAATATATTTACCTGATCTTGCAGGTCTTGTCCATAATAGTGTGAAACTACCACCCACAAAGGAACTTTATTATGGCGTGCCTGCTCCTCTTTAAGGATTGTACTTAAATGCGCACAAACCTTAGTAGTATCTAATCTAGCTAGACTTTCATAAAAATTCAAATTTTGATTTATCCCATAAATAGGAGGTAAGTTTATTTGCTGACCTGTAATTAAGTCACAACCATTAGCCCGAAGTCCAACCTTCATGCCTTGCTTAAGATACGTTGTGACAATTGATGCTGCAAGTCTAATTGCCTCTTCAACAACATTTTCAGAATCCCACTGATTATATTTTTCAACATTCAGAAAAATAATAACCTCTTGTGATGCTGTAAAATCGTATTCATTAACCTTAAGCTGAGAAGTTTTAGCAGTGGCATTCCAATTTACAGCTTTTATGCTATCAAAAGGATGATACTCACGAATACCTCTTAATTGAAAAGGATCCTCCACGATGTTCCTTTTAGTTAAAACTTCACCAGTTAAGCTTTTAAATTTAACATTTAATTCCTGTGGTATTATTAATCTTGGATATACATAAATACTAGCTTTACTATCATATGAGGCTATAATTTTGT
>Ga0209123_1001465_pt1 | contig 23344 bp, 23 predicted proteins | sample BarGraIncu00431A_FD_184500 | JGI IMG/M metagenome (GOLD analysis project Ga0209123, IMG submission 184500) | Arctic peat soil microbial communities from Barrow, Alaska, USA - Barrow Graham LP Incubations 004-31A (SPAdes) (version 2) | ecosystem: Environmental > Terrestrial > Soil > Wetlands >...
CATTGGCCTCCGAAGCCATGTGCGCAGGTTCGATTCCTGCCGGGCACACCATTTGAGACTTCACGACTCCTAGCGTACATACAAGAGCATAAAACTAATTCCTATGCGTAAAACTCTAGACTACTCTAGGGTTTATTTTCATTCCCCTCGTAGAATGGAAGAGGGTTAATAGGATGGACTTAGGACACGCAAAGAGGATATAAAATATTTGAGGTAGTAACTGATGACCCCAACGATGGTTGGTATATCCTAAGCTGTTTTCCCAAGCTTATCTATGATAGACGATGAAGTTGGGTATGCGTGTAATGGTCATGGTGATTTATTCAAATACGGATTGTCCTCCCCGAATGTCCCCCAAAGGGGGCTGAAGAGGGGATAAAGTAGCCTTATTCGAATTTAGAGGAATTTTCACATTTGTATCGAAAATTGTTAATTGATGTAACAATGTCTGAAAGGAGGAACATGAGTTTATGAGATGTGGTTATTTTTTAGACAGTAGAAAAATGTAATGTCAATTAGAAGAAGTTTTTTCTGTTAAAAATGAATTTGCATTCAATACAATACAAGCAAATGAAGAAAAACAGCACTTAAAAGTAGAAATTTTCATGATAAATAACAGAATATTAAGTAAAAAAACAGGAAAGTAAACGTTGGTACTAATGGTCAAGTTCCTAAACCGGGAATTAATAATTTTATTGATTTATAATAGACTAAGAACTTATTTTAATATAGAGGAGAGAGGGAAATGACCTTTTTTGATAACATGAGAATGAGTCTTAAATTAAGTGTATTAATTATTATTGCATTATTATCTATCAGTGTAATGGGGTATACAGGGTATTATTATCTTCAACAATCAAATAATCAGATAAAATCCATGTATGCAGATCAACTCATTCCAGTTAAGCTTGTAAACGAAACTCGTACAAATGTGGCACGGGCGAATGAGGCGACACTGGAATTGATGCTCACAACGGATGAAAAAAAGAATCAAGAGTTGAAAAAAAGCATCGATGATATAGGAAAACAATCAAATGATAATTATACAGAACTTGAAAAGTTTCGTTTAGACCCTAAAGGGAAGGATTTATTGTCGAAGACTCAAACGTCGAGGTTGAAATTTCGGGATGCTAGAAAACAGGTTCTGGAATTAGCAAGTCAGAATAAAAATGCGGAAGCATATGTACTATATATTAGTAATGTAAATCCATTAGCCATTGAATTTTTGAGTAATCTACAAAATCTTACTTATTATTTTTCTAATTTAGCGGAAAAAACAAATGCAGATAACCAGGCAGCATTTGAAAAAGCTATGCAAATTACAGTGGGTATACTGGTACTATCGTTTATAATGCTGGGAATGAGTGGATGGTATATTACTAAGATCATAACGAAACCCTTACATACAATAGTGCTGGCTTGTAAACAATTTGCTGCGGGAGATTTTCGTGATAAACCGCGGAAAGTTGTTCGGGAAGATGAAATTGGTCAAGTGGCCGATACCTTGGCAGACATGCGAACGGCCATCCGCGAATTGATGCAACATATTAATGATTCGGCGGAGCAATTGGCAGCCTCTTCAGAAGAGTTGACGGCTAGTGCTGAGCAGTCAGCTCAAGCAGCCAATCAAGTTGCCCAGTCCATTACGGATGTGGCGATTGGTGCAGAACAACAATTGAGTATCGCCAATAATGCATCTACGGTAGTACAACAGATGTCAGCTAGTATTCAGCAGGTGGCTGTCAATGCCAATATAGTTGCTGGGCAGACGGCTCAAGCGGCTGATAAGGCAAAGGACGGTAACAAGTCAGTGGGCAAAGCAGTCGCTCAGATGGTTTCTATTGAACAGACAGTTACCACTTCCGCTCAGGTAGTAAGTAAATTAGGAGAACGGTCGAAGGAAATTGGTCAGATTGTCGATACTATCTCTGGTATTGCTGGCCAGACGAACCTATTAGCGTTAAATGCCGCTATTGAGGCTGCCAGGGCAGGAGAACAAGGGCGTGGCTTTGCTGTGGTAGCGGAAGAAGTCCGTAAGCTTGCAGAACAATCACAAAATGCAGCCAAACAAATATCAGCACTAATTGGTGAAATTCAGGGAGATACTGACAAAGCTGTAGTAGCGATGAATGATGGTACTCGAGAAGTTAAGTTGGGAGCCGAAGTAGTCAATGCATCGGGAAGAGCATTTCAGGAGATCGCAGATATGGTAAACAACGTATCTGGCCAAACAAAAGAAATATCAGTCGCCATAGAGCAGATCGCTAACGGTAGCCAACAAATTGTTGGATCAGTAAATAGAATTGATGAACTGAGCAAAAAAACATCTGGAGAAGCACAGACCGTATCTGCTGCGACGGAGGAACAATCAGCATCAATGGAAGAAATAGCCTCATCTAGCCAGGCGTTAGCTCGTCTGGCAATGGATCTCCGGAAAGCTGTAGGTAAGTTTCAGATTTAGTTGAGATAGTTGGATGGGATATTATGGCGGTAGACTAACCAATCATTGCCATTGGTAGAAGAAAGGCGCGTCAGTGAGGAAAAGGGGTTCCCTTCCGGAGTTAAAACGCCAAAAAACAAGTAAAATTAGGTCAAAAATGGCACTACATTGTTAGTGCCATTTTCTCTTTATATGATTGAGTTTATTTAAAAGTGGCAATACTATTGGCAAGATGTTTTTGATTAAAATAAAACTATACATTAAATAATGTATAGCATATTTTAGACAAATTAGTACCTGCCAAAGTACCTGCCATATTTTTATTAAATGAATAATTAGAGGTGATTTTTGTGAAGTTTATACAACAGAAAAGATCAGAAAAAGTAAATTGGGTTATTTCGGAGCAAACTCGCTCCATTGTGGAGAACTACGCTAAGTTTACAAACTGCTCCGACTCTGAAGTGGCCGATTTATTTCTAAAGAACATTTTAAGTGATCCGGATTTCCAACATTATTTAAAAACACATCGCAGAACCAAGCGCATTATTGATCGTATTTTTTATGGTGATTCAGATATGAAGCTACTCTATGAATATAGTGATGGCTACCTAACGAAGTTGAGCGATTTGGCACATGATGATTTAGCTACTTATGATGAGATAGATATTGCAGCCTCTATGGGAAAAGATGTAACTTCACAGGTTATAGATAAAATTTAGGGAGGGCATTCATATGCCTACAAAACTAAAGCGTCTCCTGAAGCCAACAGAACAGGTTGTCAAAGTCGATTGTCCTCTATCTTTCGGCGAAATCAAGCAACGTCATCGTGACTACCATCGCCTATCGACAAAACGATTTTCCAGAAGAACCTTGAATGCATGGACACGACCAGCTAGCCTAACTTATTGTGGAAAGCAATATGAGATCGAGGTCAATTTTTGCGTTAATCCTTTTTGCCAGTAGTTGGGGCAGCCTCAAGAACCATTGGATTCTAAGCGAAAGCAACTATATCGGTACAGGCTCAGTGGTACAGGTGAGGGGCTAAATAAGAGTTACTTTGCTTGTAATGATGATAAGTACAACCCTCAAGGAGGATATGTCGCCAATGACGTGCCTACAGCGTTATCAAATTGGTCAGTTGCTAATGAAATTGCTAGGCTAGCTCGGCAGAATACAGTAGTTAATTGGGATTCAGATTATGATTTTCACTATGTTGGTTGCGACGATAAAGACATTACTCCGTTTAGTTCTCCAGAAACTTTTAGTGCTTATGGACTTAGTAAATCAAATTCTCAAAGGTGGAAATGCAACACCTGTAAAAAAATCACTAACACATTACCTGACCAAAATTCTTGCTATACTTATCGGCAAAAGCGAAATGAAATAATTGTAGCCTTTGCTGACCTGATTGTGCGAGGCATTGCTGTTAAAGAGGTATGCGGTCTTTTGGTATTGGGGTAAAGACCTTCTACAATAAGCTAGAATGGGTATATCGACGGTGTCTTGAATTTCTAGAACGACATGAAACTGAAAAATTGCAGGAGATTCAGATAAAGAATCTTTGGCTGGATACTGACTCTATGGTATATTTTCTCAATAATACCAAGAAGAAAGGGCACGGGGATAAGAGAATATTTAGAAAAGACGAACCTCAACTTAATACAGATATAGTGGCTACAGGGGACACGAAAACGCTATACATTTTCAGAGCTGATGTTGCTTACGACTGGACAGCTTCACTTGACGATATAGAACGTGATACGTTATTTTACAAAGATGACCACCTGCATGACTATGCCCGCAAGAACGCTCGATTGAGGTTTCAATATATACCGCAACCACCAACAAAAAATGATACCCAAAGCACGTCCGAATTTGCGATTGAGCGAAGGTCATTCGAGATTCGCGAGTCGTATGTGGATGGACTACACGTCAATTCAACATACACGGCTATCGCGCACTTTTGGCTTCTCAAGAAATTACTAAATGTTAAAGAATGGAACTTTGTTACAGATAATGACCCCTCCCTAACAACGGCCATCTATCGGGTTTTTAGAAAAGATATTTTAGATGGATACGCTCATCACTATCTATGCAGCATTGACGAAACAAAAAAACGAGAACAAGCATATGCCGAGTTCCTATCTTATTCCGCTAAATTACAAAGTTGGGCTGCCCTTAAAGGGATTCAATTAAAAGGATATGAAGAATACAAAATCGCCTCTCTATATCTTCAAGAGGCGATTGAAAAAGATCCATTATATAAATAGATAGAAGTTAATAGGAAACAATATCCTGTTTTAGAAGGGACTCTTATTCAACATCCTATAGCGACTCGTGGCTATGGCTATTATAAAGTTGGCTGTACAACAGACCTTAGTATGTATGATGCCAAACATATCGCCAAACAATTGTTGCGTGTAAACAACCGAGCGACAGATATCTTCTTTGAAAAACTTCGACGCAAGGTAAATACTTTAGAGCGCCCTCTTGTTACTGCCAGCCCAGGAGAGAAATGCTATATTTACGCAAACTACAATCCTAGGTATGCTCAGTATCTTACGACCATTATGAGGACCTATCATAACTTCACTACACTCATAAAATCAAAAGACGGTCATAATGAAGAAACACCCGCTCAACGATTGAAGATTGCAAGTAAGTGCTATACGATTAGGGATATTCTTTACTTCCAGTAACTCAACGTAGAAAGTAATATTATAATGTCATAGAATATCCCCATGTGAATTGACCAAGCAACCTGCGAGTTTGTATAGCCACCAGGATCATTACTCGCACTCGCGTTCCTTCGACGTCCCATTGTCTGTGCCAAAATTGGTTCTATTTGTTAGACTATTATTTTGTTCAAGCGTCTTCACTGCCAGTAACTGGGGGTAATAATGGATTTACCTTAGTTAAGGTTATTAGGGTTTACGGAGTTGTCTTTGCTGCAAGGAGAAAATTAATGAATTGTCCAAACGTTTGGTTACTATCAATCTTAGTCTTATCATAATTTGACACATGAACAATAACCAACTTTTCATTTGGTATCACTACAATAAGCTGACCGCCAAGCCCGGCGGCCCGATAAGAAGACCCTCGCTTGTTATTTCTAACCCACCATAGGTATCCATAGTATCCGTCTTGCCCCGTTGATGAATAGCCTTTCGTACTCTCCTCTATCCAGTTTCGAGGGATAATCTGTTTATCCTCCCATTCGCCGTCACGTAAATAGAGTAGGCCAAATCTGCCCATGTCTCGGGCGCTCATTTTAAATAAATAGGCGGGATGTACCGAGACTGGTTCATAGAGGTAGTGGACGTCGTTTAGCGTGAAATCCTGCATACCAATCTGAGTAGCAATACGGGTGTAAAAGGATTCTCCTACTGTCTGGCCGGCACTCTTGTCTAAGATGGTCGCTAAGGCGTTAAAATCCCAGTTGTTGTAGTACCAGTGGGTACCAGGAGCGAAGCTTCCGCGGACTGGTCGGTCTTGCGTGCCAAACTCATAAGCAGCCTCATGATAAATACCGGAGCGGGCTCGCAGCAGGTCAATCACCTTAGCTTGTTTTTCCTGCTCAGTAAGGCCTCCTTTGTCGTCTATGCCCAACTGGTCCAGGGTAGCGTCCAGATTTATTTTGCCTTCATCTGCATAAATTCCGTATAAGGCGCTTATAAAGCTTTTCCTCACGGAATGCATATCACCTTTGCTTTTTGTATCGCCCCATTCCATTAATACCTTGCCATTATATAACACCATGCCGCCAATTGAATCAAGCGTACCGGCATAATCCCTGACTACTGCGAGTTTTGTAGCATCGAATCCCGCTTCCTCGGGATTAACAGTCTCCCACGTTGCTCCCGGAAAGTACCCTGTAGCAGCGGCATTGTTAGTCATAGCCAAGATGCATAGCAGACAGAAAATCGACAAAAACCTTCCCATTTTGGTCCCTCCCACCTATTTCCACCTTAGGGATATTCTATATTATTCATATATTCCCTCATTTACTCTTCTTTATAACCACTCATAAGTCCTTCTTCAATAATCTTTTCTATTTAGTTTCATTCGAACCCTATAAACAATAGACAAAGGTATAGAGGCGGTGTCTGCAAATAAAAAGATCTTACGGACAATTCCTTCTTTGGGAAATAATAAATAATACAATTTAATACCATTGCATAATAATAGCATATATGGTATCATGGCTCTCGTGATATCATATATTCAAAAGAAAGTATGGTATTTTAAACTTGTATAAATATGCAGTGAAAATTTGTTGCCAAAGTATATGTCAAAAAGCACCTAAAAAAGGTGCTTTTTTTGCATTTCAACTCCGGAAGTGAACCCCTTATCAGTGAGGACGGGCCTTTCTTAATTAGGTTAATCTACTTAAAGGTAGATTAAACGATAATGCCATTAAGAATATTTGATTGAGCTAATATCGAGTTTAAATTAATATTTTTTTGACAAAATCGCTAAAGAAAAGTAAAATATATATATAAAGAGTTCAATAAGTGATCATGCTTTTTACGCCCCACGGCAGAGTTCTTGCCGGTGGGCGTTTGCATTTGCCGGGGGCTGGTGAAATGACGGCCATCTATTGATAAGTGAGGTTTGATAATATGATTACAGTACGAGAAAAAGTTCGTTTTGTTGAAACGGATCTGATGGGTGTAGTACATCACTCCAACTATTTTCGCTGGTTTGAAATGGGGCGGGTGGAGTATCTGAGGGAGGCTGGTGTGTTGTTGACAGAACTCATGGCTGATGGAATTGTATTTCCGATTACTTCTGTTGACTGTCAGTACAAAGCTTCGGCTAAGTTTGATGATAGGATTGTCATTGAAACAACGCTAGCCGAAGTGTCGCCTGTAAAAATGATATTTGCATATAAAGTCATCAAGGAAGTCGACAACGTGTTACTAGCAACGGGTTCGACGCAAAATGTGTTTACTGATAATAACGGTAAAATCATTCGCCTCGCTAGCAAATATTATAGTAAATTGCAGACCAGCATTGCAAGTAAACAGTAGAAAAGGTATATAATAAATTATATTTAGATAGAATATTTTCGAGGGGGTGCAGGGATTTGAGCAATAATGCACCGATTGGTGTTTTTGATTCAGGAATTGGTGGTCTGACAGTCGTGAAAGAACTTCTTGAGCTCATGCCTGAGGAGAATTTTATATATTTTGGTGATACGGCGCGCGTACCGTACGGACCGCGCCCTAAAGAGGAAATTCTGGAGTTTCTGCATCAAATTTTAGATTTTTTTGCGCGGAAAAATGTAAAAATGGCAGTTGTCGCTTGTAATACCATGACAGCGGTAGGGCTTGAAATGGCTAGACTCCAATATCCTTTTACATTAGTGGGCGTAAATGCTGGCGTGAATTTGGCTATCAGTAAAAGCAAGAACAAGAAAATTGGTGTACTGGCGACGCAAGCTACGATTGCTAGTGGCAAACATGTTCGAGATGCTTTTTCAAGAGATAAAGATACGATTGTCTATCCCCAGGCTTGTCCTAAGCTTGTGCCACTGATTGAAGCTAAAAAACTTGAAGGCGTAGAAATCGAAAGCGCAGTGGCAGAATATGTATTACCAATGAAACAAGCCGGTGTGGATGTGGCCATTTTAGGATGCACTCATTATCCTCTTGTTAGTGGGGTGATTGAAAAAGTGGCAGACTATGGTATTATTTTAATTGATCCAGCAAGGGAGACGGCTTTGGAGGCTTATCATATCTTGCGGGAACAAGACCAACTAACAACCATGGAGAGTGGTAAAGTACGGCTATGTTTTTCGGCAGATATTCAGCAGGCCGAAAAAATGGCTGCTTTGATGCTAGATATTAGGTCGGTGGACTTTGAACTGGTGGATTTACAGAAATAAAGTTGTCTAGCCCTATTGGGTAAAATTTGGTATAATAATGAAGGAAAAGTAATTTCTTAGAGATGGAGGCCTTGGTGTGGAATTCTTGATGATTGTAATAATACTCGTAATTGTAGTAGCAATAGCCGTATGGTTGTTTATTGCTCGGCAGGGAGACGCAGAATTTGAGTTTATTGTTGGTCAGCGAACTGATTTTATTCTTGAAAATTTAACAGATAAAGCAGCGACCTTTTCTTGTAAAGTACCATTTATTAATAAGGGTTCACAGGGGGGGACGATTATGGATGCCTACCCTCGTCATTTATTGCCCTATGAACAGTTTGATGGTGTGGACGTTAGTTCTAGACTGGAACTGAGTACCGCCCCGCGGACTGATAATTATTTCGAATCAGTGATCATTACCCAAGGAAAGGGTGGCACTGTTGTGATTACCGTTACATTCACGGCAAAAAAGGGCGGCATCCAAGAGGCCCTTGGCCAGATGGCAGAACTGACCGTAGATATGGCGATTGATATTGTCTATCAGATTGTAGCCAGATCTCTTTGGTATATCCATAAGACGCGGATGATCATGACCTGTGATGAAATAATGAGGGCACTGCAGGCAAAAGGTACTGTAGAATCGGAGGAGTCATGATGTCAGAAATTGAGCTAAAACCAGTGGGCACTCGTATTTTAACGGCTAAAGATAATATTGTAGATATAATTGTAAAATATGCTGAGCAAAATATTGGGCCTGATGATGTAGTCACTGTTGCTGAAAGTGTGGTTGCTATTACCCAAGGGCGTATCACTAGGCCGGAAGACTTAAAGGTAAGTTTCCTGGCAAGAATATTATGTCGCTTTATTCCTCAAGAAGGCAGTTTATCTAGTTGTTATGGTATGCAGTCAGCAATGGATGCTGAGGGGCAACTACGTATTTTATTTGCCCTGCTACTTGGAATGGTAGCCAAATTATTTGGGAAAAATGGCGTATTTTATCAGCTGGCGGGAGAGCAAGCTCCTTTGGTTGATGATGTAACAGGCACGATGCCGCCTTTTGATAAATGTCTGGTTTATGGTCCTTTTGATCCAAATGGGGTGGCGGCAGAAATCAAACGACGGCTGGGTTGTTATGGCGCAGCAGTTGCGGATGTTAATGACCTAAAACGGGCTGCAGTGCTTGGCGTTTCGGCAGGTCTTGATCCTCAGAAGTTAGCCCATATATTGATTGATAATCCTTTTGGCAACGCATCACAACGGACGCCGATCGTTATTATCAAAAATTATGCACAAGCGGAGAGACGGGCTGAGGAACAGGCATAACATGTTATGTCCAAATACTTATGATATAGAAGTTACCTTATTTCAAGAGTAACTAGTTGTCAAAGAGGATAGACTAACATTCTATCCTCTTTATTTGCTATATTAAGCAATATAATGATTTTGGGAGGGCTATTATGGCGCGTATTGGTATTACGACGACTGTGCCGGTGGAAATAATTTTGGCGGCCGGCCATATTCCTGTGGATTTGAATAATGTGTTTATTAATGATAAAGAGGCCACCCGCCTAGTCGAAGTGGCAGAGGATGCGGGTTACCCGCGCAATATATGTGGCTGGATTAAGGGACTTTATTCAGTGGTCGTTGATCGTGGTAATATTGATAAGGTCATCGCTGTTACCCAAGGCGATTGTAGTAATACCCATGCATTGATGGAAACCTTACAACTAGTTGGGGTAGAAATCATTCCTTTTGCCTACCCTTTTGATCAGGATTGTGACATCTTAAAGTTACAGATGGATAAGTTGATTACATCCTTAGGGACAGATTGGGCTAGTGTCATGGCTGTTAAGAAACGTCTCGATCAGGTTAGGGGCAAAGTCGCTGAACTAGACCGCTTGACCTGGCAAGAAAATACGGTGAGTGGTTTTCATAACCATCTGTACCAGGTATCATGTAGTGATTTTAACGGTGATGTTGATGCTTTTGAAGAAGATGTGGATCAGTTTATAAAACAGGCCCAATCTGCTACTGAATATACTGAAGACCTGAGGCTGGGTTTCATCGGGGTGCCACCGATTTTTAATGATTTATATGACCATTTTGAAAAAATGGGGGCGCGGGTTGTTTTTAACGAAGTGCAACGGCAGTTTGCCATGCCTTATCATGTTGATGATTTAGTAGAACAATATCGGCTTTATACCTATCCCTATGGTGTTTTTCGGCGTATTGAAGACATTAAGGTGGAGATTGAAAAACGCAATCTTGATGGGATAGTTCATTATGTGCAGAGCTTTTGCTTTCGCCAGATTGAGGATATGATCTTTCGCGAAAAATTAGATATCCCCATATTGACAATTGAGGGCGATAAACCAGGCAAGTTGGATGCCCGTACTAAGCTGAGAATGGATAGCTTCCTGGAAATGTTACGATGAGGTGAGAAGCCATGTTTTGTGGTATAGATTTAGGTAGTCGGAGTGTAAAATTAGTTTTAATGGATCATGATAGTGTACAGAGTTCCGAAATCTTTGAAACAGTACAGTTTTATCGTCAGTATGGCAGGCCCACTCCCGCAGGTTTAGTTGTTGATTTTAAGGCTGTAGGCATGGGTGAGGGTAGTGATGTAGTTGCTACTGGTTATGGTCGTAATACCATTAATATTGTCGGCGCTACTGTAATTGCCGAACTAAAGGCCCACACTGTGGGGGCTATTTGGCAGACGGGGCTTACAAATTTTACTGTTCTTGATTTAGGTGGTCAGGATAGTAAGGTCATTAAAGTCCGTAACGGAAAAATGATAGATTTTGCGACAAATGATAAATGTGCTGCCAGTACGGGACGTTATTTGGAAAATATGGCTACGGTTTTAGGCATTAGTTTAGCAGAATTGAGTAGTTATCGAGAAAATCCGGTGGAATTATCAGCAACCTGTGCCATTTTCGGGGAATCAGAACTCATTGGGCGGATTGTGGAAGGGTACAGCGTGGCGGAACTTTCAGCAGGGGTTAATTATACAATCTTTAAAAGAATAAAACCCATGTTAACGTCACTGAAGAGTGAGACGATTATTTTTACCGGCGGTGTGGCTTTAGGATCAGCGATTGGAAAAATTATTGAGGCAGAACTTGGAGTTAAGGTCATTGTGCCCCAATACCCCCAACTGAACGGCGCCATTGGTTGCGCCGTTCATGGGCAAGAAAAGAGGCGGTAATATGTTATTAGGGCTTGATGTGGGCGGAACCTTTACTGATGGGGCGGTTGTAGTGGACGGGAAAGTGGTCAGTGTGGTGAAGACCCCAACAACTCATGGCGATTTGCTAACAGGTATTTTAACGGCGATTGATCAGGTGGTGGCGGATGTAGGTAGTACACATTTTACCCGTATTGCCTTGTCAACAACCGTCGTTACCAATGCTCTTATCAAGGGGGATATTGATCAGGTCGGTTTGTGTATTATGCCAGGACCGGGAATGAATATTAAGGCGGCATTGCCGGTGGAGCCATATGTCCTATCTGGTTATATTGATCATCGCGGTCACAACCTGGCTACCCCGCGGCAAGATGAAGTTGTGGCGGCTTGTCGCCAGTTTAAGAAATGTAATGTGTTTGCTATTTCTGGGAAATTTTCCGTCCGTAACCCTTGTAATGAACTGGCTGTGACCCAATGGGTACAGCAGCAAGCTCATCCAGATCACATTACCATTGGCTCAGGAGTGGCAGGTACCCTCAATTTTCTGAGACGTACTAATTCAGCTTATTATAATGCCGCTGTATGGCGACATTTTAATGTATTTGCGACCGCGGTCACCGCAGCACTTAAGGCCCGGGGGATAGGTGCCCCTGTGTATATATTGAAAGCAGACGGTGGTACGTTACCGTTATTGATGGCTAGAGAGTACCCAGTTGAGGCCATTTTTACTGGGCCTGCGGCTAGTGTGCTGGGTATTATGGCGATGAATCCCACGATGGCGCCCTCCCTATCTCTGGATATTGGTGGCACAACGACAGATCTGGCACTGTGGCAAAATGGTGTGCCCCTCTTTGCTGAAGGTGGTGCTAGTGTTGGTGGCTTTGCCACTTCTCTGCGGGCCTTTAGACTGAGTTCCATCGGCCTCGGTGGTGACAGCCTGGTTCAGCGTGTAGAGGGGGTATTGAAAGTGGGGCCCAAGCGCCTTGGACCAGCCATGGCAGTTGGGGGACCCAGTCCGACAGTGACGGATGCCATGATCGTGGCAGAACGGATTGCTTTTGGTGATGCAAAACTGGCAATGAAGGCCATGGAGCAAGTGGCCATTGATGGACAAACGCCCCGTGAGGTGGCCGATATGGTGCTAGATGCAGCTGTTACTATTATTTCTCAGGCCATTGATGATATGCTGGCTCAGCAAGCTAATAAACCTGTGTATCGGGTGGCAGATATTGTCCATGGCACCCAGTTTACGGTGAAACATGTCATTGGTGTCGGTGGTAGTGCAGTAGGGCTGGTACCACTGCTTGCCGGACATTTAGGGGTGACCTATGATCTTCCTAAGCAGGGAATGGTTGCTAATGCCATTGGAGCTGCTGTGGCTCGGCCAACTGTGGATATTACGTTGCGGGCTGATACGGTTGAAGGCTATTATACTGTGGCTGAGCTGGGGATAAAAAACAAGCTACAGACTCACAAGTTTACCTTAACAGATGCGTATGCCCTAGGGATAAAACATTTGACTGAACTGGCTACCAGCAGAGGTATTCCTCTTGGCGTGACAGAGATTATCCAATCGGAAGAGTTTAATGTTGTGCAAGGTTTCCGTACTGTGGGAAAAATTATGACTTGCCGTTTGCAGATCAAACCAGGAGTGTTAATGAATCATGAGGAGGCATTATGATGGATGCCAAAAAGTTAGGATTAGTATTTTTTCCGGCTTTTGATTGGGCCATCAGTCCGGTTCATCCTGAACGGGAAGAAAGGCTACTATATACTCGGGACCAAATCGTTGAAGAAGGCTTATTGGATATGCCGAGCATTCAAGAATATAAACCCAGCATGGCTAAGATCAGTGATCTTGAAAGAGTACATATTGGTGTACCGGATATTGGGAGTTTAATCACGAATGCTCATTTGGTATCGGCTGGTGGGGTGATGGCGGCAGCCGATGCTGTAATGCGCGGAGAAGTACAGCGGGCCTTTGCTTTGACGCGTCCACCAGGACATCATGCCATGCGTATCGTTCATGGCACGCGCGGTTTTTGCACAATTAATAATGAGGCCATTATGGTGGAATATTTGCGCAAAGTGTATGGTGTCGGTAAAGTGGCCATTGTTGATACGGATGTACATCATGGTGATGGTACCCAGGATATTTTCTATCATGATGCTGAGACCTTATTTATTTCTTTTCACCAAGATGGACATACCTTGTATCCTGGCACGGGTTTTACTGATGAACTAGGTAGTCCTCAGGCTCTGGGCACGACCCTTAATATACCTTTACCACCTGGTACGACGGATGAGGGGCTCCATACCGTCCTTGATCATCTGGTTATGCCAGTGCTTGCTGATTTTAAACCAGACATTATTATTAATTCAGCGGGGCAGGATAATCATTATAGTGATCCTTTGGCTAATATGAAGATCACAGCCCAAGGGTATGCTCGTTTGGCTGATAAGCTGCAAGCTGATATTGCTGTTCTTGAAGGTGGATACTCCATTGAGACGGCTTTGCCCTATGTGAATGTGGGGATTATTTTGGCCATGGCTGGAATGGACTATAGCAAGGTTATTGAGCCAGATATTAATACCTGTCCAGCTCAGCCTGCGGCGGTAACTAGGGCCATTAACAATATCATTGTGGAGCAACAGAATATGTGGGGCAAACGGGAAAAACTTAGACGTGAGGCAACGGCAAAAGCCGGCGATTTTTGGCACAGTCGCAGGAATATTTTCTATGATGAGCAGGGTATTAATGAGCAGCAAACAGAAACCGTTCGTTTGTGTCCGAAGTGCGCTGGCTATTTACTCATTGCCACAGAGGCCCATGGTTCAGGTTTTGGTTACAAATCGGCTTACGCCGCCGTAATTTCCCGGGGCGCTTGTCCTCATTGTCGGAGCGCTGCCGTTGATGCGGTACATAAAGTCAAGAAACAAGGAAAATATCAACATTATCTTGTGCAGAATAAATATGAAGATAAATTAGAAAAATTGTAATGGATGGTTACTAATTTTCTAATGATGGAGGAAGAAATATGAAAAGAATAGATGGCCGTCGATTTGATGAAATGCGCCCAGTGACCATCACCCGCAATTATTTAAAATATCCAGAAGGTTCGGTATTGATTGAAGTTGGTAATACCAAGGTAATATGTGCTGCTACGATTGAGGAAAAAGTACCTTTCTTTATGAAAGGGTCAGGATCAGGGTGGATTAATGCTGAGTATTCTCTACTGCCAAGGTCTACCCATGTGCGCAATGTTCGTGAATCGGCAAGAGGCAAGGTGACAGGACGAACCCACGAAATTCAACGGCTTATTGGCCGGGCACTTCGTAGTGTAGTGGATTTGAAAGCCCTAGGCGAGCGAACCATTTGGATAGATTGTGATGTAATTCAGGCTGATGGCGGTACGCGGACAGCTGCGATTACAGGTTCTTTTGTGGCACTCGTCGACGCGGTGAATAGTATTTACACCAATCAAGAAAAACATTTCCCTGTAAAAGAGTTTTTAGCTGCTGTAAGTATTGGTGTGATCAAGGATGGTGTGATTGCCGATCTATGTTATGAAGAAGATTCGGCCGCCATTGTTGATATGAATGTGGTGATGACTGGTAGTGGAGAGTTTGTAGAAGTCCAGGGGACTGGGGAAAAACGTCCTTTTAACCGGACTGAGTTAAATGAAATGCTGGTCATTGCAGAAAAAGCAGTAGGCCAATTAATTGATTATCAAAAAGATATTTTAGGCCCTTTGTCATGGAAAGTAGGGCGTGAATGAAAGAAATCGTTGTAGCTACGCAAAATAAAGGTAAGATAGCTGAACTTTTGTTAGCATTAGCTCAGCTACCAATCAAAGTGCTTACACTGAGTGATTTTGGCCCTATTCCTGAGGCTGTAGAAAATGGTACTAGCTTTAGAGAAAATGCTCTGTTAAAAGCCAGGCATTATGCTAGATTTACGGGTAAAGCGTGCCTAGCTGATGATTCAGGTTTAGAAGTAGATGCTCTGCAGGGGGCACCAGGCATTTATTCAGCGCGTTTTGCTGGCGAACCTGCTGATGATGCTGCTAATAATCAAAAATTGATCGCTGAACTTGCTCATACTCGGGTTGAAGAACGTACAGCACGGTTTCGCTGTGTTTTAGCATTTGTCGACACGGATGAATCGACTCAAACAACAGATGGTGTTTGTGAAGGTTATATTATTGAAGAAAAACGGGGCGTAGGTGGATTTGGTTATGATTGTTTGTTTTTTGTGCCTGAACTGCAAAAAACAATGGCAGAGCTTTCTGAAGGTGAGAAAAATGCTATTAGTCATCGAGGACAGGCTTTAAGTAATATGGCTATCCATCTTGGGAGATACTTAAAATGAGAATAGGGGTCATTAGTGATACCCATGGTGATCTGGGAACAATCCGGCAAGTGGTAAAACTCCTTCCTCATGTTGAGATGTGGCTGCATGCTGGTGATTGTAGCCAAGATGCAGAGTATTTGAGGAGTTTGGTAACAATGCCAGTTGTTGCTGCCAAAGGTAATTGTGATGGATATACAGCTGCTAGAATGGATGAGTTTGTGGAAGTGAGCGGCCATAAAATTTGGCTGACCCATGGGCATCGTTATGGTGTAAAACAAAGCACCCAAGAGCTAGTGCGCTTAGGTAAACATCATGAGGTGGATGTTGTGATTTATGGACATACTCATGTACCTGATAACCGCCGGTGGGAAGGGATATTAATTTTTAATCCCGGTAGTGCTTATGGTAGTAACGCCACCTGTGGCATTTTGGATATTGATAATAACGGTCAGCTGGTAGGCAATATTATTCAATTAAATAGTTAGAGGTATAAAATTCATCGCTGATTCTGCTAAACTCAGGAGTCGCTAGGGTTGAAGGTATAAGTTTTACGAACCGCAGAGGCACAGAGGACACAGAGGGGTTATAATAATAATCTTGTCTCTGTGTTCTCTGCGCCTCTGTGGTTAAAAATGTCTCTATGTTTGTTTTAAGGGCACGTTAGGACTTTTCTTACTAAGAATTTGGGATATTAAGGGTCAAATAGCAAGAGAATGATTGATAATTATGTAAAATAGGTTTAGAATAATAGTAGAGAGTAGTTACTTATAAATAATTATTATATCGAAATTAAGATAGTTTCAAAATGAAAGTTGCGAACAATACATAAGGAGGAGAAAAACGATGGATCAAGAAAAATTTACTCAGAAGGCGATGGCTGCTTTGCAGGAAGCACAACAGTTAAGTGCGCTGCATTATCATCAGGAAGTGACGACGAGACATCTACTTATGGCCTTAGTGAAAGAAGCCGAAGGCCTAATGAAAGAAATTCTGACTCAATCTCAGGTTGATGGTAAACTGTTTCAAGCAAAATTAGAGCAGTTATTGAAAGAACAGGCAGCAGTACGCGGACAAGATACTGGGCTACGGATGAATACGGCCATGATCAGAGTTATGGCTTTAGCCGAGAAAATGGCGACAAGTATGAAAGATGAATTTGTCAGTACCGAGCATCTGTTGTTAGCCATTGTCGATGATGGCGATAGCGATGTCGTGGCATTATGTAAGCAATTTGGTCTACATCGTAGCCGTATTCAAAAGATTATCAGCGAATATCGCCAAGGACAACATATCACCAATGACAATCCAGAAGAAGGTTATAAAGCTTTGGAAAAATACGGGCGTGACTTGACTGAGATGGCAAAGCAAGGAAAACTCGATCCAGTCATCGGTCGGGATGAAGAAATTCGTCGGGTTATTGAAATATTATCAAGGCGTACCAAAAATAATCCGGTACTCATTGGTGAACCTGGTGTTGGTAAGACAGCCATTGTTGAGGGATTGGCGCGACGTATCATCGCCGGTGATGTTCCCGAGACGCTCAAAAACAAAATTTTATACTCCCTGGATTTAGGATCCTTGGTAGCTGGTGCAAAGTTTCGCGGTGAATTTGAAGAACGATTGAAAAATGTTCTTAACGAGATCGTCAAAGCCGAAGGGAAAATACTGCTCTTTATTGATGAACTCCATACTGTAGTTGGGGCTGGTGCCGCCGAAGGCTCTATGGATGCTAGCAATCTGCTAAAACCTATGTTGGCGAGGGGGGAACTCCGTTGTATTGGTGCTACTACATTAAATGAATATCGAAAATATATTGAAAAAGATGCTGCTTTGGAGCGACGCTTTCAACCTGTACATGTTGGGGAACCGACGGTTGAAGATACCATTTCTATCTTACGGGGGCTGAAAGAACGCTATGAAATTCATCATGGCATCCGTATCAAAGATTCGGCCTTAGTATCCGCAGCGGTTTTATCGGACCGTTATATTTCAGATCGGTTTTTACCCGATAAAGCCATCGATTTGGTTGATGAGGCTGGTGCTAAACTACGTACTGAGATTGATTCTATGCCTAGCGAATTGGATGAAATCTTCCGCCGGGTGATGCAGTTAGAAATTGAAGAGCAAGCACTAAGCAAAGAAAGTGATATCGCTTCTGTGGAACGGTTAGCACGTATTCAAGAAGAATTGAAGGAGCTTCGTCGGCAATCAGGAGAATTAAAAGCCCAGTGGGAAAGTGAAAAGCAAGCTATCCTTCGTTTGCGCAGTATTAAGAAAGAGATTGAGTCGGTGAAAACTGAGATGGAAAGCTCTGAAAGAGCGTATGATCTGACTCATTTGGCAGAACTTAAATATGGCCGTCTGCCAGAATTAGAAAAACAGCTACATCAAGAGGAAGAAATATTAGCTCAAAAACGTACGAGCAAAACATTACTAAAAGAAGAAGTGAGTGAGGACGATATTGCGAAGGTTGTCAGTCGCTGGACTGGTATCCCGGTCAGCCGCATGTTGACTGGGGAACGAGAAAAATTAGCCAATCTAGAAGATATTTTACATCAGCGGTTGATTGGTCAAGACGCTGCTGTTCAAGCAGTGAGTGATGCCATCATTCGGGCCAGAGTTGGAATAAAAGACCCCAATAGGCCAATTGGATCCTTTATTTTTCTTGGACCAACAGGTGTTGGCAAGACGGAGCTCGCCAAAACTTTGGCTGAAGTGTTATTTGATGATGAGCGTAGTATGATACGCCTGGATATGAGCGAATATATGGAGAAACACACAGTAGCGCGCTTGATCGGCGCTCCTCCTGGTTATGTTGGCTATGAAGAAGGTGGCCAACTGACGGAGGCTGTACGCCGCCGCCCTTATAGTGTGATCCTCCTTGACGAAATCGAAAAAGCCCATAAAGATGTGTTAAATATTTTGCTGCAGATTCTCGATGACGGACGACTGACTGATGGTAAAGGGCGTATCGTAAATTTTAAAAATACTGTGATTATCATGACTTCTAATTTAGGCTCCGCAGAAATTCTGCAAAATAAATTCGCTGTGGCGAAAGAACTAGTTTTAGGAATGATTAAAACTTATTTTCGTCCCGAGTTTTTAAATCGAATTGATGATATTATCGTATTTAATGCTTTGACTTTAGAGCAGGTAAGTAAGATTGCTGCCATTATGATCACTAACTTAGGTGAACGGCTGCAAAAACAGTTAAATATTACATTGGCATGGGATGCTGAGGTGCTTAAACTTCTAGCAAAAGAGGGGTATGATCCTGCTTTTGGAGCGAGGCCTCTGCGCCGGCAGATCAGTCAGTCGGTAGAAACTCAGCTGAGTAAGATGATCGTTCGTGGTCAAACAGTGGAAGGCGATACGGTAAAACTGAGTGTGCGTGATGATGTCATGCTGTTGGAAACTGTATTGAAGGACCTGAAAAAGACTTAAAAAAGACTTATAAAAGAAAGAAGCCAGCACCTTTGAAAGATGCTGGCTTCTTTATAATAGTAGGATTGATAGGCTTATGCTAATTTTTGATTAACCGCCAGAAAATAAAGGAAAGTTATTACTGGTTAGTCATCATAATTTCTGGCATACGCAGCGGCAAGAACTTCATCAGGCAATTCGTTTTCCCAACGGGCTACCACTACAGCTGCTACACAGTTACCAGTTAAGTTACAAGCTGTCCGAGCCATGTCGAGGATGCGGTCAACGCCTAGGATAATACCAATACCTTCTACTGGTAAACCAAATGCAGCAGCTGTACCGGCGATGACGATCAGGGAAGCACCAGGTACTGCTGCAATACCTTTAGTCGACATCATCAATGTCACAAGCATGACTAATTGGGTGGAAAGTGGGAAATCAATATTATATACTTGGGCAATAAATACTACTGCCAAGGCACTATAGAGTGTGGAACCATCCAGATTGAATGTATAACCTGTTGGTAACACGAAAGTAACAATATGTTTCGGAACGCCAAATTGCTCCAACTTTTCCATGGCGATAGGCAATGCCGCTTCGCTGGATGCTGTTGAGAAAGCAATAAGGAGTGGTTCTTTAAGAGCCCTTAATAGATGGAAAAAGTTCATACGGATAATTAATGAAGCACCGGCCAATAGTAGGGTGATAAAAACGATTAAGGCGAAATACAGAGAACCTATCAGCTTAGCCAAAGGAATCAGCATACCTAGACCGAATTTGCCAACAGTAAAGGCAATAAGAGCAAATACACCAATCGGAGCTAGTCTCATTACGTAGTTAGTAAACTGGAACATAATTTCAGCGACACTAATGGCTAAGTTGACGACTGGTTTGCCCTTTTCGCCCATATGAGCGGCTGCTACTCCAAAAAAAGTAGAGAATAAAATAATTTGTAACATGTCACCGCGACCCATAGCATCAATAACGTTAGTAGGAATAATATTAACCATCATTTGAGTCATATCAATGGTTTTCTTCGCTGCCGCTGCAACTGAGGCTGTATCAGCACCTGTTGCAATTGCCACACCCACGCCCGGTTCGAAGACGTTGGCAATAAACAAACCTACAAACAGTGCCAACGTTGTCGCACATTCAAACCAGATAAGAGCTTTCGCACCCAGCCGCCCTAGTTTTTTAAAGTCGCCAGTTCCAGCGATACCCATGATCAAGGAACTGAAAATTAGAGGTACTACGATCATTTTGATCATGCGAATAAATGCATCGCCGATCGGTTTTAAGGCCTGACCATAAGTAGGAAAAATGTAACCAAAAACAACACCTAGAATAAGAGCAATAAAAATTTGACTAGAAAGACCAATACCTTTTTTACTATTTTGTGTTTTTTCCATAAACTCATCCTCCTTTTACTTGCTGGAGATCATCTTAAAATCTCCTTGTCTTGCCATTAGTATAGTGTGCGTGTCCCTGCCAAACTACAGAAAACGACGAAACATTATTGTTCAATTCTGAATTATAAAAATAATAACCTGAATAAAATTATCGTGTAGTAGGGAATTTATCATGATATGTCGAATTTTTAACAGATCAATACTCTGTTGCAGGGGGCTATTCTTATGGTTAATTTTAGAAAAGATTTCGCTAGAGTGTCTGAATTTATGCAAGAATTATTGCGTAAAAATAAGTCCCTCATTAATACTGTGTTGCTTGTGTCGTTAACTAGCGTGATATACATATATCCTTTCGACAGTTATTTTCGTTTTACCATCGCCATTGTTTTATTGACAACTTTTCTCTTATATTTTGAACAATTATCTCTCCTGTCCAGCACGTTGATAACGGGAGTGGCCATTGTACTGCTCCGTGGGACTATTGATATTGTTGTCGCCGGTCACGGGTTTGGATTTGCGTTTATGTCTAATATTCCTGCCTTGACCTATTATATATCCTTTGGTTTGGTGTTTCACGCCTTGTCGATTCGGAAACATACCGACCATATTTTGACATTGATCCTACTATTAAGTGTAACGGACATTGTAAGTAATATTGTAGAACTTGGTTTTCGTTTGGAATTGGTGACGGCCAATTCGGCATTGGTTTTCCCTAGCATTGTATTTGTGGCGATTGTAAGGGCTGTTTTAGCAGTTGCGGGGTACTATGCACTAAAGCAATATCAATCCTTTATCTTAGCGAAAGGCCAAGGTGAACGTTATATCGAACAAACCGTCTTGATTGCCAAATTAAAGTGTGAACTTTTTTATTTAGAAAAATCATCTCAAGATATTGAAAATGTTATGGAAAAATCCTATTGGTTGTATAAAAAGCTTAATTGCAAGGAAGAAGATATTCGTGAAGAACAATATATGCCTGCCGATGAAGCCCTCGCTATTGCTCGGGAAATTCATGAAATAAAGAAAGACTATTATCGTGTAGTCACTGGTATTGAAAACATTCTGATGCAGTCGAGTAAAGCCCAGGAGGTGAAATTGTCTGATATCTTATTTATCATTGAACAAAATACAGTGCGTTATCTGAGTGTTATGGACAAAAAGATGACCATCACTTATAATCAAACAGATGATTTTGTTACGGATAAGCATTATACGCTGGTTTCTATATTAGATAATTTGATTATCAATTCAATTGAAGCTTGTAGTGAGGGGGGGGTCATTCGAGTTGTGCAAACAAGCTCAAATGAGGAAGTGTTTTTTTGCGTCGAAGATAATGGATCGGGTATTGATCCCAAAGAATTTGAACTAATTTTTAGTCCAGGTTACTCGACTAAATTCTCACCGAGTACTGGTAAAATATCAACAGGTCTTGGCCTACCTCATGTGAAAATTTTTATTGAATTATTAGATGGGACCATTCGGGTAGAATCTGTGCCAGGTGTGTGTACACGATTCTATATTTCCTTTCCCTATTCAAGTATAATGACTTCGAGGATAGGTAACGATGATAAGGTCATTACATAGAAAGTCTACATGTTATCCCTATAAAATAGCTAAGAGACTATAAAATGGGTAAGAAAGTAGGTGTTTATATGTCATCACGTTTTGTCATCATTGATGATGATGTTAGTATTCGGAGAATCCTACAAAAAATCATTCAACAAAATAATTTGGGAATTGTTGTCGATGAATGTGATGATGGGATGAAGGGTGAGAAACTCATTCTTGAATATCAACCAGATATTGCTTTGGTGGATTTGCTTATGCCAGGGCAAGATGGTGTAGAATTAATTGACAAGGTGGCTTCCAAAGCTCCTAATACTTCTTTTATTATGGTTTCTCAGGCGACGAGCGAGCAACTTATAACTAAAGCCTATGAGTCTGGTATTGAGTTTTTTATACATAAACCTATTAATGTCTTGGAAACTATTTCAATTATTAATAAAGTGATCGAAAGCCGTAAGTTGAAACAGATTATGTCTCTCATGCACCAAACCATCACTCAATATTCTTCTCCGCCGATCCTGACAGAGGAAGGCCCGAAAGATGTGCAGAAAGCCCGTATTTATAAGGTATTCTCTGATCTTGGTATCATAGGAGAAGCAGGAGTTAAAGATATATATCGAATGGTGCAAATGATTTTACAACAAGGTTTTGAGCATAAATCCTACCAATTGCGTGATGTTTATTTGCAGATGTCAGCAGGTATTGAGCAAGATGCAAAGGCTATTGAACAACGTGTACGCCGGGCTACGACAAAAGGAATACAAAATTTGGCGAACCTTGGAATTGAGGATTATTATAACGAAATATTTCAGTCTCATAGCTCTTCATTGTTTGATTTCAAAGAGGTGCGGCATGAAATGAACTTTATTCAAGGGAAGAGTTCATACCGGGGGAAAATAAATGTGAAGAAGTTTATTGAAGGGTTATTATTTATTGTCGAGAGCTAGAATACCCTGAATAAAATGGGGCTGTCTCAAAATAGGTTTTTTTCCTATTTAGAGCAGCCCTTTTGCTTTGTTTAAGATAATCTAAATTGCAAATCGTTGTAGTGTTCAAATATCTCATAAAAATGAGCATAAGAAAACTGAGG